>Ga0307972_1000722_pt1 | contig 18090 bp, 13 predicted proteins | sample OrgLakmetagen780_FD_201848 | JGI IMG/M metagenome (GOLD analysis project Ga0307972, IMG submission 201848) | Saline water microbial communities from Organic Lake, Antarctica - #780 | ecosystem: Environmental > Aquatic > Non-marine Saline and Alkaline > Saline | place: Antarctica: Organic Lake...
TATAAATTTGAGTGGAAATGTTTCAACTAAAAATGCTCAACCTAATTTCGATATGAAGTTAGGGCTTACCCAAATAGACATTGCTCAAATTATTCAGCAAATGGAACTGGCTAGAAGTATTGCACCAATAGCTTCTGCTTTGATAGGAAAAGTTTCAACTAATTTTGATTTGTCAGGTAATTTAACTTCAGATTTTTCACCAATTTTGAGCAGTTTGGTGGGCGGAGCTTTAGCTGAAATTAATAAAGCAGTTGTAAACCCAGAAAAAACACCACTGCTAAATCAATTGAATCAAAACTTAGAATTGGTTGATTTTTCAAAGATAAAATTAGATGGATTAACCACTCAAGCTAGTTTTGATAATGGAATGATAAATGTGAAGCCTTTTCAATTTGAAGTAGAAGGAGTAGATGTTAAAGTGAATGGAAGCCATACATTTGATGCTAATATGAATTATACCTTAGATGTTAAGATTCCTGCAAACAAACTCGGCAGCAACGTAAGTAGCCAATTAGCTAAGCTCGCTGGCGAAGATATGAATCAAATGTTTATTAATTTGCCCGTAACTATTGGGGGTAGTTTTACCAGTCCAAAACTACAAATGAATATGCAAGGTGCAATTCAGCAACTTACCAATCAAATTATAGAGAAGCAAAAACAACGGCTAAAAGATGAGGTAAAAGATAAAGTAGAAGAAACTATCAAAGATCAGATTGGCGGTTTATTAGGAGGAAGTAGTTCCAACAAAACAGAAACAGATTCAACTAAAACCAATACAAATAAGGATAAAGTAGAAGATAAAGTGAAGGACTTATTAGGTGGAATGTTGGGTAAAAAGGATAAAAAGTAAAGTAGAAAGCTTTTTTAGCTAGCACTAATCCATAGAAGTTGATTTAATTTGCCTAAAAAGTCTTTTCTATAGCTTGTGTTTATGCCTAAGGCGCATCGATTTAAATGGATTATAAGCTAAGAGAAATACAATTTTACAAAAAATGAAAAAGCTTGATAAAATAATTTAGCTTGATGGGTTACATAAATCATTTTATTTCTATATTTGCAATTCGAAAAAAATAAACTGAACGTAAACTATTACTATATGTTAATAATTAAAGTAAAAGATGGTGAAAAAATAGATCGCGCGTTAAAACGCTTAAAGAGAAAATTCCGCGATACTAAAGTTTTACAAACCATGCGTGACAAGAAAGAATTTACAAAACCTTCTATCTTGAAAAGACAGCAAATGAAGAAAGCGCAATACATCCAATCCATTAGAGAAAAAGAGAACCTGTAAGCACTTACAAGTTCAGTTTTATATATACTTAACCAGCATTTTTTTAGATGTTGGTTTTTTTGTTGACTATTTTTAGCTTTTATTTTTACAACAACAAAAGCGAATACCGTATTTTTGAAATTCAATAATAAACATGAAAAAAATTCTAGCCTTTGCAGGTTCCAATTCCAGCACATCTATCAATGCTAAATTGCTAAATCTCGTTGTTGATAAAATATCTAATCATGAAGTTCACCGCATAGATTTAGCTTCTTATGATGTGCCTATTTATTCCGCAGATATTGAAAAAACAGCCGGAATGCCTTCGCCAAGTCTTCAATTGAAGAATTTAATAGATAAACATGAGGCTTTAATTATTTCTGTAAATGAACACAACTCAGCTCCATCTGCTTTCTTTAAAAATCACATGGATTGGCTCTCCCGAGTAGATTCAACATTTTTACAAGGAAAGAAAGTCTTGTTAATGAGTACATCCCCAGGTAAACGAGGAGCAAAAACTTCATTAGAATTTGTTCGTGACATCCTGCTGCCTCGTTTTGGTGCTGAAATTGTAGAGAGTTTCAGCTTGCCTTCCTTTGGTGAAAATTTTGACGAAGTAAGTAACAAACTAACAAATGAAATTTACAGCTTAGGATTGAACGATGTAATTACCAATTTTGAGCAAAATTTAATGGAATAATTGAGAACAAGTAGAAGTTATACCATCCAAAATCAAACTGATTTTAAGCAAGCATTGTTAGCTTGGGCACAGCAATACGCTACGCTTGTTTGGCTGGACAGTAATCAATATCCAAGTCTGTATACAGAATACGATGCCATTTTAGCTGCTGATGAATTTACAGCGATAAAGACCGATTCTTTTCATGCTTTCCAACAGTTAAAAGAATATCAACAAACAACAAAAGATTGGATTTTTGGTTACTTAACCTACGATTTGAAAAATGACACGGAAGATTTAACCTCTCAAAATCAAGATGAGCTTCAATTTCCAGAATTGTATTTTTTTCAACCACAGAAATTGTTTTTAATTAAAGGAAATGAATGTGAAGTCTTGTATCTGAATGTATGTGCAGACGAAATAGAAACCGATTGGGAAGCAATTCAAAATCAGACATCAGAAATTCACTTTAGTCCTAATTTGCCAAAATTAAAGTCAAGAATTTCGAAAGCTACTTATATTGAAAAAGTAAACGAAATACTACAACACATTCACCGAGGTGATATTTATGAAGTAAATTTCTGCCAAGAATTTTATGCAGAAGATACACGGATAAATCCAGTCCAAATTTTTAAGGACTTAAATGAAATTTCTCAGTCTCCTTTTGCCAGTTTTTGTAAATTCGATGAATTATTTGCCATGAGTGCAAGTCCAGAGCGTTATTTAAAAAAGACTGGCGACAAGTTGATTTCTCAACCCATAAAAGGTACAGCTCCTAGAGGTGAAGATACTGTGAAAGATGAATTTTTCTTAAACAACCTACTTCAAGATGAAAAGGAAAAGTCTGAAAACATAATGATTGTAGATTTAGTTCGAAACGACCTATCCAAAACAGCTAAAAAAGGAAGTGTTGTAGTAGAAGAATTGTGCAAACCTTACAGCTTCAAACAAGTTCATCAATTGGTTTCTACGGTAACATCTTGTATTCAAGAAGATAAAACGCCAGTTGAAGCAATTCAGTCAACATTTCCCATGGGAAGTATGACGGGAGCTCCAAAAATTTCTGCAATGCAAATTATAGAAAAAATGGAAAGTACCAAACGCGGATTATACAGTGGAGGTATTGGTTATTTTTCTCCAGAAGGGGATTTCGATTTTAATGTAGTCATCAGGAGTATTTTATACAATGCAGAACGCTCTTATTTAAGTTATATGGTGGGTAGTGCTATTACTGAAAAATCAATAGCAGAAAATGAATTTCAGGAGTGTTTGGTGAAAGCAAACGCCCTTCAAAAAGTACTTGTTCCTAATTTAGAAAAAAATTATTTCGGTTAAAGATGTTCAGCGATTTCAAAAAACATATCGAAGCCAGTTTTTCTGAATTACACAATCATAAAGTGTTAGTTGCCGTAAGTGGAGGTGTAGATTCTGTAGTATTAGCTCACTTGCTGCATGCCAATCAAATTGAAATAGCTTTAGCACATTGTAATTTTCAACTTCGGGACGATGATAGCCTTCGAGACCAATCTTTTGTTGAAGAGCTAGCTAAAAAATTAGAGATTCCTTTTTTTACGGTGAATTTTGATACAGAAGCAGAAGCTAAAAAGGAAAAAGAATCTATCCAAGTTACTGCTCGTAATTTGCGGTATAACTGGTTTTATGAAACAGCGAAACAGAATGAATATCAATACATTGCTACAGCTCATCATCTGAATGACAGTTTAGAAAACTACCTCATGCACACTACTAGAGGAACGGGAATCAAAGGACTTCTAGGTGTTCCGAAGCAAACCCATAATGTAATAAGACCACTGCTTCCGTTTAGCAAATCAGCTATTGAAGTAGAAGCTAATAAGCAAGGCTGGGAGTGGAGAGAAGATGCTTCAAATCAAAAAGACAAGTATTTCAGGAATAGAATTCGCAATACTGTAATTCCTATTTTGGAAAATGAAAATCCTAATTTACTTGCCTCTTTTCAAGAAACGTTAACCCACCTTCAGCAAACGAACAACTTGTTAGAGGACTATACTGCATTACTTTATAAAGAACTCATAACCTTAAAAGAGAATTATTATTCACTAGATTTAAATAAGTTGAAAAAGCTGCCCAATACAAATGCAGTTTTGTATCAATTGTTGCATACGTTTGGCTTTACAGATTGGGAAAGTGTATATGATTTGAAAAATGCTGAAACTGGAAAACAAGTTTTTTCACAAACACACATTTTAGAAAAAAACAGAAACGAACTGCTGATTTACCTTAATTCTCAAGTTGAAAATAAGACTTCTTTTGATGTTCGTCAAATCGATAAAGTTGTTAAATTTGAAAATTCAATTCTAAAGTTTGAAGAAGTTGAAGAAATGGGAGAAACAGGAAAAAATGTAGCGTATGTAGATGTTTCAAAACTTAAGTTTCCCTTAAGACTTCGAAAGGTTAATAATGAAGACCAATTCTTTCCGTTAGGAATGAAAAGCAGTAAAAAAGTAAATCATTTTTTACGAGATGAAAAGGTACCTACATCTATCAAACAGCAAACTTGGGTGTTATGCTCAAATGAAATAGTAGTTTGGGTAATCAATCACCGTATCAATGAAAAATATAAAATAACCGAAAACACAAAAAAATGTCTCAAAATAAGTTGTTTAAACACATAATTTTTGCTTTTGCAAGCGTATTTTTAATATGGTGTAATCCGCTTCAAGCACAGTTTGGGCAAACTAATACTACTGAGGAAGACTACCTTTCTTTTGAAGTAAGCGCAGTTCCTTTAGAAGAAGATGTTTTTGAACTTCAAATAAAAGCACTTATTGCAGAAAATTGGCATTTACCTTCCCAGCGAGAAATTCCGGAAGGAGAAAACGGCCCCATTCCAACCGAATTCACTCTTATTTTTGATGGTGATGCTTATGAACTCATAGGAGAAACTACAGAACCTAAAGGCATTGAAAAGTTTGATAAAATTTTTAAAACTGATTTAAAATACTTTATAGATGAAGCTGTATTCACTCAAAAAATAAAAGTGAATAATCCAGATGCAGAATTGTTGTTGGATATCCTTTTTATGATTTGCGACGATGAACGTTGTTTACCTCCTGATGTAGAAACCTTTCAACTTGAGTTTAATTTAGCATCTCAAAGTTTAGCAGTTTCTGGCCAAGAAATTGAGGTAGATGAGGTAGACCAGAAATTAACCAACTCCTTAAAAATTGATTTAAAAGAAGATCGATTTACTTTAGCAGAAAAAGAAAACGAAGAAAAAGACAGCAATGCTACTATTTTTCTATTGGGCTTTATTGGTGGTTTTATTGCTTTGCTAACCCCATGTGTTTTTCCTATGATTCCGCTTACCGTTTCCTTTTTTACCAAAGGAGCTAAAACCAAAAAGTTAGGTATTATCAATGCCAGTATGTATGCTTTTTTTATTGTGGCTATTTATTTAATTTTAAGTATTCCATTTCACTTGTTAGATTCGGTTAACCCTGAAATTCTAAATAATATATCTACCAACACCTATTTAAATATATTTTTCTTTGTCATTTTCTTGGTATTTGCTTTTTCCTTTTTCGGCTATTTTGAAATTACACTTCCACAATCTTGGAGTAATCGCTTAGACCAAAAAGCAAATAGCGTTGGAGGCCTTATTGGGGTGTTTTTTATGGCACTTACATTGGCTTTGGTTTCCTTTTCTTGTACTGGTCCAATATTAGGTTCTTTATTGGGCGGCTCTTTGTCGGGAGATGGCGGAGCTACGCAACTCTCCTTTGGAATGGGTGGTTTTGGTTTAGCTTTAGCTTTGCCATTTGGTTTGTTTGCCTTGTTTCCAAATTGGTTAAATTCCTTACCAAAATCCGGTGGTTGGATGACTTCCCTAAAAGTAGTTTTAGGCTTTTTAGAACTAGGTTTAGCGTTTAAATTTTTATCCAATGCAGACATGGTAGAACATTGGGGTCTACTAAAACGAGAGGTGTTTATAGGGATTTGGATTGTTATTGCTATTGCAATGGGATTGTATTTGTTTGGGAAAATCAAGTTCCCACATGACCCACCAAAACCAGTTATAAAACCTACTCGCAAGGTTCTTGGAATTCTTAGTTTCGCTTTTGCTATTTACTTAATCCCAGGTTTAACCAATACAGCTTATGCTAACTTAAAATTACTGAGTGGTTTTCCTCCACCTATGTTTTACAGTGTATATGATAAAGAAACTGAAGGTCCTTTAGGCTTGAAAGCCTATAAAGATTTTGATGAAGGAATTGCAGTAGCGAAAGCGGAAAACAAACCTATTTTATTAGATTTTACTGGTTGGGCATGTGTAAATTGTCGTAAGATGGAAGAACAGGTTTGGAGTGATCCTCGTGTGTACAAAATGATAAAAGAGGAATATATTTTAATTTCCTTATACGTGGACGATCGTAAAGAATTACCAGAAGAAGGGCAATTTAACTATGAGCGACCAAAAGGCGGAGTAAAGCAAATTAAAACCATTGGTGACAAGTGGGCTACATTTCAAACGGTTAATTTCGAAAATAACTCCCAACCATTTTACGTGTTGATGGATGCCAATAATCAAATGTTGAACAAAACTGCTGCTTATATGCCTGATGTTGAAGAATACTATGCATGGTTACAGAAAGGTTTAACAGAATTTAAAGGAGAATAGTATGATGGCTTAAATAGTTACAATAGGCTTATTTTCAAGTAAGTTTATTAATATTTAGCTCTATCAAGGTTTAACTTTCAACAGGCGAAACCATTAATTCACCAAGATATCTCCTGTCATATTTGGATGATTACTACAATTGTAGCTTGAAACTTGGTCTGCTAAGTCTTGGGTTAAAGTAAAACTGAAAATGGTGTTTTCAATTGTAAAATCTACGTCAGGATCAGATGCAAAACTGCCTTCTACTGCTTGGCTGAGTAAAACATCTTGATCTAAGTTTTTGAATTCTAAAGGGTGGTTTTCAGCATTTACAACATTTATAGAATAGCGTGTACCAACCGTAAATGTAAATGTAGAATTGTTTTCGTTCACATTGGTTACCAATTCATTACCATTAATTTCTGATACAAAGTAAGCTGTAGTTCCTTCATTATCTAAGGTGAAAGTAATTTGGTTTATGGGTTCGGGTGGTTCTTGCAATTCTGTTTCTGGTAAAATAACATCGCTTAATACATGAAGGATTCCATTTATGGTTTGCACATTCCGGGTTGTAAATTCAATTTCTCTTCCGTTGGCATCTATAATAACATTATCTTCAAGATTGTATTCTAGGTTTCCACCTAAGGTTTGAATATTGATTTCAGTAAAGTCTATTTCGCGTAAATTGGCATTCGCTACTAGGTGGAAGTTCAATATTTCTGTTAGAAAATCAGCTTCAATTTCAGCTAAATCTTCCAAGCCTAGTAAGCCTAGAGCAGCAGTAAATGCTTCATTTGAAGGAGCAAAAAGACTAATAGGAGCAGGGTCATCTTCTAAGTTGGTGGCCAAAGTGGCTAAATAATCAGGTTGATCTTCCCGAGATAATGCAGCTAATAAAAATTCAAAATTTGGATCTATGTTTACAAATGTACTTAAATTTGGAATCTGAATCAGTTGATCTATGCTATGAATTGTTCCATTTGAGGCGTTTAAGTCAGTTTCAAGGATTAGCGCATTTTCATTTAAAAAAATATTATCAGCAACATTCACGAAAAGACTCAAATTGCTTTCTCTTTCATTTATGTTTACGGTAGCTTGTGTATCTAAGTAAGTATTGGAGAAATCTGCAGAGGTTGCATTTCCTGCAATGACGTGATACAGTAGTAAATTTCTAATTTCTTCAGGTGATAAACTACTGATGTCCACATTTTCAAAAGCAGCATCTACGGGAGCAAAAATGGTAAAAGTACCTTCGTCTAAGAATTCAACTAGACCGTTTTCTTGTAAAAGACTATTCAAGATAGTATGGTCTTCACTATTTGCAATAACTTCAACAGTAGTAGATAAGCCTAAGATGGGTTGTGTATTGCTATCATCTTCACAAGAAATAAAAAGGCAAATGAGGATGAAGGAATAAAAATGAAAAGAATATTGATGTTTCATTAGTTTTTGTTTCAAAATCAGTAAACGGAATCAATTAAAAAAAAGTATGTATTTTGAAATTTTCTTAGTTCCAATTTCAAAGGCGAAATTTACAAATAAATAGATTAAGATGTGTAGGTATAGCTTCTAAATCCTTCCATACTACTTTCAGTTTTAAAGCTTTTTAACATGTAAATTTTATATTTTTGCAATCTATAAAATGTGAAATGAAAAGAGTTGTTGTTGGACTTAGTGGTGGTGTAGATTCTAGTGTTGCTGCATATTTATGCAAAGAAATGGGACACGAAGTAATTGGTTTGTTTATGAAAAATTGGCATGACGATTCGGTTACTATAAGTGATGAATGTCCGTGGTTAGATGATAGTAATGATGCCATGTTGGTAGCAGAAAAACTAGGAATTCCATTTCAAACAGTAGATTTAAGTGTAGAATATAAAGAACGTATTGTGGATTATATGTTCAAAGAATACGAAGAAGGTAGAACACCCAATCCAGATGTGCTTTGTAATCGGGAAATCAAGTTTGATGTTTTCCTAAAAATAGCTGAATCTCTTGGAGCAGATTATGTGGCAACAGGTCATTATTGTAGGAAGTCTAGCTTTACAAAAGACGGTAAAGAAATACATCAACTTTTAGCTGGTAAAGACCAAAATAAAGATCAGTCTTATTTTTTATGTCAAATTTCACAAGATCAGTTGTCCAAAATTATATTTCCAGTTGGGGAATTACAAAAAGCGGAAGTTAGAAAAATTGCCACAGCACAAAACTTTGTTACGGCTGATAAAAAGGATTCTCAAGGACTCTGTTTTATTGGAAAAGTACGCTTGCCAGAATTTCTGCAACAGCAACTTCTTCCTAAAAAAGGATATATTGTTGAAATTTCTGAAGATTCTCCTCTGTATAATCAACAAAAATCATTCGATAATCAGCTGCTTGAAGCTACTTCAAAATATGCTTATTCCCTCAATGATGGTAAAATTGTAGGACAACATGAAGGCGCACATTTTTTTACAAAAGGGCAACGCAAAGGTTTAGCCGTTGGAGGAACTAAGGAGCCGTTGTTTGTAATAGATACCGATGTAAAAGAAAACATAATATATACCGGTCAGGGTAAAAATCACCCTGGTTTAAAACGAAAAGGCTTAGTTGTAAAATCCAACGAAATTCATTGGTTAAGAGAAGATTTAGCGCTCCAAAATGGTGAACATTTAGAGGTAATGGCTAGAATTAGATACAGACAATCATTAGAAAAAGCGATTTTGTACCAAGAAAAAGAAGGCCTATTTGTTATTTTTGAAAATGAACAAAACGCCATTGCAGAAGGACAATTTGTGGCTTGGTACCTAGAAGATGAAATGCTTGGTTCAGGTGTAATTTCATAATAAAAAACGATGCAGAAAAACAACAGAATAACATCCCTTTTCAATATTAAATATCCTTTGATTCAAGCAGGGATGATTTGGGCTAGCGGCTGGAAACTAGCTTCAGCTGTTAGTAATGCAGGTGGTTTAGGGATTATTGGAGCAGGTTCTATGTATCCTGATGTCCTGAGAGAGCATATTCAAAAATGCAAAAAAGCAACCGATAAACCGTTTGCAGTAAACGTTCCTATGTTGTATCCTAACTTGGAAGAAATCATGGAAATTATCATCCATGAAAAAGTACCTATTGTGTTTACTTCTGCTGGGAATCCTAAAACTTGGACACCTATTTTAAAACAAAATGAAATATGTGTCGTACACGTAGTAAGCAGCGTAAAATTTGCTTTAAAAGCACAAGAAGCAGGAGTAGATGCAGTTGTAGCCGAAGGTTTTGAAGCAGGTGGACACAACGGAAGAGAAGAAACTACGACCATGACCTTAATACCAATGGTTGCTAAAGAGATTAAAGTTCCATTGATTGCTGCTGGAGGTATTGCCACTGGTAAAGCCATGTTAGCTGCAATGGTTCTGGGTGCAGATGCAGTACAAATAGGAACAAGATTTGTGGCTAGTGAAGAAGCATCGTCCCACATTCATTTTAAGCAAGAAGTGATTAAAGCAAAAGAAGGAGCGACCCAACTGACATTAAAAGAGTTGGCGCCAGTCCGTTTGATAAAGAACAAATTTTTTAATGATTTGCAGTCGCTTTACCAAAAAGGAACAAATGTAGATGAATTAAAAGAACTCTTAGGAAGAGCAAGAGCTAAGAAAGGAATGTTTGAAGGAGATTTAGAAGAAGGAGAACTAGAGATAGGACAAATTGCTGGTTTAATTGATTCAATACAACCGGCTGCTGAAATTGTTGAAGAAATTATAACAGAATTTGAAGCTGCCAAACAAAGCGTTTCTGAGTGGTTGGGTTTTTAAACTAATAATCCTAGCTTCCACTTTCGTACTTGAGGGTGTAATTTAAACTCTGTCTAATATCATACTTTTTTCTCCCGCAGATACCGCAGATTTTCGCAGATTATAAATAAACTATCTTTTTTAATTTCAAAGCTTCAGAAAATAAACAGATCATCGCTTTAAAATTCATCTTTTACAATACACTTTTTTTTTAATCATATCCAACTTCAAAGACTCCACTTCTAACATCAAACTTCTCACTTCCAATATCACACTCATAATATCTAACTTTGAATATCGTTCTAACTTCCTACTTCTAACTTTGTACTTCCAATATCTAACTTCCCACTTCGTACTTCTATTATCTAAAACAATGGACTAATTACTAAAACTGAAAAACTGAAAACTAGACACCAATACCAACTTTTTTGCTGCTTTAATTTTAATATGATTAATTACAAATTGTATATTTGAAGCATGGAGAAAATAAAAATAATTGAATGTCCTCGAGATGCAATGCAAGGCATAAAAACCTTTATTCCTTCGGCTAAAAAGCAGCAATATCTTCAAGCATTATTGAATTGTGGTTTCGATACCTTGGATTTTGGCAGCTTTGTTTCTCCTAAAGCTATTCCGCAAATGCAAGATACAGCTGCTGTTTTAGAAAAATTAGATTTATCTAGAACTTCAACTAACCTCTTAGCAATAGTAGCTAATTTGCGTGGGGCTGAAGATGCTTGCCAGTTTGAAGCAATTGAATATTTAGGATATCCCTTTTCCATTTCAGAAAATTTCCAAATGCGGAATACCCATACAACCATAGCAGAATCGATTGAAGTTTTATCTGCCATTTTGGAAAGAGCAGATGCACATCAAAAAAAAGTAGTTGCTTATCTTTCTATGGGTTTTGGTAATCCGTACGGCGACCCATGGAATGTTGAAATTGTCTCAAAATGGACAGAAAAGTTAGCTGATATGGGAGTTGAAATTTTGTCTTTATCGGATACCGTTGGAACTTCTGATCCTGAAACTATTACGTATTTGTTTGAGAATTTAATTCCTGCTTATCCCAACATAGAATTCGGTGCTCATTTGCATACCACACCAGAACAATGGCATGAAAAAGTACATGCGGCTTATCAAGGTGGTTGCCATAGATTTGATGGAGCCATTCAAGGTTTTGGGGGTTGCCCCATGGCAAAAGATAAACTAACAGGAAACATGCCCACAGAACGATTGATTTCTTATTTTAATCAATACAAAGCAGATACAAATATTAAAATGGGCAGTTTTGAAGCAGCTTATAACCAAGCAACTAAGTTGTTTTCTGAGTTTGTGTAGTAGTTTTTAATAGCTGTCTGCTCTATTGATTTTTTAGCTTTGTAAAAGGTGAGTAAGTCGTATAGAGATTCATCACGTTTCAAACACCCAACTCCTCACTTCCTTCCAAGGGAATAAGCCTAACCCTGCATTAAATCAACATTCTCGTAAACGACACAACTAATTAAATCAAATTTAAGGGGCTCGAACGGACATCGTTTTCATTTTTTGTCTGCTCCATCTAATCTTTAATTCTAAATAATATGATAGTGATTTTTTTAGAGAATTAATTAAAATTAAAAACTAAAAAGGCTCCTTTCCATTGGAAGAAAGAAAATAATGAATTATTTCTTCAATGAATATATCGTAAAAAGAGTTTCAGATTTACATCTCATCGCTAAAGAAAATCGCATTCAACATCAGTTTAGAAGTTCCCAACCAAAAAGCCCTAAAGTTAGGATTGTCTGTAAAATAAATCACCTTTCCTTTTCCAAAACGTGCTGCTTTAAAGGCAGAGGTTCCTTTAAGTAATTTTAAGTTTTCTTCACTGATATAACCGCTAACCAAAGGGTCTGCAGTATATTGTATAGGATTATTGAAGCTGTCTTTGTCTGGTTCCATAAACTTAGTAGTATTTCTGAATACCGCCATCTTAGATTTAGGGTATCCAAAATTTATAGGATGAGAACGGTCTAAATCTACTTCAAAAATAGCACCGCCAATACGTTGAGCACCACTGTATTTTTTTTGATTTTCATAACTCACGTTTTCTGCTGAACTGTTTTCTGCTTTTCGCATCTCTGTTTTAAGTAACTCAGCATTAATTAACCAATTGATGGAATTTCTAAACGTGATTAAATTACCTCCATCTTTCACCCATTCTTTTATTTTTTTGGTATTGTATTGAATGCCTCTTCCATACGCATTAGCTATCAATAAATGGGTGTATTCAGATAAATCAATTCCAGAAAACTTGCGCGTATCTAATTTTGTTACGGGAATTCCATACCGATAATCTAATATATGCCAAACTTCACCTGCATCGCTTGCTGATACACCATCACCAACTAACAAACCAATTTTAGGTTTATTTAAAGTTTTAAAGCTCTTACTACCTAAGTTCACACCAGTAGTAAGTCCAGTAGATAAAGCTGTAATTTGCACCGCATTTTCAACTGCTAAATCCTTCAACAAAAGATGAATTTCTTCTGAAGTTAATATTTGATTTTGTGCTGGTATTAAAATACTTCCATAATCAAATTCTTCTATTGCATTTGAAAACTCTTTAGTAGCTACTCTAGGGCGTAAGCCTTTGTTTAAAAGTTGAAAAACTACTTTTGGTGCATTGAAATCTGCCCAACGTAGTACATAAGCATATTCGCTTTTTTCCAGCTTTGGTACTTTTGGAGTTGAAAAATCAGTAAGCACTTCGCCTAAATTTTTTGTTGAAAAATCTGCGTTTACATCAACTCCAAAAGAATGTATAAAACTAAATGCAGAAACGTCGTAAAACAAAGAATCTTTAAAAACAGTACGATCTTCAAACATAGCTTCTATTAATTTAGCTTGAGTTTGTTTTTTAGGTACCATGAAAGTTTCATTTAAAGGCACTTTTTTTCCGTTGATACGTACCTCATTTTTTGGTCGGTATACTTTAATTTGATGCTGATGCAACACCTTTCCTAGTTCGTTCAGCAAGAATGGGTCATTCTCTTTTGTAATTAAATACGCATTTTCTGCTGCTTCATTAAAAGATTTTTGATAAAATTCTTTTTGAAAATTAAGCAGTTCTTTTTTTAATTCAACACTAGCTTTTAAAGTTGAAAGCGATGTTAAAAATTGATTTTTAACGGTAAAAGGAAAGCTTAACTCACCAAAATCTGTTTCTTGTAAATGACCGCGTGAGCTGGCTTGCTCAAATAAAATTCCTACACTGCCATTGATGTCTGGAAAGGTAGAACCTTTACCGTAATAAAAATCATCAAAACTTTCTTTAGAGTAATAAAAGGAACCCACTTGATCTAAAATTCGAGCGTGAAAGTTTCCTATTTTCTGTGTAAGTATTTGGTTTTTATCTGGCGTTAATGGATGTGTTCTTTCTGGAATTCCAGGTTGAAAAAAGAAAGTAGAATTAGGAGACATTTCATGATGATCCGTCAATACATTGGGTTGCCAGTCATGAAAAGTAGCAATTCTAGCTTGAGAAGTTGGATGCTGAATTGGCAACCAATCCCGGTTTAAATCAAACCAATAATGGTTGGTTCTTCCCCTTGGCCAAGTTTCAGAAAACTCGCGGTCGTTGGGGTCGGCATTCAAATGTTCACTTCTGTTGGTGTTTACCCAATTGGCAAAACGTTGTAAGCCATCTGGATTAAAGCTTGGGTCTAATAAAATAATCGCTTCATTTAAATTCTTTTCTATCTCGTCTCCTTCTGCAGCGGCTAAATAATAGGCATAAACTAATGCAGCATTGCTACCGCTGGGCTCATTTCCATGGATTGAATAACCTTGGTTTATTACCACTGGAATATTGTCTATTGTAGTGGCAGGTTTGCTTGCAGAGTCAGTGTTGATAAAATCTTTTCGATTCTGCTTTAGTTCTTCTATTTTTTGATGGTTTTCTTCTGAAGTAATGGTAAGCAGAATAATGGGTCTATTTTCGTAGGTGAAACCTCTATTTTCAATTTGAATTCTCGGTGAAGATTCAGCTAAAGCATACATATATTGCACTAAACGATCATGACTTACATGTTGATTACCAGGAGTGAAAAAAAGTATTTCACTTGGTTTCGGAATAGATGAATTGTAATTTATTTCTGAAGGTAGGTAATAATCCAAATTTACATTGGTCTGTGTATTGGATTCATTGAAAAATAATAATGATATAAAAATAAATAATACTTTGGGCTTAAGTTTCATAAAAATACTTTTTTACTAAAATAAAAAAACCGTTTCTGATAAAGGAAACGGCTCCTATTTTTACAATAAAATTGTGTTTTCTTACCAATTTGACTATGAAAAGTCTTTGCGAAAACAAGTGAATGCTTTCTACAGCGTCATTTTATGCTTAAATTGGTATTAGATGTCTTCGAAGCTTAGATTGGTAAACTTTTGGTTTGTTGTTGAAGCGGATTCCTCTAGTTCTGAAGACTCCTTTTCTGAGCTGAAATTAGGCTGATGGCGTTCACTTATTACTTCTTCTCCCTTTTCGTTTACTATAAAGTTAATGGCTTCATTCAAAGCATTTTGGAAGTTTTCAAAATCTTCTTTGTAGAGGTAAATTTTGTGTTTTTTGTAAAAAAAAGAACCATCATCGTTGGTAAATTTTTTACTTTCTGTAATGGTTAAATAGTAGTCGTCTGCCTTGGTAGAGCGCACATCAAAAAAATAGGTTCTCCTTCCGGCGCGAATTACTCTAGCAAAAATATCTTCATTCTTCATCGTTCCATTATCGCTCATAGTTTTTTGTTTTGGTTATTTATGTTTGATAAATCAAAAAAACAAAAAACTAAACAATTACCAAAGAAAAATTAATTTTCTTTTTGGCTAAGCTGTTTATAGTACAATTCTTTATAGTAACCATTGCTCTGCATCAAGCTTTCGTGTGTACCTTGCTCAAGTATTTCGCCATCCTCTAAGATGATAATATGATTTGCATTTTTAACTGAAGAAACTCGGTGACTAACTACCACAGCAGTTTTGTCTGCTGAAATATCTTGTAATTTTTTAAAGATTTCTTCTTCAGTTTCAGTATCAACAGCAGAAAGGCAATCATCAAACAAAACTATTTTTGGATTTTTAATGATGGCTCTTGCAATGGAAACCCTTTGCTTTTGTCCACCTGAAAGTGTTATCCCACGTTCTCCTAAGACCGTATCATACTGCTTAGGGAAATCCATAATATTATCGTGAACTGCTGCATTTTTAGCTGCTTCTACCACTTCTTCTTGGGTGGCTTCTGCTCTTCCAAAGCGAATATTGTCTGCAATGGATTCGCTAAATAAAAAGGCGTCTTGGGGTACATATCCTGTACTGTTTCGAAGGCTTTCTAAGTGTATGGCATCAGCAGGTTTTCCATCAATTAGCACTTTACCTTCTGTAGGATCGTACAATCTGCCAATCAATTCCAATATAGTAGATTTTCCGCTTCCCGTTTTTCCCATGATAGCAAGTGTTTCACCTGGATTTACTTCAAAAGATATGTTTTTTAAAGCCGTGATATGGGTGTCTTCATAAGTGAAACTTACATTTTTAAAAGCAATTCCTCCTTTGATTTCTTCTTTCAATAAAGAATGATTTTTTATACTTGGCTCCTGATCCAAAAATTCATTGATTCGTTTTTGCGAGGCAGCAGATTGTTGCACCATGGAGGTAATCCAACCCACAGAAGCTACTGGCCAAGTAAGCATATTTACGTAGAGTAGAAACTCAACTATTACTCCCAAAGATTCAATTTCACCATCGATGTAACGCGTACCTCCGATGTAAATCACCAATAAATTACTAATCCCAATTAAAAATGCCATCAACGGAAAAAAGAAAGCTTGTACTTTTACCAAATCGATGTTTTTCTGTCGACTTTCTTCAGATAAATCATCAAAATCTGATGCCACCATGGGTTCAATTCCATAGGACTTAATGACACTTACACCGCTAAAACTTTCTTGTGTAAAGGTATTTAAGTTAGATAAAACCTGTTGTACAACTGTGCTTCTTTTATTAATGGCAACACTTAATTTATAAATGGCTACCGAAAGTATAGGTAATGGAATAAGTGTGTATAAAGTTAAAATTGGTGCAGTTGAAACCATATACGAAATCACTACAATGAAAAGCGTAAAGGTCATTACGCCGTACATCAGAGCTGGCCCAACATACATTCGAACTTTTGAAACGTCCTCGCTAATGCGATTCATTAAATCTCCTGTTCTGTTTTTTTTGTAAAAATTGAGTGAAAGACGTTGGTATTGGTCGTAAACTTCATTCTTCAAATCGTATTCTATCTGCCTAGAAACCACGATAAAAGTTTGACGCATAAAAAAAGTAAGAATAGCAGAAATAGCAGCAGCTCCAATGATTACTCCGATATTGAAAAGCAATTCAGATTTGGCAGCAGCTGGATCGGTGATTTCGCCATCAACCCAAGCTTTGATTACATCTGCAGACTTCCCGATAAAGCGAGGGGTAAATAAGGTGAAGATCCTTGCAGCAACTGTAATGATAAAGCCTAAAATGAGCTGCCATTTATATTTTACAAAAAACTTATTTAAGTATTTTAATTCTTTCATCTAGGCTTTTCAAAATGCAAGCGCAAAGATAGGTTAAATTAAAAAAGGTAAAAGCACGATAACATTTATTTAGAGGTGAGGACTTTTTTTGGGTAAGTTTAAATCACTTCTGTTAGTTATTACCCAAAAAAAATAAATTTATTTAAGAACAAATTCTACTAAGTACTAATTGTTTTGGTAAAGGTTTTTAATAAGCGTTAAATCTATATTAAGAGATGTTTTTTCTAGCTGGCTTTTAATAATTATTTAATTTGAAGTTGAAAATAAAACAAAACAAAAAATCAAATGAATAAATTCACTCTAATCTTATCCATTTTAATTTTACTTACTTTATCACAAAAAAGTTTAGCACAACAAAAACTTCGTTTCTCTGGAGGCTTAGGCACCAATAAAGACATTACTTATAATTTTGCTGTAGATTTAAGCTTTAATTTTTTAGAAGAATCCTCTAAATTTAACCTAGGCTCAAATATAGGTATCTACTATTATGATTTTGACGAACCACTTCTTGCAACCAAGGACCTTTATTTTTACCACTTAGGACTTCACTTTGAGTATCGGATTCTGGAAAGATTATCAGTATCCACTGAAGTCGGGAGTCGAAATCCATTTAACGATGATAACTATAATTTTAATGACCCTTCGGGAAATCCAGTACCCAATTCAGATTTAGACAGTCACATTTACTTGACTCCTAGTTTAGATTGTAGAATAAATAAAACGCTGGGTGTTTTTCTTTTTTATAACGTTGCCTTTGAAGATAAGTTAGATATGAATACTATTGGAATTGGGGTTTCCTTAAATTATTAAATAAAAAAAATTTAAATGTAATTACAGAAATAAATTCAATCATATTTCATAATTATTGAGCCCACTCCGAAAACTCATTTTAGCCACGAATAAACAAACAAACACACAAACAAATACCCGAATACCCGAATACACGAATAAGCAAACCAACTAAAACTTTGCTAAAGCCTTATTAAGAATTCCACAGTCTGATTGGGTACGTATATTATTTGTTATCTTTGTTCACTAATTAGAAATTATGGCTACAGCAACACTTGCTCCAGAAGTAATTGAAAAGAAAAAACCTGAGCTTCGTAAAGGGAAGCCAAAATGGT
>Ga0307972_1000739_pt1 | contig 17848 bp, 13 predicted proteins | sample OrgLakmetagen780_FD_201848 | JGI IMG/M metagenome (GOLD analysis project Ga0307972, IMG submission 201848) | Saline water microbial communities from Organic Lake, Antarctica - #780 | ecosystem: Environmental > Aquatic > Non-marine Saline and Alkaline > Saline | place: Antarctica: Organic Lake...
TTTGTTCGCTCATCTTATGCAGTTTGTGCCCTTGTAATTAAAACACATGCTGCTATCGTCTTATTACTATGATAGATTTATTTAAAAAAGGAATGTTGGCAGGCGTCGGCCTCGCTGTCGTGACGAAGGATAAAGTTCTGGAGTCACTCGATGAATTGGTGGAGAAGGGGAAGCTGACTAAAGAGGAAGCTGCTCAGATGTCCGATAAAATTGTCGAAGAGGGCAAAGCTGAGACCGAAAAAGCAAAGGTCGAGGCAAGCAAGCTCTTCAACGATATGCTGCACCGGGCAAATGTCGTGACGAAAGATCAATACGATATACTCGCCGCCCGCGTCAGTGAGCTGGAAGGGAAGCTGCATAAGCATTTTCCGAATGAGGACTGATTTTTTGAATCAGTGCGAATGTCGCAAGGTAGGAAAGTGCGAAGGAAAGTATGCTTTATTTGGCTGAAGCTAGCAAATACCTTTTACTTTCCCACATTCATACCTTTCCACAAAAACCATGAAACCCTTCAACTATTTATCGAATGCGGTGCGCGCGCCCGAGATTGTAGGTATCTTGGGACGTTGGGGTTTTGAGGACTTATTGCTGCAACTGGATACACCTCAGTTCCTGCTGAAGAATCTGGTTCGTAAGAAGGTCACACATTTGACTCCGTATGAGCGGATGCGGAGCGCGTGTGAGGACCTCGGTCCTATCTTTGTTAAGTTTGGACAGATCCTGAGCACCCGGCCGGATAAGCTCCCCGAGCCATTGGTCATGGAGTTGAAAAAGCTGCGCAGCCAAGTCGAGCCGCAGGGCTTTGATCAGATTAAGCCGGTGCTCCTGAAGGAGCTGGAGGGGGAGATCGACGATTTCTTTATCGATTTTGACACCACCCCGTTGGCTGCAGGTTCTCTTGGCCAGGTTTATCGTGCCCGACTCGCCACCACCGGGGACCTCGTTGCGGTCAAGGTGCAGCGTAACGATGTCCAAAAAACTATTTCGGCTGACCTTGAAATTATCGGTTGGTTCGCCCGGCAGCTACATAACAGAATAGAGGAGCTGAAGCCCTACAATTTACCAACTCTGGTGCGCGAAGCGGAAAAGCGGTTGGATGATGAGCTCGATTATCGAAACGAGGCGGACAATGCAGAGATTTTCCGGGCTTTAAACGACCAGCCTCGCGTCTATGCGCCCAAAGTCTATAAACAATTTACCACCCGCCGATTACTGGTGACTGAATGGGTGGAAGGCTCTCCCCCTGATAAAGTAGTGCTGAGTGATGAGGACGCGCATGAAGTCGCGAAATTAGGCGGCGAATCGGTTTTCCAACAGATTGTTGGCACAGGTTTCTTTCATGCCGACCCGCATTCCGGTAATATGTTAATCACCGATGACAAGCGCATCTGCTTTATCGACTGGGGGCAGGCTGGGCAAATCACTTTGGAGATGCGCTACGCACTCGCTGACTTATTTGCGGCGATCACTTCACGCAACGCTGAGAAGGTCATCCGTGTTGCTGAACGCATGTCAGTTAACAGTCGGCGAATAGATCGCCGGCGTTTGGAGAAAGAAGTGACGTTATTGCTCAACAAGCACAGGCAGTTTGGGCCCTCCGGCACAAAAATTGGCACCGTCGGCTTGGAAATGCTCTACCTTTTCGGGACGAACGGTATCAACGTGTTGGCCGACTATGCCCTGCTCTCCAAGGCGATACTCTGTGTGGAGGAAAGCGCCCGTACCATTGATCCTCAATTTGACATACAGGAGGTCGCCAGACCCTTCCTCGAGTCGCTCAATAAGGAGCGCTGGAGCTTCGATAGCATTACCCGTCAGACCGTATTTCCATTGATGTCGATGCTGCGGCGGTTGCAGCAGATTCCTGAGAACGTGCAACGCATCCTGCAGCGGGTCGAAGAGGAGGATATTCAAATCAATCTGCACCATACCGGCACGGAGAATCTGGAGGATACGTTCAACTCTTCGATGAATCGATTGACGGTAGGCATTATCGTAGGGTCCCTGATTATTGGCTCGTCACTGGTGATCACGACAGGCGTGAAGCCATTGCTCTTTGGCTATCCGGCGATCGGCATCCTGGGCTTTCTCGCATCCGGGTTATTGGGCCTCTATATCGTCGTCTCGACGCTGCGAAATCATCATTAATGCGTAGAAGCGGCTTCAGCCGCTTTATCTCAGCTCTACAGCGACTGAAGTCGCTGCTTCTGAAGTTTAACCCTTGAGGTAGTGCCATTTAGGGCGCTGCTGCGCTACCTGATCGAACGATGTGTAATTTGGTATCACACCTTTAAAATCTTGGCCTTGATATAGATGCGATTATTCTTTTTACTATGAACTAGTTTAATCGCCTGAACACCCCGCAGGCAAGGCTGGCAGGCCTAAGCTTTGTCGATTCCCCTTAAATGGAGCATCTGCCAAATCATTCAATGAGCTTGGAGTATAACGTGGGGTTAGCCTTAAGCGCCATTTGTGGCGCGGGTCTCGCCGTGCTCTTGTTTCGCCGCCGCATGCAGGCCATGGAAGAAGCGCAGCAACTCAAACTGGATGTAGATGTTCGCGAAGCAGAGCTTAAGGTCCGTGAAGAGCGCGCAAAAGCGGAGCTTGAAATGAACCGTAGGCAAACAGAGAGCGAGCAGCGCTTTAACGCCCGGGAGGTCGAACTTACGGCACGCACACAGAAATTAGAGCGTCAGACGGAGCAGCTGAAAGAGGCCGAAAATCAAATTAATCTGAAGAACAAGGACCTGAGTCGTGAGCAGCGATTATTGAGTGATGCCGAGCATGAGGCGGAAAAAACGCGCCGGCTGTATCGACTGAAGCTACACCAGATCACCCAAATGGATACTGAGGCAGCGCGCACATTACTCCTTCGCTCCACCGAGAAGGAATGTGAGCAGGAAATACACGATTTGCGCCAGTCGAAGTTGAGCCGTTCCGAGTCAGAAATCAATGATGAGGCGAAACGTGTTTTATTGGCTGCGATGCAGCGCATCACCAGTCAACCGATGAATGATGCGACGGCGACGGTTGTGAATCTACCCAGCGATGAGATGAAGGGGCGCATCATCGGCCGGGAAGGGCGAAACATCAGGACCTTCGAACACGCCACCGGCACAACCCTCATGATCGACGAGACACCGGATTCTGTCTTAATTTCCTGCTTCGATCCAGTTCGCCGGGAGATCGCCAGAATAACCTTGGAAGCACTATTGAGAGATGGCCGGATACATCCGGCAAGCATCGAAGAACAGGTGCAAAAAGCTGAAGAAGCGATGCGCTCAAATGTCATCGAACTGGGTGAAAACGCCTTACGCAAATTACGCCTGCATGATGTGCACCCGGAGGCCATCGTGCTCCTTGGAAAGTTGCACTACCGACTCTCCAATAATCAAAATACGCTGGCCCATTCAATTGAAGTGGCGAACCTGTGCGCTTTGATTGCTTCGGAGATCGGGCTGGATCCGGATATTGCCAAGCGCGCCGGGCTCTTTCACGACATCGGTAAAGCTGTCGACGAAGACTATGAAGGCAGCCATGCCATCGTCGGAGCCGATGTCATCAAGCAGCATGGGGAAGACCCTCGTGTGGTGAATGCAGCCGCAGCGCACCATAATGAGGTGCCTGCCGAGAGCCCCTATGCCGGCCTGGTGATGGTGGCGGATTCGCTCTCCGCCGTCCGGCCGGGAGCCAGAACTTCATCGATCGACGGTTTTATCCAGCGCGTGCGAAGCATCGAAGCCATTGCCGCCTCTGAGCACGGCGTGAGTGATGCGTATGCCATTCAAGCAGGCCGCGAAGTGCGCGTCATTGTGGAGCCGGATGTGATCGGAGACGAGGAAGCAAGGCAACTTGCTCGGACCATACGGCGCCGCATCGAAAACGAGTTGAACTACCCCGGATCCATTGAGATAACTGTCATTCGCGAGCAGCGGTATAAAGAAATGGCAGTATGAACATCCTTCGGCACATCTTTTTCCTTATGGCCTTCGCTATTGGTTGCCTCGGGGAGCAGGTCGTTGTGACGACCGAGTCGGGTGAGCGCGTGATTGGTGAAGTTGCGCCAAGCTCTAACGGGCAGACCCTGGTGTTAACATCCAGCCTATTGGGCGAGCTACAGATCCCCAGGAAGAGCATTCTTAGTCAGGAGCCACTGCCCCCGGCACCTTCCGGTCATCAGGCTAAGAAGCAAACGGCTGCACGAGCCATGGACAGCGTCGACGCTGGTGCACCATTGCCCCTCTCGGAAGAGGAAATCGTAGACGTTAAAGAGGAAAATTTGGTTGATCGACTGGCTAACTTACAAACACCGAATAGTTGGAGCGGAAACCTGCGGTTCGGGCTCGATTTTGGCAGCGGGGATTCAGAGTGGAGACAGCTTTATTCTAAAGGAAATCTGGTGATAGATCCTAAGCAGGATCCTAATTACTATCGTTTGTCAGGTTCTTACACCTACAGGACGATTGATCGCAATGGAGAGCGGATCAAGGCAACTGATCGCTACGATGGGAATTTTACGTATCGCCGGGATTTCGGCGAGAGGTTCTTCTTCCAGAATTCACTAGCGGGCCGGGTTGATCGGATTAAAGGAATCGAGCATGAGATTCAGGAACTGGTCGGGGTTGGCATCCGCCTGAAGCCCTTTGAAACGATGGCTATCTATGTGGGTGGCGGTGGAGGTATCGAAGACTTTAATCCTGATTACGACGACACGCGGGCAGGCATCAATACCGTCACCAACTTTTTCCAGGAGTTGACTTGGAGCCCATTCGAAAAGGCGACGCTTGCTCAGGAATTTAACTATTTTGTGAGCCCCTCACAAACAGAGCGCTTCAACTATGTCTTAACAACATCGTTCCGCTATCGATTGACCGACCTGCTTGGCTTTGAAATCTCCTATAATCGAAACTACGATAATGATGTCGGCGCCGGTAATGTGCGGGACGTCGCGCAGTGGCGCAACGCGATCATCGTCTATTTCTAGGTGTGCGCTGAATCAGTCAGAAAGGTGTCTGACTTTAAGGCTCTTTACTGTGAACACACTTTCCGGGTCGTGGGCTTGTAATGCGAAAGTGCCCTCGCCGAGTCGCTTCTTTTTTAATTTATGATCATCCGGTTGGGTCCACTGATTCGTCTGTTTTCCGTCAACCCAAACGGTTACAGTTTTATCGATAACCTGAAGTCTTAACGTCACCCATTCACCGTCCTCATGCCCGGGTTCGGCGATGTCGCCAAAAGCGTAGACGCTGCCAGTCTTACGCGGGTCTTCATGGCTGACGTTGATTTGGCATTCCAGACCCGGACGAGGCCAGCCCTTTTCCTGCCAGGCAGTGTGGAAGAAGAGGCCACCGTTGGTGTTCTCTGCAGTCATAAATTCGATCTCGGCTTCGAAGTTGTTCCAGATGGGAGTTTCGCCCTCTTCGCCAATGTAGAAGGCATGCGCACGTTCGCCGTTGCAGACGATGTAGCCATCCTCGATGCGAACAGAACCCGGATTCTCCGCAATCCTCCACTTGGAAAGGTCATCGCCTCTCTCAAAGAGCACCTCCCAGCCCTCTGCCGATTCGCTGGTCGCAGTGCTGGCGCACCCGGTTAGCAAAGCCGCAGCAGGAAGTAGAGCTAAAGCAAATGCAAATGAGACAGTCTTCTTTAGTTTCGTCATATGAGTTTTCATACACCGGACAATAAAATGGGGTCAACTGTGAACAGTATAACTCAGGCTATTTAACCTAAAATCGGTAGTTGAAAAAAGAGAATTTTTTGAACCGTTAATTTACGTCAATTCCTCTTCTTCTTGACCGCAATAGTTTGTCTAGCGAGATTGCATGACTTGGCGAAGTAAGGGCTAGCGCTGCTCCAAAGCCAATCCTTACCAAGTAACCCTTTAAAATAATGGCACTCACACACACAGTATTTCCTATGTCTATCACCGCACGCTCGCTCTTTACGGCGCTTACCGCCCTGCTCTTGCTTGTTTCTTCCGCGATAGCGGGTGAGGTCAGCTTCAACCGATATTTCAATGATGGTATGGTGCTTCAGCGTGATAAGCCTGTAATGGTTCGCGGCTTTGCCGACGCCGGCTCAATCGTCACGTTGACTTTCGGTCAACAGAAAGCGACCGCCAAAGCCAGCGAGGATGGCAGTTGGTCGGCCACGCTCGACCCGATGCCGGCCAGTGACCAGGGGCAATCGCTCAAGGCTTTCGCTGGCGATGGGCGAGTGTCGATCGATGACGTGGTGGTGGGAGACGTGTTCTTGGTCGCGCAGCAAACAAGCGTCGACAACACGCTCGGCGTGGACGGCGCGGCGGGCCATACTCCTTCGCCCATGCTCCGTGCGATCCGGATCAACACCGTGCCCGCAGCTGAGCCCCAGGCCGACCTGGCCGCCAGCGCGACAGAGGGATGGGCTGTGATTACGAGCGACAATGCGGCAGGCATGAGCACCGCGGCATACTATTTCGCTACGGGCTTGGCACAGGAGGTCGACGTGCCGGTCGGGGTCGTTGACCTGAATATGGGCATCTACTTCCCCATCAGCTGGATGAGCCGGGATGCGGTGCTCGAGACATCCAAATTTTACGGCAAGACCTCGGTCGACGGCGTGATCGCGCGTTTTGACAAGATCAACGACGCGCTGAGCAAGGGCGAACCGATGCCGAAAAAAGAAGCGATCGAATCCAACCCGCTGGCCTATCCAATCTACCCGGCCGCCGGTTATAACGGTGTGCTGCACCCGCTGCGTTCGATGGCCTTCAAAGCCGTCCTGCTGCAGCTGGGCAATAATTATCCCTATTCGGTTTACGCCGATTTGGAACGGGAGGGCACGAACACCGACCGCGCGAAGCTCGACAAGGCGTACGTCCATTCTTACGACATCCGCAAGGTCGGTTTTCGCCTCGACCCGGTCACGACGCCACGAATCCCGCAGATCTGGCGAGATGTGTTTAATGATCAAGGGCTTTCATTCGGGCTGGTCATGACCCCAGGCTCGGATCTGCGCACCCTAGCCCGGCGTGCCCGCGAGATGCGGGAGCTTCAGCGCCAGATGGCTGACGACGACGAGGCCGTCAGTGTGATCCTCCCCGGCATGGTGGCGGCTCCCATGAGCGCCCAGCCGCTTGATCAGAAGATCGTGGCGGAGCGCAGTCTGGGCTGGGCGCTTGCAGAGGTTTACGGCCGCGAGGATGTGGTCGCCTCGGGCCCGATTTTTGATCGGGTAGAGACGTATCACAGCACCGCAACGGTCCATTTTAAGCCCGGCACAGCCGATGGCCTGCGTGCGACCTCGCAGCCGCTTGAGGGATTTGAAGCCACGGGCGTCGAGGGTGATTATGTGCCGGTCAAAGCCCGGGTTAGCGGCAATGTCGTCAAGCTCGAGAGCGACACGATTCAACGGATCGTAAAAGTCCGGTTTAATTGGGAAGAGAACCCCGAGGTTGAGCTGGTCAACGCCGCGAACTTGCCGGCGCTGCCGTTCCGGTCGGCCGACGAGGAATACGCTTGGTTCCACCGCCACGCCGAGGACGACCTGCCGATCGAGTATTCCACCCCCGCCAACCAGTGGGAGGGCGGCGACGTCACGTTGGTCAACGGCCAAACCAAGACCTTTGGCTATCTGAACTTCGCCGGCTGGCTCGGCCCCGTCGGCATCAAGGTCGGCCCGTTCGGGCCCAACATGGCCGTCCGCGACGTGCTCATTGGCTCACCGGCCGAGGGCAAACTCATGGTCGGCGATGTTATCTATAGCGCAAACGGACAGATGCTCGGCAGCGAGACAGAACATGTCATGTCTGCGGCCATCACACAGAGCGAGACGGCGCAGGCCGGCGGCCAACTCACGCTGGGCGTCCGCCGCGGCAAGCAGAACATCGACGTTGAGCTCACGCTCGAAGTGATGGGCTCCTACAGCCCGACCGCGCCGTTTAACTGCCCCAAGACCGAAAAGATCGTGGCTGACCTGGAGCGCTGGCTGGTCAAGCGCGGCGGTGCCTCCGAAAACTTTCTTAGCAGCGACACGCTCTTCCTACTGGGTGCCGACAACCCGCAATACCAGGGCCTGGTGCGGCGCTTCATCTACAATGATTTACTGGATAACAAGCCGGGCGATAACAACTGGTATCTCGGCTACGACAGCATGCTCATGGCCGAGTATTATCTGGCGACGGGCGACCGCAACGTCCTACCGGCGCTCAAACGCTATACCGAAAAGATCGTGGCCAACCAGATCAGGCCGGAGGACGCCAAGGGGCTTCCGGGCCGCGTCGGTGGATGGTATGGCAAGAACCGGGAATTCCGCATGTATCCCGCGATGCCGCCCGCTGCTGCTGCTTGCATGCTCGGTCTGCACTTGGCCCGGGAGGCCGGTGTCGAGGTCGACGAAGGCGCTTACCAGCGCGGCCTGGAGTACTTCCGCAAAAAGGGAGCACCTGTCGGTCAAATCATTTACGGAAACGCCTGGCGCGATACGCCTCAGCCCCTCAACCCAACTGAGATGCTCAACGGGACCGTAGGCTCAGACAACGGCAAGATTTCCGTCGCCGGTGTCCTGTTTGACCTGGTCGGAGAAGAATCTACCGCACACATCTGCTCTCTGATCAGCACCTACTCCTACAACCACACCTACCCCGGTCACGGCGGTAACTTCTGGAATAACTTCTGGACGCCACTGGGGGCCAACGTGCACAGCACCGATGCCTTCCTCCATTTCATGGATGGCCACCGCTGGTATCGCGAACTTAACCGCATGTATGACGGTAGCCTGATTATTAATGAGAAAGACCGCGTTGGTGCGGGGCATGGTCTGGCCTTGGTGGTTCCCGCCAAACGTCTGCGCATCCTCGGGGCCGGCACGTCGCCGTTCTCGGTTAACGTGCCTGATTTCCTCAAACCAGTCGTCGCGGCTTATCAGGAGCGTGACTACGCACGAGCCGAATCATTGGCGCTTGAACTACTCGAAACCGGCACCGTGAGTAAAGTGGATCGACCGATGGTTGAGAAACTCGTCCACGAAGCACGGCAGATTCAACAGAGCATCGACGCCGACTTGACCCGCCTACAAGACCTGATCAAGGAGGGCCACCTCTACGAAGCGCGGCTCGACCTGCCTCAGATCAAGGGTGTAATCCAGGTAGGTGATACTCGCCTCTCGGCCATCGAAAAGGGGCTGCAGAGCGAAGCGCGGTCCAACGATGAGGCGCGTTACAACGAGGCGCAAGCTGCGCTCGTGCCCGCGACAAGTAAGCGCGTCGTCGTCGAGGCGAATGAAAATCTGCAGTGGAGACCGCTGACCACCGAAGTCATTACCGATGAGAGGCAGAAGAACAGTAACATCTTGGGTAAAGTCTCGGACGATGAGGCGAGCCAGTGGCGGCTGAAGGTCATCGAACACATGTCGCAGGCACCTGCGGGGTGGATGCAGAAAGGGCTTGACGCGGCCTCTTGGGACCAGACTGCGCTGCCGATCTCCTGGCGTCTGAACCACACCGCGCTGCTGCGGACGACGTTCCACGTCGAGGACAAAGATGAAATCGACGCGCTGCGGTTCCGTGCCTATCTATTTCGGCAGCAGGATATTGAGATCTATATCAACGGTAACCTCATCGGCAAAGTGAACCAGCTTAAGAAGAAGACCGGCAACGTCGACGCCATCTTCAACGCCGGTGCTTTCGATCAACTCAAAAACGGTGAGAATACACTCGCCATCTCCACCCGACAAAACTGGCGCTGGGGCATGCTCTTTATGTATGTCTACAACGGCGGATTCGGCTTCATGCTCGACGCAGGCACAACCCCGGAGGAGTGAGCCGCCCCACCAAGCGTAGTTGCTCTGCGCTTAGGCGGGGCCTATCCGGCAGCACCTGCGGATGGCCCTGTTGGAGCGAGCTGAAAAAATGATCGGTGGGTAGGTGCCGACACTGATCTCACTTCCACTATGTTCCAGATACGCGAGCAAATCTGTCTAGATTTGGGTCAAACGACTACGATTTATGGAACGTATGACACGAAGCATAACTCACGTTAAGTTTCGCAAGTCGTTGATAAAGAATGGTGCCAAAGGGCAGATTTGAACTGCCGACCAAAGGCTTATGAGTCCTCTGCTCTACCACTGAGCTACTCTGGCTTCTAGGGAATGTTGGAGAAAAAGGGTCTCTTCTCTTAAGTCAAGCCTTCGCCTGCGCGAATTTACCAACCGGGTGTTATTAAAAGTGCGGGGTAATGTCTTTTTATTATGGTAGCGCAGGCGTGTCCTCACGCCGCACGAACGTTTGAAGAAACGCCTCGCCAGTCTCGTGCGGTGCCGTTTCGGCAAGCTCAAGGCCCTGAGACAGAGCCGAAGGGCGGGGACGCAATCGCGCTACCCCATAGATAAAATGGCACCCTTACCAACCCATTCGGTATTGTTTGCCAGCATTTAGCTGATTATCGGTCGGCGAGGCGGCGGCGTTGTGATCTGATGTTTTCATGGGGAGCAGAAAAATCCCGAGAATGAGCAGGATGCCGAGGAGTAGACCAGAGGCGACACGCCAGGCTTTTCCTGAACTGGCGATCTTCTTCAGCCAGGCCCAGTTAAGTAAAAGATGCAGAACGACAGTGCTTGAACAAACAACTCCCAGCCAGAAGTGAATATCGCCCCATTCGTGGCGGCCCAAGTCGAGCACGGTCAAGCCGCGGCCTCCTTGTGAGCCGGGCACGAGTTTCCATGTAAGCAGTGCTCCCGTGCCAATTAAGGCGCAAAAAGATAGGTAGAGCAGCAGGTTGGTGGCCCGCATAAGTGGATTCTTGATTCCCGGTTTCATCGAATGGCTACATCAGTGGAATCGCTGGCATACACGGAAAGTTGCAGAATAGTTGGGTGGCGGTTGGACCAAACGCAAAGGCGTTCGGCTACGTGGTTTCGGAGATTTATATATAAAAAAAACTTATCTGATTAAATATTAGTGGGGACTTCCGGAAACCTACTGGCGGCGCGGCATTGAGGAACAGGCCGGAGGCACTGTCCTACGTAGGACAGGCTTCCAGCCTGTTTTCAGAAGTGCCCTAGTTTGCGCCCGCGTCCTCTTGTTTTTTCGCGACATTCTGACTTTGTCTGCTACGATTAATATATGTTTACAGGAATTGTCGAAGAAACGGGATTGGTTCTTTCCTTTGAGGCGGGCGAGAAGGCTTGGCGCTTGGTGGTCGAGGCCGATGAGGTGGCCAAGGATGTAAAGCTGGGCGACAGCGTAGCGGTGAACGGTTGCTGCCTGACGGTGGTGGCCATCGACGGTAAGCGGATTGCCTTTGATCTCTTGGAGGAGAGCGTGCGGTTGACTTCGATTCAGGAGGTTGGGCCCGGCGGTAAGGTCAACCTTGAGCGGGCATTGTTGCCGAGCACGCGGATGGGTGGGCATTTTGTCTCCGGTCACGTGGATGGCATGGGGATCATCGAGGCGATCGAGCCGAGGGGGCAGGATCGCTTCTTTCGTATCAAGCCGGACGCGGAGAGCTTAAAATATATCGTGCACAAGGGCAGCATCACGGTGGACGGAATCTCTCTGACCGTGGCTGAGGTGGATGAGGAGGGCTTCGCCATCTGGCTTATCCCTCACACCATGGAGATGACAAATCTGCACACGAAGCAAGCGGGTGATCACGTGAATCTCGAATATGATCTGATCGCAAAGTATGTCGAAAAGCTGTTTGCCGATCGCGGTTAGCGCGATTAATTTTGGCTTTTGCTGACCGATTTTAGCCGCTTCCCGTAGATTGCCCCGGTAATCGCAAGCAGGATGAAGATCGACAGGGTCGCTTCGACTGAGAGCAGTGAGACGAGACCGGTGATGAGTCCTGCGAGGAGTAGTAAAATGCCTATCAAAGTGTTGGCAATGGCGACGTAATCGGTGCGCTTGTCGCCTTCGGCCATATCGACAATATAGGTTTTTCGGCCGACACGGACTCCGGCGTGTGCCATACCCATGAGGAAGAATACGGCGGGGTAGAGTATTTCAGGTGCCAGCCATGGCTGATCAAAGCTTGAATAAAGCACCAGGGCACACAGCAACCCGGCGACAAGCAGCATGGCGGCGCGCAATACCTGGCTGCTCGAACGGTCGGCCCATTTGCCCCAAAGCGGTGCAGCCAAGGTCGCGGCGAGGCCTTCGGAAATGATGAAAATGCCAAGCCACATGGATGCGCCACCGAGGCTGCCGTGGGCGAGTGTGATAATGTAAGGCGCCGAGAGCCCGGAGCCGATGGCGAGTGTACGCACAATGAGAAAATTGCGGAAGTTGGTATCTTCTCTGAGGAGCGTGAGTTTATCGCGTAGAGCTGTGTTTAAAGACGCCTCAGCGGAGGTCTCGCTTCTTTCTTCCCAAACGAAGGCGTTGACGGTCGCCGCGAGCCACCAAAGCAGAGCTGCCGCTACCAAGTATAGCGCGTAGCTCTGAACGGAACTACTGTCTGTTTGTAAGAGCAGGAGGGCTGCTGCTGCAATCGCGACCGCACCGCTGGCTGAACCTGCCCAGCCGGTGAGTTGCCCGCGTTTGCTCTTCGGAATGGTTTTTCAAGTACGTCTTTTGCTGCGATAGAGCTGATGCCTCGGGATAAGCTAAACAGGGCGACCAGACATAGGATCGCGACCCCAGCAGCGGTGCCCTCCAAAGTCAGTGCGACGCCCGCGCAGCCTAGAATGGCCAGTCCCTGAAAGGCGGCTCCGAGGGTCCAGGCCCACTTTCGGGTGGCAAAGCGTTTTAGATAGTTACTTAAGAGAATCTGCGGGAGCAGCGAACCGGATTCTCGCAAAGGAACAACCAATCCGGCAAAGATGGCCGGTGCGCCCAGCGCCTGCAGTAACCAGGCAAGTGTGGTTTTTGGACTGGATAGGCGGTCGCCGATCTTACTGAAGGTGCGCGCTACCAGCAGTTAAAAAAAGTTTTTGGGTGCAGCGCGTTCTACGGGATCCTTCGCCGACTGAATGTCGGCTGCTTCCGCATCCGTGAGCAAACAGTAGACTTTTAAAAATAACTTATTCACGACCGGATAGTTATAGTTGCAGACAGATAATATGTCATCAAATAAGTTTTTTCACGTAGCCGAAGCGCTTCCGCTTTGGTCGCACTTGTCAGAGAGTCCGGTAGGTCCAAACGCGAAGGCGTTCGGCTACGGGTTCCGAAAGTTTTAGGCATGAAAAAATAATGGTTGGACCACTAGCTGATCGAGACTGATGTTTCCAGTTTCTTCGTCTCTTTTTTTTCAGGACGCTCAAAGACCCTCGCGCCCGGTCGAAATCGAACATAGGCATAGAGCCACTGAAGAAAGACAGCGGCTCGGTTGCGAAAGCCGACCAAGAACAGAAGGTGGACGGCCAGCCATAGAAACCAGGCGATGAAGCCGGAAAATTTAAGTTTACCGATTTCCGCGACTGCGGCAGAACGACCAATCGTTGCCATGGTTCCTTTGTCGAGATAAGTGAAGGGCTTTCTTTTTTTGCCGGGCTTGCTCAGGTCATTCTTTATGATCTTCGCGACATGTTTACCCATTTGCATCGCCGCCGGAGAAACTCCCGGCACCTGCTGGCCCTTCGGGTCGGTCAAGTTGGCGATGTCGCCGATAACAAAGACGTTTTCGTGGCCGGGTAGCGAGCAATCGGGTGCCACCATTGCGCGGCCGCGGCGATCGCATTCGACCGGGAGCGGTCGTGTCAGCGGGTTGGCCTGAACGCCTGCTGTCCAGACGATCGATTCAGCGTGTATCGTCTCGTCCGGCAGCTTCACAAGGCCTTGTTGTATATCTTCAACCGCCTTGCCCAAGTGTAATTCAACGCCGAGTTTTTCCAGCGACTTTTTGGCGGAAGCGGAGGAGGCTTCGGAGTAGGTCGGGAGGACGCGATCTGCGGCCTCGACTAAAACGATGCGGGAGTCGCCGGGCGTGATCGACCGAAAGTCTTTTTTGAAGACCTGCTTGGTCAGCTCGCTTAGAGCGCCGGCCATTTCGACACCGGTCGGACCACCGCCAACAACGACAGCCGTCATCAAGCGGCGACGCTCTTCTTCGTCATCAATGGCCTCCGCTTGTTCAAAAGCGTTTAGCACCTGCTGGCGAATGCGGCGGGCTTCGTTTAATGTCTTCAGGCCGATCGTATGTTTCGCCCAGTCGTCGTGACCGAAATAACTATTCACCATTCCAAGAGCGACGATGAGATAGTCAAAGCTGAGAGTCTGGTGCTCGAGGCGGATCTGTTTGGCCTCCACGTCAATACTCTGGACTTCATCCATTAGCACTTGGATGTCTTTACGGTCTGCCAGAATGGTGCGTATCGGCTCGGAAATTTCGGGTAGCGCTAGCCCGCCGGTGGCGACTTGGTAGAGCAGCGGCTGAAAGAGGTGGTGGTTCTGACGATCGATTAAAGTGATACGTGCATTCTCATGCCGGAACTTCTGCGCGAAGGTGAGTCCGCCAAAGCCGCCGCCAAGAATTACAATATGCTTTTTTTTTGCCATGCTTATATATCTAACCGGGCGGCGAATGCTTACAAAGGTTCCTATGGCACGGTGGCTGCAAATAGGGACGCGCCTTTGAGTGTAAGGCCTTAAAAAGGAATTCAGGCGCGGTATCAGGTTTTTTGACTTCTGATCTTGTCATCTACCTTAGCAACTTTTTCTGGAAACCAGTGTTTCGTTTTGTTCGCGAATTTAACCAAGGCTAACATAACAGGCACCTCGACCAGTACTCCGACAATGGTCACCAGAACGACGGGCGACGAGGCCCCAAAAACCGTGATGGCAACAGCGACGGCCAATTCGAAAAAGTTGGACGCGCCAATCATCCCGGCTGGAGCTGCCACATCGTGGCGCAAACAAAGCTTACAGCTCACGAAATAGGCGATAAAGAAAATCAGGAAGGTCTGAAGGATCAGTGGAATCGAGATCAGCAAGATGTGAAGCGGGTTTTCCAGGATGATCTCTCCCTGGAAGGAGAAGATGAGCACAAGGGTCAGCAGCAAGCCCGCGATGGTTGTGTTATCAAACTTGGGCAAAAACTTTTCTTTAAGATAGGTCTCGCCGTGTCTTTTAATGACGTGCTGCCGCGTCCAAATACCACCAAGCAGTGGAACGACCACGAATAAGACGACCGAAAGAAACAATGTATCCCAAGGAATAGTGACCCCGGTAATCCCCAGCAGAAAAACCACAATCGGCACAAAGGCGATCAGGATGATGAGGTCGTTCGTGGCGACTTGAACCACGGTGTATGCGGGGTTACCACGCGTGAGGTGACTCCAGACAAACACCATCGCCGTGCAGGGCGCGGCTCCAAGGATGACGGCACCGGCTACGTAGTCTTTGGCTAGCGATGGATCAATGAAGGCACTGAAGATGACATGAAAGAACAGCCACGTTATCGCGAACATCGTAAAGGGCTTAATGAGCCAGTTCACTACCCAGGTTATGTAGAGCCCGGTAGGCTCGCGGCGAACGTTTTTCAGGCTAGTGAAGTCTACCTTCATCATCATCGGGTAAATCATTAGCCAGATTAAAACTGCGATGGGAATGGAAACTTTGGCGTATTCAAAGCGGGATAAGAAGTCAGGAATCCCGGGAAGAAATTTTCCAATCAGCACTCCTGCGATCATGCAAAGCACGACCCACAGCGTGAGATTCTTTTCAAAGAAACTGATTCCAGCGGTTTGTTTTTTTTCGTTCATCTTTAATTTGATTCACCTCAATCCTGCTCGTGATTAGAGATTAAGAGTTGGCTCCTATGCGCCGACCGCCTCTCGGTAGCCGGCGGCGTAGGCTTCAAACACGAGCTTGATCTCGTCGCGGATGCGGCGGAACGCATCGAGCTCGGACTCATCATCGCGTTTGGCGTGTGGCGGATCTTCGAAACCCCAGTGGTAGCGGTTCACCTTACCGGGGAAAGTGGGGCAGGCTTGATCGGCGTTGCCGCAAACCGTGATCACCGTGGTGATGCCCTGATCGAGATAGAGGTCGAGATGATCGGAAGTGTGTTCGCTGGCATCGTAGCCTATTTCCTTGAGCGCTTTGATCGCCAGAGGATGGACTTCGCCCTTCGGTTTGGAGCCCGCGCTGAAGACCTCGAAGAGGTCACCCGCGGCGGCGCGAAGGATGCCTTCGGCCATATGGCTTCGGCAGGAGTTGCCGGTGCAGAGGATGAGGATTTTTGGTTTTTTCATGAGATAGGGGATACGAGATGCGGGATTCGAGATGCGGGATTCGAGATGTGGGATTCGAGATACGTATCACAAAAACTGCGCCAACAAATTCAGCAGATATCCCGTAAAGATGATCGCGAGCGTCGTGATACCAAAATAAATGGCGATGAGCTTGAGATGCATTGTCCGGCGTAGCATAATGGCTTCCGGGAGGCTAAGTGCGGCCATGGCCATCATGAAGGCCAGGGCGGTGCCAAGTGGGATGCCCTTTTGAAAGAGGACGACCGCGATAGGCACAATCGCTGCGCAGCTGCCATACATCGGCACGCCGAGGGTGGTGGCAATCGGCACGGAGAAAATGCCGGTGGCCGACATGAGGCTGTGGATCGTTTCCTGCGGAACATAATTATGAATCAAGGCACCCATGCCGACCCCCACGATAACCCACAGCCAGATTTGCTTGATGACGGTGATGGATTCATGCACCCCGGCCCGTAGTCGCAGGGCGAACGTATAGTGCTCCGGTTCTGCATCAGTCGTGCCGTCGCTCATGTCCTTTTCGAGATACTTCTGCAGCTTCATCTTGCCCAGCAGTGCACCTGCCAGGGTGCCAATAATCAGGCCGCTAGCCACGTAGGCGACAGTAATAGAGACGCCAAATTCACCCGCCATCAAAACCACGAGATACTCGTTGATAATCGGCGAGGTAATCAGGAAAGAGAAGGTGACGCCAAGTGGCACGCCAGCTTTGAGCAGGCTGATGAAAATCGGGATGGAGGAGCAGGAGCAGAAGGGGGTCACCGCGCCAAAAAGCGCGGCGATGAAATTCCCTGCGAGGCCGCCCTTGCTCATCCACTTCTTAAGGCGGTCCTGCGGCAGCCAGGTGCGGACGAATCCGACCAGAAAAATCATGACCGCAAGGAGGACGAAAATCTTGACCGTATCGTAGACGAAAAAATGCAGCGCGGCCCCGAGCTTCGTTTCAGGGTCGAAGCCGAGTAGTTGATAGATTAGAAGATCTGCAAAGGAGGAGAGCATGGCCGGGATGCGCGATACGAGATGCGGGATACGAAAGGCGGATCACGCTAGCAGCATTTTCCGCCCTTGTTGTTGTCACCGCTGCAACAGCTATTTTTCGCCTTTGCATCCGCTTGCTCTTTCATGGACTGGTCAAGCTTGGTGAAGACACGCTTGAAGAATCCGGGTTTTGGCTCGCTGGTTTCAGTAGGCTTGTTGCTGGTTGTTTGTTTCTCGTTCATAGTCGTATGGGCTTAGCAGCAACCGATGGTTTCGCAGACTGGAGTCGGGCAATCGGATGGTTGTTTCGTCAATTGTTTGACCAGTTTCTCGCGGGCCTTCAGGTCGGCCTTCAGCACGTTGGCGTCCGGGCCGGTTGAGCCGCGCAGATAATGTAGGTTGGCCTGCAGGAGGCCATCGGTCGGTTCCTGCAGGCGGTAGATCATCCAAGTGCCTTCGCGCTCGGCACTGATCAGGCCTGTCTGCTTGAGGGTCGCCAGTTGCTTGGATATCTTTACCTGCGGCGCATCCAGGATCTCTTGTAAATGGCAGACGCAGAGAGGCCCGGCATCCAGTAGGTTCAGGATGCGGAGGCGCTGTGAATCAGCGATGCATTTGAATAGATCATTTGCGGGCATTGTCTGTATATACTGAATTATATATATACTGTCAATAG
>Ga0307972_1000752_pt1 | contig 17716 bp, 21 predicted proteins | sample OrgLakmetagen780_FD_201848 | JGI IMG/M metagenome (GOLD analysis project Ga0307972, IMG submission 201848) | Saline water microbial communities from Organic Lake, Antarctica - #780 | ecosystem: Environmental > Aquatic > Non-marine Saline and Alkaline > Saline | place: Antarctica: Organic Lake...
ACTTCCATCACGAGTGAGAGTGAATCCAAGGTATTTGAAATGATTGACAAGTTCTAGAGGTGTGCCATCGTACGTGAAGGTGGGAATCGCAGAAGTATCCTTGCTGAAGAAGACCATGATTTTTGTTTTGTCAGTGTTGAGTCTGAGCTCGGCAAAGGCAGGCTTGATTACCCCAAGAGCATCCTCTCGCCTGATTTCAATGCAATTAAACGACAGCTGCTGGTTGAGGCCGGTATTTCGCACAAATAGGCTGTAACAACGACTGATCCCTGTCGCACATCCAAGGCATGCGCCCTGCCAGGCAATTACCTTTAACTTTGTGGATCACTTGATCACTTGCTATCAATCTGCAAGCATGAAGGGTAGTCTAGCAGAACATTTGCACATACCACATAAGGGTAATTGGAAATTTTGCAGGAGTGTGGCCACAACGCCAGAAACAGATGAGGCCAGATGTAAGCATCAAGCTGTTTATACACATGTTCGAGACTATGCCCAACAACTTAAGTGGTGCACAATGCAAGTGAATGCCAACTTCATAGCTCACCAGATGCAACGGAAGCACGTGTCCCTTACGGGCATCGGGTGTGGGGTACTCACGGGCAAAGAGGTGCTGTAAGAAGCGCTGCAAGAAACGTACAACGAGTTGTGTGTTCCTGTTATTTAGAATTTAAAGAAAGGACACGCTGGTAGTATGATCTTGATCCTGCGTGATCAAGACAAGGAGCACTCAATGCCAGCACCTAGAAACTCCTCTCTGCCAAAGTTTGTTCGTACGCTACTTATGACAGAAAAAAAAGCCACTTACCATTGGCAGAGCAGATAGCTTGGGCTGCTTGTTGAGCAAAGATTGCGTGTCCTCCCAGCATGTAGAGCTGACAGGTACTGACAGTTTGTCTCTCGTGACACCTTGTAGGCCGCTCAAGCTGATGGACTGCAAGGCATGTAAGCCGCTGCGGCTGCACTTCATCCAGGCTCTGGTTCTGCCAAGCAGATCACGCATGCAACAGTTAAGCACAAAACAACACACTTCTTCCTAAACTAGTCCATGCATACAACATTCAGGCGCTAAGCATGCAACTAGCTAAGGTAAGTGTCAAGTGCATCACTTGCAGCTTCACCATGCTGAACATGTATCCGTAACCTCTCTCTTGCTTGTTGGTCCTCTTATTAAAGCCCTTCTGGGCTTCTTGTGGGCATGTTCTGCATCTAGCATGTTCATGAGTGGACAGCATTCAGATTTTTCACATAAACGGAACATTCCATCATGTCTCTTATTGATCAAGCTGCTGGTACTTAAGTAAACATTTGTTGCGGTGTAACATGCATAACAACAACACAACTCTGCACCTAGATCGTTGTTGTGCGGGTTTCCATAACTTAAGATGTCACGCCAAGCATGCTGCACAATGTAGTGAACCTTGATTGAGGCAAAGTCTTTGGCAGGAGGAACCTTTGATACCAGTCTAGGGACCTCCACTCCAGCTTGCCTAAAAGGTAAGTAAAATGAAAATTGCGTTTATCAATTTGTAATGCCAAAAGGAGACGCCACTGGCTTGGCAAGAGTGTTGCTTAAACAAACGTTATACCTAAGCTCTGCCGCCACACTTCTAGTCAATCCGCCAGGACGACGCTCTTCATGAGATAGCTGTTGGAACTGCTCCCAAGCGATGGCCAGAGCGAGGAAGACGTTGTCAAGCAAGCCTTGCACCAAAAAGGGCAGCATCTGCGAGGCAAACCCTGTGCCCATTAGCTTGAACAAAGGCATAGTGCAGAACATACTCATCGCCATAAATAGGCAGCTTCAGGTTCAAATTTAGTACCTAAAAAAGGAAGTTGACGTCAGATCGTTCTATCTACTGTTACGTTTGCCTCCAAACAGAGGGCCTGTACTTTTAACTTTTAGCAGCGACACTCACCGAGGGGTTTCAAGAATGTGTGCATCAATAGTCTTGGCCACATGCTCTGCACGCTGCCCCAGATTCTCCGCGTAGAACGGATTTGCCTCCAAGATCTTATGTGTCAGCCCCAAGATGTTGCTGTGCATGGTTTTGTGCGGGACCTGTGGCCAAATTTAGAATGCAACTTTCAATTAACCCGGTAGGGCGAAGTGGTGGTAGCATTGATTAGAAAGAACGGTCACCATTTCATGAATGTCAACAGAGCTAGCATGGCATCAATGCTAGCATGGCTTTAAATACAAAACAGCATGGCATCAAATACAAAACAGTCTGGGCAGTGGGTGGACCACGCTCGCCCAAGTGCTGGGTTTGCTGGATTGCCGTCAACAATTGCCCTCTGGCCTGTGCAGTACGGTACCTGAATATATATATATTACTAACGTACTTGCGTATTCTTTAAATTGTTGTAGAGTAGCAGCTGTGCTCCTCGCCCCACAAAGCAGAGCACATACATAGCACATACACCACAAAAACCTTCAAGGCAACATACAAGTTGCATGCATATACGTACTTGCTTGGATTGCACAGCACTCCTTCAAGGCACTTGGCCACCTTCAGAGCCATAGCAATTTTTGTGTCGTCACAGGCAGGGCAAGGGCGGTTTGAAGCTCCGGACACATACAAGCAAAGCAATTCCCACTTCTCCAGCATGTCAGCAATAACAGTCAGGAGTCGCGGGTACACCATCCGTGGCACTCCCGTAGGATTCCGCATCTCCTACCAAGTAACAATGCAAACAGGCATGTTTGAGGCACCTCAGTGTAAACACAAACACATCACACACAATGGCATATTGCTTCCACATCGCTGGTCACGTCAAAAATTTACACACGTGTGCATACAGAGGCTAACAAGCCAGCACGCAAAACTAACCTGCCCCCATTTGCCCATCTCTTCCAAAGGCTTTTAAATCAATTCCATAGCTGTGTGCATGTACTTCAACTTAATCACGCGGATAACTGCTTTGGCATATCACGAGGCCGCCAAATGTGTGCAAAGTAGGCAAGTTGGTCATAGGTGTTGGCGTTCACCTGGAAAATGATGTGCATGCAGGGTTTGGTGCAAGCAGTAGCAATGCTGATCACACACCTTTTTGCCTCACAGACCTTGGATGGTCTGTTGCGCAATGTGCCGTACATGGGGTACAAAGATCTGCCCTTGAAATTGACCACGGTGCCATCAGAAGATAGCTCTATGGCTGCCATGTGAGCATCTGCATCCAAGGCACAAAGTGTACGCTCCTCTCGATGCCATACATCGGTCTGACATGCCTCTTCACAAGGTGCGTCCTAAGGTGAGTGAGATGGAGACGCTTTAAAATACTCCCCTGTCAAATGAAACCCATCACCACGTGCGCTGCAGCCGTACTGCTCAGTAAGCCATATATTCTTTTATTGCACCTGGTAACAGGAAGGGTAATTTGTTTTAATGTGACAATAAAGAGAAAAAACTACGCAGGCAGTGAAAGCCACTCCCCACATTAATTAAGGAAAAGGAGCCACTTTGGTACCGAGTACCGTAAAGCTCCTCCACCGCGAAAAAGAAGGAAAAATCAATGGGGATCAGGAGGGTTGCAGGCTTGGCCTGAAACCAGATCCTGGTGAGAGTTAATAGAAGTACTGGAAAGGGCACGTCTAGTATGGACAAGTTAAGCAGCAAAGTTCACAGAGTGCACATGGAGCTTGGAGGCAAGCTTCGTAACTCTTTGAGAATCGAGACCCAGTTCTTTGAGAGGCTTCAGAGTGTGGGTGTTGTAGATGGTGCCGCCCATACCCAAAAGGATGATGTGGAGAGTAACGGAGGCTCCTTGGAGAATGTTGCAGAGGTCTTTGTGCTGTTCCTTTGCGGCGTTCAGCTGGTTCTGAGGTTTGGTGTCCTCACATGACTTGATCTCGACAAGGTGGATGTCACGCCGAGTTTTGTTGAGGTCTTTAGGTCGGTGCTGTCTGGGGTTGGTGGCTGTACTGGTGGCTGGCGGTGCTGCTGGGGTGCTCCCAGTCTCCCTCAATTGCCCCCTGCCACTTCAAAGAACCCACCCCCCTACATTAATTTGTTATTTTTTGTGTTCTTGCAGCGATGGGAGTAACCTGCACAAAATCTGGGTGGCTGGAGGTATATCTGTCTTTATCTGGGAAGCGGGGTGGGAAGAGCCATTTGGGAACAATTCTACTTTCAGCTGTTTCAGGAATCTGGAGATTTTGCATGGTCATTTGTTCGTTGCTGCCTATGTCTTTGGAGACAATGCATGATCCTAAGGAGCCTGTTTTGCTGATAGCCCTATAGATCATGCGGCATGCTAAGTTGTGCCTTTCGGTGATCATGTTCCTTATTTGCGTGTGTTGGCACCCAGAAAGGATGTGCAGGGCACTGTCTACTTGTGAGCAGAGGGGGCAAGTTTGACTTGTTGAGAGTTTGAACAATACCGCATGTTTTTGATTATATATTATATAGGGTGCCTGTTGTGTATTTTATAATGATACATTTGGTCTTAAAGCGGACATTGGATGATGTTAGGTAAGCATTGCTAGTGGCTCCATTGACAGTGCCGTCCTTGATGAGGGTCTGGTAGTTCGCTTCAGTTTTGGCATTTCCCAGTTTATGGAGACAAGTAGGGGGAAGCATCGCAAGCGATGCTGAAAAGTTGGCGAAGCCTTTTGCGCTGTGAACTGGCAACTTGTGTGTGCTTTGTGGGCGCTTATACATGTGTGTGTGTGTGTGTGTGTGTGTGTGTGTGTATGTGTGTGTTTGTGTGTGTGTGTGTGTGTGTGTGTGTGTGTGTGCGTGTGTGCGTGCGTATGTACGTGCGTGCGTATGTGCGTGCGTGTGTGTATGCCTGCGTGCGTGCGTGCGTGCGTGTGTGTGTGTGTGTGTTCGTGCGTGTGCGTGTGTGCGTATGTGCGTATGTGTGAGCGTGTATGCCTGTGTGCGTGCGTGCGTGCGTGTTTGTGTGTGTGTATGTGTGTGTGTGTGTGCGCGTGTGCGCGTGCTTCAACCTGCTCACATCTGTCAGTCAAACATGGAGACTCGCATCCTCAGAACACGCTCCCATCGTCATCGCGTCATTAAACATAAATTTTTTATGTCCCTTGCAACTTGAATTGTGGAAATCCGTGCACCCAGTCGTGTGCTTGCATGGAGCAGCGAATTTTCCGTCCGCGCCTCTCCTTGGCCCCGGGCCCAGCAGGCACAATCAAAAACGTATCTTGTCGACTTCTATGCTTTTAGATGATGTTCGGGGGGCTGAGCGCCGGGCAGCTTCCTCCAGCTACCAAACATTGAGTCACTTCTTTCCACAGCACTGCTCACTGCACCCCTGGTCACCAAAACTTGTATGCCCCGACAAACAAGTTTTCTTGGACTGCCTGCCAGGTTTCAGACCTGGACGTTGGCTGTGTGGCTCTGGCCAAACCCTGAGTCTTAACTTTTACAAAACTCGTTCCGGGGTGCGCCCAGCAGCACCACCCCCTGCCCCTCCCCTCCCCCTGACACCGCAGGGCTGCCTGATTTGTAAGTTTTGGTCACTGTGCAAGTTTCGGGGGCGGGGGGTGCGCTGGGTGGGCCTGCGCAGACTGGTGTGATGAACTTTGGTGGGAATCCGGCAAACCTAGGGGCTTCGCCCCATGACTGGGGCTTCGCCAAGAATGCATGTTTGCTTGAAGGGCGTCACGGTGGTTTGGTAGGTACCAAAACTTTGGGGGAGGAGAATGGGCCATGTTTGTTGTATGGGTATGATTATGGGTTTGTGTTTGGTTTTCTATGTCTTCTTTGCATGCCAGTGGATGTTGTAGAAGGGATTTCCCTCAGGGCCTGCTGTTTTGATGGAGATGTCTGCAATGTCGGAGAAGGTGGTGGCTGACTTTTTAGCAAGGACGTCGGCATGTTCATTACCGATAATACCGGCATGGGACTTTACTTTGAAGCAATGAATAGGTGATGGTGATTGGCGGATTGCTTTAGCAATGGATTGAAGGACATCTCCTTGGATGTGGTGGCGGTGGAGATTCGGGTGTGAGAGCTCCTTTTTAATTTGGTGCAGTGATGTAAGGCTGTCTGTGGCTATATGTGAGTAGCCGTGTATGACTGCAGCTGCTATAGCTGCTAGCTCTGCCTGTGAGATGGTGTTAATTATACCCATGCCTTTTGTGTTTACATAGTGGTAAACATTTAAGTGATGTTGGTATACGTCTGATCCGTGTCTTGCCCTACTTTATTCTTTTGGAGGCTGCCATCAGTGTAGGTCCAATCCCGCCAATCTTTTACCGTTCGATGGAACATATGATATAAGCAAGTGACACACAAGGAGAACCCGTGGATCCAATATGATGATGGAAATTGCATTAGTTGAGCAAGCGTGCGAAATGCCAACTTGCTTCAAAGCAACATACAAAATTTGAGGGACCTTCATCCACACCTCCCTCCTTCAATCGACAGACGTGCGGGTTTTGAAGTAAAATGAGGAGGTTTGTGGCCACAACGTCACTCAGCTTTTCATCAACAATGAATTGCGCCATGTGCATGTGAGCAAGTTAAGCAGACTTACAATCGCTCTCATTGTGGCTGCTAGAACTGCTTGCGTCATCATCACCAACAGCACTATCAGCACAAATACTGAGGCATTTGCATTATAGTTAGGGCCAGTGTCCCGGATGTGTGCTTTAAAGAAGGATGCTTGCATTATAGCCCTTCAATTGTTTTGCATGGTAATGTACCAAGAGCTTTATTACCTGTCATACCTGCGTCTTCGAACACCGCAGCAGGCTGGATGGATGGCACAGGAACGTCTACACCGAACAAAGGGCCTTCCCACAGAGACCTCTCCATATTTCAAGGTGCTGCTTGTAGTTTCCTTGTTAATTTACCAGATTTTTGCGTCAGGCATGCGTATGGCATGCAGAACAGAAATGATTAGAAGGAACCCCTGCATGGATAGGTCGTCCTTGGAAATCCTTGCTGAACTCCTGCAGGGTATGCCCGAGCACTCATTGCTAGACTGCTCAGTTAACTCAAAATTACTTTGTTAGACACACCTTGCGGCAAGGCTTTTAAGAAAAGCAGATTGGTTCCCAACTACGCCAATGCAAGCAACGTAAAACAATCATACCGTTCTTGCTTTATTTTAACTTCAGGTCTGGTCACCTCAGCATGTGAAGGTGTAAACCTGAGTTTGTCCAAGGGCTAGAGTCTTAGAAACAGATGTGTTTGATTCAGGCAGGTGACAAAACACATGAAGGAAATGGTGGTTTTGCCTTTAGATCAGACAGATGTTTTGCCGGCCACGCTGCAGGGGTTGACTGCCTCGCAATTAAACAGGCTTGCACTCACCATCCAAAAAGACACCCACATCATTTTTCCTGCCAACTGCGACCAATCCCATTCAATCTGCATGGAAGTGGATGTTGCGCTTGGCGTGATCAAGGTGTACGACTCATGTGGCTTGGTGAGCAACTGTTTCAACGTTAAACTGCTGAGCTACCTTCATAGCTTCATAGCTTCTTTGAACTGCAACATTTGACAATGTCATGCACTCACTATCCATGGACTGATCTTACCAAATATTTGTGTTGACCTGGATGCTTATTGATACTCATATGCAACTTCCTGACCCAACTCAGGCCGTCAAACCTACAGAAAGGCGCAAGTACGACATAGACATGCAGGCCACAATGCAGAAAGTGGCAGGGTGGCTGGACAAGTAGTTCATGCCGTCCAGATGCAGGCACCCTGAAAATTGGGTGCACATCACGACTGCTCCACCCCACTTGCCGCAACAGAGCAATGCCTTTGCCTGTGGCATATTCCCCTACGTGTGCATGGAGCGCATCATCAGTGCTGCCCACAGTGTGGGAAGGTGAGAAATGAAAATCCAATAGCCAGTTGCTGTCACAGTTCCACACCATTGCAATCGCGTTGTGAAACAGCAACTGCTTTCCCTTGCTTTGTTTGGTTTGCTTTGTGCTTTGTGCTTTGCTTTGCTTTGCTTTTTGCTGTGCTGCTGGGTTTTGCTCTGCTTTGCCGTCCTTTCAAGAGACAAGCCAGCAAATGCTCTATTGATTGTGTAGGTGTGAGCCTACATTTGATTTCAGTCAAGCAGACATGCCCTCATACCCGGCGTGAGATCTTTTGCAACATACTGAAAGGGAGAGCTCCACCCTTGCCACGGGTGAGAAGCATACTTACAAATTGAACGGGTTTGCGAAAAGGGTGACACTAGACTCTGCCAGTGCAAATCAATTGAAGATAAGGGTCGGAACAAAACGCAACCCAAAGAGGGCAACTTTTATCTGTAATGGAATGCAGAGCCACGGATGCCCGGGGGCACAGCAGCTGGCATAAGTTAATGGAAGCAGAGAAGTGCCTCAAACTGCCCAGCTGTGTTTCATTCGCATAAAAACCCAACATATCAACCGCCACACCCCCAGCACTTAAACTATTTCAGTCGTTGTACAATGAGACGTATTTTTTACAAAAAGTGTATTGCTCTCAATTTAGAATGCAAAGGCTGATGAAGGTGATGCTTTAGGATTGCTAAGAGACGCCGCAGCAGCTCAAGTGCTTCAAGAGAGCCACTCCGCCTTTGTTCTGCATGTGAGGCAATAATTTCCTATTATCAAAATGTTTCTGCATTACTGAAGCTAAAAAGGTCTTTTTGATTTAACTTATTGAATGGCACGAAGCATAGTGGATGCTCTTCAGAGACGACCTCAAGTGGCCTATGTCTTTTTTTGCTACGTTTAAGGTATAGGAACAAATCCAAGACATAACAGGAACCTGCCCCCTCCTTGCGGTGAAGGACAGTGCAAGAGCAGCTTGAAGATCTCCTTGAGCGATTGGGTCTAGCTGCATTTGCTAATGCTGTCAAACATTTAGAGGGGAGACAATTACAGCCTGAAAGCCCTCCCAAGTTCCCTTTGAGGACGGTAGGTAATATTTGTCTAGAACGTGTCGCCGTCTTGCACATGTAAACCTGCACGCGTAAGCTCACAATGCGCTCCCCAGTATCAAATTATAATTCGCAGTACAACTGAAACTTCAGACTTCATGTTCACACCCTACATTTTGAGACAGCAACATGGAATTAAAGTAACTCCCCCACTTGTGACCTGTGTGATGCTGGTGATATCCAAGATAAGCAGCATGTCCTTTTCCACTGCATCAATCCCCACGTGATTTCTCTCCGCCTGAAATATGCCTGTTTTTCTATCAACGAGAGCCCACAATGTGTCTACCTTCTTAGGCCAGAACAATAATAGCTTTGTTTTATCCTCGATGAACTAATTGCTTTGTATGAGCAGGCTAGCAGTCGCACTTCTTGACTGAAGGTTTTTTTTGTAAACTTTGTAAACTTAGTTGCTCATACATTTGCACAGGACCGTACTACACACAGATAATTGTGTTGATGTAGGTCCAGACGATCGTCAACACCAATGTGTAGTGGTACAGTCTTTTGCCCAAATACAGAGGAGCAATAGACCAACAGGCTCCATGGGAAATGCAAGACTTGAAGGTGAGCTGCATATAGCTTGCCACAACATTGTGTAATTGTGTAAGCGGAAATCAAATATGAATTCTGTTGGGCCACTTCTGCACAAGTAAATTGAAGGTAGATGTAGGAAATTAGTCAAGTGGTTGGGTGGTACCGGGTACCAAATCTCCACCACAGAAAAGAAGAATATAAGATCAATGATGATCTAGAGGGTTGCAGGCTTGGCCTGAAATGGATCTTGATGAGAGGTACTATAGGGTTTCCAAAGGAAAGTTTACTGTAAACAACATTAAACATTAACATAATTTCTCCTCCTCATTAATCCGCTGCCCTCTCGAGTTTGGAGAAAACGCACGCAATATAAATATGGTGGTTCTTTTTATTTAGTTATATGGTCGTCCTGGCGGTGCAGGATTACGACTTAGTTGCATTTGTTACTTTGGAGATGTGGCTTTGTGTGACGGTCATGCCGAATAGGCGGCAGCAATGAATGTGAGTCTCTTTGAATGTGATGATTACTTGGTCGTCTGTTGAGTTTTTTTGCTAAGGTAGTTGGTAGTTGTGCTTTTTAACGTCGTTGATTTGCTTGCCAACAGTGGTTCAGGCAGTAAATTTGCTGGGATTTGCTTGCCAACAGTGGATCATCATAGTAGGTAGCAACAATGTGGCTTGCCACAATTATTTCCTGTCCTTCATTTTTTCTGTGCGCCTTCTGCATGCTAGGTAGACAAGGCTGACTGGCTAGGGGTGCTTGTGAAAAGAGGCTGCAAGGGGTTAAGTATACTCATAAGCAAATAACCAGCAGCAATCGACTGTGGCTGGAGCGTTTGAAATCAACTGCAATTCCTGTACACAAAAACACAACCGCGGTTGAATTCAACCGCTTCAATCGCTCTTAACTGATTCCTGTTTTGCCTGACGAAGGGGCCCTTTTTTGTACAGGATCAAGATCAATCAGGATCAAGAAGGGGCCCTTTCTTGCGTTAATAGAGAGAATTACTAAAGTCTCTGCAAGGGAAGGAACATTCTTGAGACAGATGAAACAATTTCACACTTTCACATAGTCATTATTTTCGAATGGCACAGCATATTTTATCCTTTTTGCATGCCAGGTGGATGGTATGGTAATCATTGCTGCAGACAGGCTATGCAAATCCCACCATAATGTTACACAGTTGCTTGTCACCAAGCACCAGGTGGTAAATTGTTCTTCTGTTACAGCATGTCATTGCGATTTTTTTGGGCGCTATAAACTCTCCTCACAATCGCAAAGGATGCATTAATGATTAGTACACAGCAAGAAAAGGACACGCAAAGGGATAACATGCCAGCACACATCTTCCGCTAGAAGGCAGGGTCTATTGGCCAATGTCGAGAGCATGATCATCAAGTATCGGCTGACAGCCACTCTCCAAATCCCCACTAGTTTTCTTTTTCCTTTGGTGGGGGAGACTCACGGCACTTCGGGCCAATGTGTCTCCTTTTCCTTAATTGATGCAGGGTATGTTTTGCTGCCTGCGTAGTTTTTCTTTTCTTTTCTATAGTAGCCATCCCCATGTTACATGTCCTGTGTGGTGTGTTTCATTTTAGAGCCTACATGCATCCACGCTGCCATGTATACATATATATAGCCCTTCTCTTGTTGTCTAGGACATGCAACCGTACGGAGAGCCCGCGTGGGTCTGACACAAGAGAATGGCAGGGACAGCCGCTCACACAGCTTACAAGTATACACCGTTGCAAAAAGATACAATGCGATACCAGCGAGAAATATGAGCTCACTGTCCTCCTTTCTCGCCTCCCTACTCTTGAGCTCGAAATGTTGAGAGTGACATGCTGGTGCAGCTGCGCTTCTGTAGGGGGGCTCTTTTATTCTCTAGGGCTGTGTTTGGAGTTGATCCTGGCGCACCAGTCATCGCAATGGCTTAGCTTCTTTTTATCCTGGTTAACTCTTAGCTTCCCTAGGTTTTATGTTGAGTGCCTTGAGGTTGTGTAGCTAGACGTGCCCTCAGCCCGCCTCCTTACTAGCCCTGTATCCCTAAACCTTGCTGCCATGTGTGTCTGTGCGTGTGTGCGTATGTGTCTGTGAAGCGTGAGAGTGTGTGTCTGTTTGTGTGTGTGTGTGTCTGCGTGTGTGTGTGTGTGTGTGTGCGTGTGTGTGTGTGTGTGTGTGTGTGTGTGTGTGTGTGCGTGCGTGCGTGCGTGCGTGTGTGCATGTGTGTGTGTGTGTGCGAAGCGTGAGAGAGTGTGTGTGTGTGTGTTTGTGTGTGTGAAGCGTGAGTGTGGGTGTGGGTGTGGGTGTGTGGGTGTGTGTGTGAAGCATGTGTGTGTGTGTGTGTGTGGGTGGGTGGGTGGGTGTGGGTGTGTGGGTGTGAAGCATGAGTGTGTGTGTGTTTTTCAGTGCGTGATAGCTGTCCTTTTAATTCGCTCAAAATTTTTGTTTCCGTGAAAAAAATATATATTGTATTTCAATGATTTAATTTCAGGGGGAGTTAAAAATGGCGTCTGCGAAAGTGAGCAAAGGGACGAACTGGATCAAGGCTTGCATGCACGGCCTTGCCTGCTGCGATGGCCCGCACTGCTCCTTCTCCGCATGCAAGGACGTAAAGGAAATGCTGCTGGTGAGGACGCTGCCTTGGTTGCAGTGTGACAAGTTTTGGAGGGAGGATTACGTGTTTCTTCGATTACACCCCCGTCCCGTCCACACGCCTCACCCGTCACTCTGTCCCTTGTGTCCAGCACATTGTATCCCTGCCCGGCACCTCCTGCTCTGCCGCAAGGTCGGAGGCAGTGTGCGCCAAGGCCCACCAGCCTTCCCGCTTGGAGCTCGCGTGTGCGCCGGTTCGCGCGCTGCTCAGTCATTGGCTGACATGCCAGGTACGAGGAGGTGGCGTTAGGGGCGTGAGTAGAAGGAGAAGATTCTCAGCTGAGAATGCGTGCTCTTGAGCGAACGGACTGGTTCACCTTCCTTTGAACAGAATGGACTGCGCCCTTCCACAGCGCGCGCGTCTACACGGGAACAGTCACTGGACCAAGCCAGCTGAACTCAAGGAACTGTAACCATGATTCCTTCCTGCCCACAGGACCCCGCGTGTGAGATGTGCTCGGCCCTCTGGTCCGAGATTAGCATGAATGAATCAAGCTCAAGCAAGGTGGGCAGAGTGCGTGTTGGGGAGGGGTTTAAAGAGTTGTGGGTTGTTTGGGGCAGTGTGGGTGGATTGGTGTATTGAGTGGATTGGTGGGTTGAGTGTGCGTGTCAGTGTCGTGCCATTACTATGCGGTACGGTTGGTGGGTTGAGTGTGCGTGTCAGTGTTGTGCCATGACTATACGGTATGGTATACGTAGTAGAACAGTAATTACAGTGTTTTGGACCATGTGTATGGTACGTGTTCGGTACGGTGCAAAAGGTTGAAATTGGCTTTTACAGCTATGATCATTCGGCTCGTTTTTCCACATTACTAATGTTTTGACTTCCATATCTCCAATGTGAAACTGAGATGAATTGTTTAAAGAGGAAAAGCACAAAAAAGATTCTGAGGTGGAAAAACAATTTCGCAGTCCTTGTTGGGAATTAAAAAAAAAACCTTTGTCTGCAAAAAGGCTAGTGCGGTTTACACTGGTGTGTGCGTGCGTGCATGCAATATTGTGTATATGTGTGTGTGTGTGTATGCGTGCGTGCTATGAGCGGGTGTGTGCATTTTGGTTGTTTGTGCGGTGTGTGTAAGTGCTTGTGTGCGTGCGTACGTGTGTGGGTGTGTGATGTGCATGTGTGTGAGGTGTATGTAAGTGTGTGTTTTCGTGTGGGTGCATGTGAGTATGTGCGTGTGCATGTGAGTGCATGTGCAAGCCTGTGTTTGTGTGTGCGTGCGTGTGTGTGTGAGTGCACGTTTGTGCGTGCGTGGGCGTGGGTGGGTGTGGGTGTGGGTGGGTGTGTGCCTTTCTAGTTGACGCCAAGCTAAGCTTCTTGAATTCATCCTTTACAGATTAGAGGATTAACATAACAACCTGTCATGCACCTTGCTGTTTTCTTTGCAGGATGCAGACGAGCAGGAAAATGCTACAGATGCAGCAAGCCTGGAAAGTTCCAGTCAAGAAACATATGCCACCCTATCTTCCAACCAAAGCTCTGGAAATGCACATAATCGCTCTGCTCGGAACTCGCTCGACCAAGGCGTTAGCAGCAGCCCAAACGCAAATTCAGGAAGCAAGGCTGATCCATTTAAATATCACGCGCAAGTCATCTGCTTCATGGAACTGTTGCTGCAGAGCTTTGTGCTAAAAGCTCCTACGGCCAAGCAATCACAGGTGCGTGGAGGACCTGACTGTTTACTCCAAACCTCAACAAACAGTTGCTGATGTGCGCGTCAAGGACGCTCTTGTTAGGCAACGAAGGCTGATGCACCTTCAGTTCCCATTCCTCCTGTCTGGCGTGCTTGTCATGCCTAAATTCAAGGCAACAAAAGCTCCATACACCCTAGCTAGTGACCAGCACTAGATTGCAACACATCCAAAATTCAGCCGACCTTCCAGGATTACTTCTTTGAGGCCTCCTAGGAAGAGCCACCTTAATTGAATGGAGTCGGTTCGCCACTGGTTCCAATCAAACCTTGTAAAGAATCTCTGAATTTTCCTGGGGTGAGGGTTGTGAGATCAGAAATTCATGCAACGCTTCAGGCGTGGATCACGAAAGAAGTGCTTTAGCATTAAAATTGGACACCGTACCTGATTTAAGTTGCCCCACACAAAATAAACAGGTCGCAAACGGCAAGGTTGAAATTATTTTCTCTCAGCTGCAGGGAAATTGCAGGGATGCTTGTTGTGAGTATTTCGCAATCCTACACTGTGTTATGGCTCTTGATACTTGCAGGCAGCATGAAATGTTTGTAAACAAGGGGCTCGAGAGTAATTCACAGGGCAAGCAAACACAAGCTAGGGATGGAAGCTGTGCGGGGCTTGACAGAAAACACTCAAGCCCCGAGGAAGTCGCTGTTGCTCAAAGGAAACCCATAATGGCAATGTCAACCTCAACAATAACCCTTGGAAGCTCCCTCGCCCATGCACAGGCCCCCTCTTACTATAAACAGAGTGTAGAATATTTTGGATAGGAGTGGTTGTCATGGTTTCAGGCCTTGAAGCTGCCTGTAAACTGAAGTAGAAGCACTCCTTTATTTGCCTACCATGTGGCAAAGCTGCATCGTTTGCTCAGTTTAAAAATGTGCTGCCCCTGCAACGTTTCATAAGGAGTGTGTGCAGTGCGTTATAAGCTGTAGCCCCTGTGCCTCCCACCTCAAATGATTGGCGCGAATGAGTGGTCGTGATTCTTGCTTGTTTGCGCACCTACATTCAGGATCAGATGGAGTGGCTTCGTGCGGGCAAGCAGCTGTGGCATCATCTCCTGTGCGAATGTACGACTGACTACACAAACTGTAGCTACCCTGGCTGCCAAAATGCTCGAGCAGTTCTGCGCCACCGCGTAGCTTGCCAGGTGTGTTGGCAGTGTGTATTGTATCTGTGTGTGTGTGCGCCTTGTGCTTGCCTGTACAGTAGCTGCAAGAAGCAATCTTTGCTCACCAGCTTAAAGGCTTGTTGAAAAATGCAGTGGTTTATTTCTATGAATATCGTACGCTCAAGTCCAATTATGGTGTGGTTGATAGACGTGATCAACAGCTCATGCGGTGCCCACCATACTTGAATAAATTTGACTGTTATTTGGTGATCAGCCCTCAATTACCATCGTGCGATAAATGTTTGAACAGTTTGCAAAATATTAGAGGGACGACTCTGCTTCAAAATTTGGGGTACTTTGCATGCTTAGAGCATAGGCAAGTTCTTGTTTACAACTCCTGAAACTGTCATCCAAGTATGGATTTTGAAGCATTATGGAAGATGTCGAAAACACAGAATTTGACCTGACAGATCTCCCAATGACCCAATACACACATGAAGCTGATATACATGATAATTGCATGAGAAATGAAGTGGATAGACTCATTTCATTGGGTGGGCAGGTAATAACCCTCTCATCTGACACTAAGGGTTTGAATGGATGTCCTTTTCCTGTCATTAATACATCTTTTGATTGGTGACGGACTGCCCTGTCATTACACAGCCCCAAAAAAAAATTGTAGTGCCATAGAACTCAACAAGCCTGACATCAAGTTTGCCTCCACTTTCCAGTTGTGAGCCGCGCATCTTGAACAGGGAGGGTCTGGAGCGTGCAGAATGCTCTCTTCTGTTTCCATGCTTAGTTCCCTTGTTACCCTTGCCTGGAACTGCAGGACCCGTGCTGCACGTTGTGCACGCCATTAAAGCAGTTCTTCACAAGGAAGTCAGCAGGAGCTGCACAAGCACCGAGCATGGCGGTAAGGGGCCGGACTTGTTCTGAGCTGTTTGCCTCACACCTGATTTGTGTGCACTCTTTGTTTGTGCTTGCCATTTGCTTGTGGTGCAAGTTGCCCTGTAACAGTACCATGCATCCAACTTGTATTTGCCCATTCAGGATCTTGCGGCTGCCATCAGCAACCTGTCCTTGTAAACAAGTGGGCTCTGGGTTGTGCGTCCGGTTTTGCCTTGGGCTCAGAGACTTCAGTCATCCCAGGAGCGCATTTGGCCTTGTAAGAACTGCGGTGAGCTTTACTGGGTTAATTCAAGCTTAAATTCATCTTGTCCTTTTGTACCATAGCGCATGCAACCTCACAGTATTGACCCAAAGTTGGAAGTGGGTGGCACCATCTAGAACAATCACACGCTGGAGCCTCTGGTGGAGGAGTTTTACGATACCCGGTACCAAAGTGGCTCCTTTCCCTTGATTAATGTGGGGAAGGGTGTCACTGCCTAGTTTTTCCTGTTTTCTCATTGACCCAATGTTATGCAATCTCGCAGCATTGGTGCATTGAGAGAAAGTTCTGGTGGAAGGAGTCATATGGCGTTCAGACTCACGTTCATGTTTTACACAATGTATGAGGCACTATATCGGTTAGTGGCACCTCTGAAACCTTGTGTTTGTGCACCGTCACACCTAGGGATTAAATGTTTAGGGTTTACAAACCTAATTACAGATGCTGTTACCTTAGCTTTCTTGTCTTTCTCGGCGCAGCAGGGGCATTTGGATTTTCAAAAATCCGTTTTCAAACCTGTAGACGCATTTTCATCAGTAGACAGTTTTTACAGTCTATTCCATTGGTATAAGGGTTTACAAAGGGGGGGGTAACCAGCAGCCACATGTGTTGGGCTGATAGGCATTGCTGGATCAGCCAGCGTTAAGTTAACGTAAGGTTGCAAAGAAAAGAACTGGTCTCAGCCAGTGCCATATTGGTATGATCTAAACTTGCAATTGCATGTCAGGCAAATGTGTGGTGTTTTGTTTCTGTGCCACCTTCTTGACATTGCATGGGGTCGACATAAATATGGGTTACGGGCATATTGAGGCAGTGCTCGTTGGTTGTGGCTTTTAATTCAAGTTTTTTAACCAGATGTAGGCTGATTTAATATTAGGCTAGCAAGAAGGCGGCTGGCAACACGGTTTTTTTATTCACGCACAACAGGGATGCTTTTCGTACGTTCAAACTGCATAATTTCATTACCTTGTCCTGTGTGCACAAGGAACAAAGTTGTCAAATAGAGAAAGGAATAGCCACATTTTTTATTTTTTCTACCTTTTTTGATTGGGTGAGCGATTGGGAGCCCTAGTGCTATTTCGTCCAGGCAGTTGGTGATGATTGCGTGATGTAATAATGATATCTACTGCAACTTTTACGCTCTCCGCTGTCAGCCCAAAACAGGCACATACCTGCCCACAGAAGAACCACGGCACAACCCACGGGGTCAAGAAGGCAGCGTAAATAAATTCAAGCTAGAGACACCCATGACCAAAGCAGAAACCAAGGTCTGAGGACGCAAATGACGTCATGACTTAATTCTAGACAAACGTGGATTCCGATTGTGTTGACAAGGTTTATAAAAAAAGGCCTTCAGTCGAGAAGTGCGACTACTAGCCTGCTCATAAAACGCAATCAGTTCATGGAGGAAAGAACAAAGCTTGTTTTTGTTCTGGCTCAAGAAAGTAAACACATCGTGAGCTCCTGTTGGGGAAAACATAGGTGCATATCTCCTGCGGAGAGAAATTATGTGGAAATTGGCGCAGTGGAAAAGGGTAAGGGTAAGGGTTACACAGCTATATCCGCCAGCGAGGGCAGTTGAGCTATAGCATAAAAAAGCCAGCTTCAAGAAGAGAAAGAGGCCAGACTGAACAAGACACCAGAAAAAGAAGCT
>Ga0307972_1000769_pt1 | contig 17576 bp, 21 predicted proteins | sample OrgLakmetagen780_FD_201848 | JGI IMG/M metagenome (GOLD analysis project Ga0307972, IMG submission 201848) | Saline water microbial communities from Organic Lake, Antarctica - #780 | ecosystem: Environmental > Aquatic > Non-marine Saline and Alkaline > Saline | place: Antarctica: Organic Lake...
GCAAGGCATAAAAAGAATGCCTAAAACGAGAGTACACAGCACTTTATGCGAAGTGCTTGCCAGATCTCAGCCTACGCTCACTACGCAAGAACTCCAGTTCTACAGCTGAAGCAGAGAACTGATGATGTTCTTTATATCTGTAAGGGCCAAGCAAATTGAAAACGCCTTGCTCATATAACAGTTCATAGGAGTGCACACTCTGCTCCTTAAATAACGGACACAAGCTGGCACTATAGCTATGCTCAATTGCCATGTGACGCAAGCTGGTGCTGAGTGAGTGCCCCTGCACTTGCAAAGCGCTTGCCACCACACTTGCCTAGTATACACACGAATACACCGGCTGGGTACTTCCCATGGCAGACCATTACATGGTTTTGCAGGCCATCCTTTGATGCAAATGATCGCAGGCAGGAAAGGCATGGGTGCGGATTTTTTGTATCTTGGCCCATTTTTTGCTGTTGAGCAGGAGAGGATGGGATCGTGACCAGTGCCCTGTAAAATGAACGAGGATTGCATCTCCAATAGATGACTTAGCAACAAATTAGGACATAGTTATGTTGTGTTCCTTACCCCTGACGATTTTCCAGCTCCCGTTTGGCCATTCTTGCCCTGTGAGGTTGATGTGAGAAAGAGCTACGTTTTACAAAAGATTAGAAAGCTGCGCAAATAAAGCTTGCAAAAAGGCGCGTTTGCTATTAAGGCCAAAACGACACAAGTGTGATGTGCTGGACGAGTCAGACTTGCCATTCATTCAATTCTCCATGCCGCATAATGCGGTGAGGAGGGCAGTATCTCTGAACAAGGCTGGTCAGCTTTTCAAGATCTCTGGTGGGATCCAAATTGGCAAGGTATGCGTATACCTGGGAAATGACAGGGCATGTGTTTGCTAGCTTTGATCTCAGCATGTGATCATGCATGGAAAAAAACAGGTGCGAGAAGGAGAATTGCATAGGCAGCAATACCAAGAACCCTAAACCTTGCACCATGTCATGCCTTAAGGCTGGTGAGGCAAATGTTTGGCCCAGGGTAGTTTGGTCGGTAACGATTGGATGCTTTTCTGTTCTATTGGCGTAATTGGTAGCGCTATCTGTCTCATACTTTGACTGATACAGCTGCTGGTCATGACAACCAATGCCAAACAAAGAAAGAACACAATTACGAGCGGCATACCTTGGTCTCAAACGCAGCCGGATTCTGCACTTTGTCATATATGCGCTGTGTGTCCGCCTGTATAAGCAGCATAGGCAAAGCAGCATTGCCAGGTCTCTCAAAAGATATTATCCACAAGCATTTCAAGAACTTTACCTGTGACCGTATATCGTGTCTAAGTCTTTAATGAACCGGAGTAAACATTAAAAGCACTCACCACGTGCAGAACAATTGCCTCAAGGGTGTTGCCAGACAGGGGGGGCAGGTTTGGGTTGTTCTCCTGATGGAAGGACAAGGCTAAATGTAGTGAACACTCTGTTTGCATTTCTTTAAGAAGCTTATTTTTGCTTGTATGTAAGTTTGCAGCAATTGATTCGTGGCTCAAATCTCTGTGGCTCCATTCATCGCTCAAAATTTGTTCAAACGATGCTTGATTTTGTGCAAACAAGCTTTTGTCTTGCTCTTAACCAAGCCATTTGCCTCACCTGTAACAGTTTCAACTTTTTATCCGCTGCAGCAGCCTCTGGTTTCCCAGCAAAGCGGTTGCTTGGTGTCAAGTGCACCAGCTGCAGGAAAGAAAGAAACACATTATAAATGTGTGGGTGATATTTATGAGTTTGTCGACGGCTCACTCCTCTGCACATAGGAGATATTTGGTATGAACAAGATGATAAATAACGCTTGGAAGCTTGCAGGCAAGATTCTTGATTCTTTAAGAATTTAGATGTAAGTCTCTAAAGGCTCCAAAGAGTAAGTATAGATGGTGCCACTCACACCCGAGAGGATGATGCGAAAAGTAGTAGAGAATCCTAGGAAAATGTTGCAGAGGTATGTGTGCTGCTCCTGCGCGACGTCCAGCTGGTTTTGGGATATAATTTCCTCACATCACTCGATATCACTGAGGTGTATTCCACGCTAAAATTTCCTAAGACGTATTTTGCCAAGGTTTGTGCTGTCGTCTGGGGAAAGGCAGATCTACTGGTGGCTGGCGGCAGCGGTGGTGCTGAGTTGCTCTCCCTCGCTCAGCTTCCCCCTGCCACTACGAGGAACCACCCGCCCCCCTCCTTTATTCATTTGTTGCTTTCTTGTGTTTACGGAGACGGGAGCGATCAGTACAGCACCTGGACAGCTGGAGGTAACCTATTTTTGTTTGAGAAGCGGGGTGGAAAGAGCCACTTTGTTATAATCCTAGTTTCAGCTGTATTGGGAATCTGATCTTTCCTTTTTATTTTGGTGAAGGAGTTTTACGGTACCTGATACCAAAGTGGCTCCTTTCCTAAATTAATGTGGGGAGTTGTTTTATTGCGGCTCGTTCAGTAGGTAGGGGGAATTATATCTGGGAAAACGATGAATGAGAAAAGGCACCAAAAAGACAAAAAAGGAGGCTGAGAAAAAAGAAAGGGAAGAACCACGCGGACAACTGGGCCGTTGACACCCATGCGTGCCCGCAAAAACAAAGAAAGCACTAACGCGGCGAGGGGACAAGGAAGCTGCACTGCGCAGGCAAGCAAAACTGAACTTGCTTCTAAACTTCCAGATAAAAATTGAAGGTGGACAAGAAAGAGAAACACTTTTGTGCGAAAGTGCATAACACAAGTCACTCGCCTGCAAGAACTAGAGTTCTTCTGCAAGCAGAGAACTCTGCAAATTTCACTGCCTGCGTAATTGTTCCTTTGGACGAAAATTTTGCATAGCCAGTCGTTTGCTGCTGCCTATATCCATGCCGACAAAGCAGAATCCTAGGGAGCCTGTCTTGCTGATGGCTTTGAAGATCATACTGCATGCTAAGTGTGTCCCTCAGTGATCATATGTCTTATTTGCGTGTGTTGGCATCCAGAAAGGATATGCAGGGCACCGTCTAGTCGCAGAAATGTTGTTAGGAAAGCGTTGCGAGCGGCTACGTTGGCAGTGCCATTTTTGATAAGGATCGAGTAGTATCCATGGGAGTTTGTAATACCATAGTAGTATTGGCATTTCCTAGTTTTTGAAGGGATTGCATGTGTGCTTGCAAGGTGTCATTATAATTGACCGAAGGCTTGAGGTAGGTGACTGGGTCGTGTTTGGTGTTTGCGTTTGAATGATCTGATGATCTTCATGTCCTTTTGCAAGAAGCCAGTAGATGCTACAGAAGGGCCTGCTGTTTTGATGGAGGTATTGACATTGTCACTGACTTTTTAGCAAGAGCATCTGCACTCGCTGCCAATGATGCTGGCGGGAGACTTTGCTTTGTAGAAATAGTTGGACTATGGTGACTGCTTTTGCAATGTATTTGAGCATTACTTCTCAAAATTGGTGGTGGAGGAGAACATAATGCATTGTTTTTACTTCGGTGTAACAAGTCTGCTTGTAGCTGGTTGGGTGTTTTGCAAACGGGTGCTGTAGTTGCTGAATCTGCACGTAAGAAGGTAATTCTGATGCCTTTGGGGCTTGCTTACATGAAAAGATACAAAGTTATTTGCAAGGGGTGTAGATATCCCAAGCATTGGTTACGAGACAAAAACGGTGCAGCAACTTGGCAGGAAACCCACATTTTCTGTCATAATTTTGGAGGATAATCACCCTCAAGGCACCCTGCAATATATCTCTACCTGGCCTTTAATTTTTGGAGTGAAACCCGCCGATTTTGAATTTTTTACCTTATATAGCCTCACCAGTACCAGTTTAGATATGTTGCAGGTAAACAAGGGAGAAATTTACTTTGGCTCGTTATCTCCCTACCCGTGTGTGTGGACTCGTCAATGGCCACGTCAATCTTGCAATTTCCGCTAGCAGTTGAGATCTTGTAGGTAATGACCTTCTCATTCCTTTCAGACTTGATGCTGTGTTGTGGATAGATCGCCTGGAGGAGCACCAAAAGAAAAAGAAAGCCAAAAAGGTGGTTGCTCTGTTATGCCATGATGCCAGTAAACTATGCCAGTAAAGAGGGCTACGGACAGTAGGAAAGCACATTGGCCTACCTTCATTCCGGTTCTACAAATCTGAATTACCATTTGGGATAAATCACCACCAAACACAGTTGTACAGCTTGTATGCAAAGAGCACAAAACCAAAAGGGTACTTGCACTTGCCTGAAGATCAGCTAGCAGATGCTCCTGGAACTGTTTTCGCCGTTCCCGTGTGACTTCCACACTTGATTGTGCGGTGAAGACCTGCAAAATGAAACGGATGAATGGTGAACGGGAAAACAGTCACACGCTCCAGCAGGCGCTTTGCAGGATGAGCTAGCTTTGAGTTATCCATTATACCAACAAGTCCAAGTCAGAACTGGCGGTAGCAGTCCCAGCAGCCAAGCTTCCACCCAGTTCAACCCGCCTGAAGTGAATGGAAGAGGAACGTGATGATGAGATACATAGATAGGCATTCAGTGTAACGAACGCTGCTCTTCCTTCAGCTGCAGATAGTGGGAGGTACCACGAAGGGCTTTGTTTAGCTGCAGCCTTCCTGGCATGCTTCAGGACACGCTCAGGTTGAACTATCTGCACGACTCGAGGCTTAGGGTTTGTGAAGGGGGGAAGCGAGATGCCTCTCCCTCCTGTCATTCTAGCCAGCATCACAAACGACACACTACAATGTACGAATATAGAAATGAAAAATTAATTAAGGCGAAAGCCTCGATTCAGGAGTGGAAACTGATATAAATTCTAATTGCGCTGCGATTGACATACCAGCAGTGATATGTCAAGGAAGGATGAGTACGGAATCCGGTTTTGGTCTGTTTTTTCGCTCTCTAAATTTTAGTTGCTAGCCCCCTAATTTCTTTGCCCAAAGATGTTTATATGCGCAAAAGTGACAAGTGCGGCTGCCCCAAAATTGGAAATTTTCTTTTGACAGTTGCAGGCTTGCGCGTTGAAGGATGATTTCTTCAGATTTGTTAAATAGTAGCCACATGTTCAATCATTAACTTCCCATGATGCCAGTTGGCTGAAACATCTTCTGTCTGTTATAGTCCATTGGGCTTATTTACCAGGCTAGGTTTGGCCACGCTAGAATTTGGATTTGGTTTCCCCTTTAAAACCTTTTTCTACTTACAGGATTCCTTTCTTTCCTCTCAAAAGTCTCTGCTAAATGCATAAAACCATTAAGTAAGTGTGCGGCCATGTGTCCTTCACCCAAGGCTCAAAAACATTAATCATCTCGCAGACGTGGACAGTCTTCTTGCTGCCTCTTTCTGGGTAATTAAATGCACCTTCTGCAAGCTTTGCAACTTTATTGCTGTTGCACTCGGAAGAAGCTTTATGCTCCTTCCTTTTTCTGCAAATTCAATGAGGGGTAAGAGGAGTCTTAGCAGAGCAACTCACAAAGAAAAAGATTGAATGCAAACCGAACCAGGAGCTAGAAAACACTTACAAGCCTCTCCACGAGCTCAGCCTTCTTCCCAACTGTTGAGAGACCTCGTTCACGGCACATATCCTTCAGATCTGCAACCAAAGTGCCCAGCAACAACGACTTCAAGTGGCATAAAAATTTGATCTTGTGACACTTTCTTCTATTAAAGGGCAATCGCACAAAATCCTAGTTTTCCCCACTTCCTGGACAGGAAACCCTTGCACTTGCTTTGTCTGCACCTTGATCGTGATCTATCAGGAAAGCACAACAATATTAATGTTAACATGTGGCCGAAAAAGGGTAGACACTGATCCAACAATCTACAAAGAAATCAAGACGTTTACCTTCTGCCTTGAGATGATCCAGCCCCTCCGTTCCTCTCCCCTCCTCATCTGCATAATTAAATTGCAAGGTTTTTTCGTTTGCCTTGGAAGCTGGGACCTCATGCGCACGCGCGCACGCACAAACACCACTACTTTGAAAGTGTATGTGCATATTACTCCTGCAGAGATTGCAATGTTGTCACAGGAAAAATAACTGAACAGGGTAGTTCTCCATCAAAGGAAGAAGCAGCAGGAAAGAGGTTGAGGTCGTGCTGACAGCAAGCACTTGAGATACCTGGGTGCTCAAGTCGGTGCACAAGCTCTTTCTTTGTCCCAGACATCTTCAACCCCTTCAGCCTGTGAATAAGCGTTTGATAAAACTTTGTGCGTGCAGCAAGTACAATTTACAAGGCGTGCAAAACTTTGTTGCAGATACCACAGCTGCAATTTCCTAATTTCAGGCAAATATATCGTTTAGCTTTTTTCAGGCAATTACATCCTTTAACAGCGGGAGGGGAAGGACGTTTGTCCCAGGAAAGGGACCTTGTAATAGAATGAGCTGTTAACAAATTCCACTCATGCTATACTTTCAGCTGCAGCTAACACAGCATCTGTTAGCGTGACCTTCTGAATCCCTCCTTCCCCCTCCAGACCCAAGGGAGGCACGTCGGTTTTCTTGTTGTTTGTGAAGACGCTCACCTGCACATCTCCTTCAACTCGTCAAGCTTTTTGGAGTGCAGCTCGCTCCTGCAGGCATTAAGTTGGCAAGCAAACATTGTAGAGAACTCCTCTGAGTGTCGTCAAAAAGCAGGCCTAGGGTATTAGAAATTTTGCTGGGAATTAACCTAATAAAAAGCAGTGAAAAGGTTCCTATCTCCTCCGCACTCACTCTTCGCCCTCTCCACTCACCTGCACAAAGGCAATAAAGTGGGTGTGGTTAGTAGAGGGTCAAGCAAGAGAATCATTGCGAGCCTGAGAAACACGCGGTTCGCTATTGTGCAAGTAGTATTGACTGTCCTATTTGATTACACCAGAACCCCGTGTATATGCGTAGTATAATCTTCTATTCCTTTGAGGAACGTGTAGATAGCGCTCTGCCAATCCATCATATCAAAATGAGCGCTAATTCGTATTGGTGGTTCGCAACTTATCCATTAATACTTAATCCGCACAATTCGCTCTATGAGGTCGTCTTTGTTGCCCTTTAGTTGCGCTCCACGCTTGCGAACTGTGTGTGTGCGTGTGTGCGTGCGTGCGTGCGTGCGTGTGTGCGTGCGTGCGTGCGTGCGTGCGTGCGTGCGTGCTTGCGTGCGTGCGTGCGTGCGTGCGTGCGTGCGTGCGTGTGTGTGTATGCGTGTGTGTGTGTGTGTGTGTGTGTGTGTGTGTGTGTGTGTGTGTGTGTGTGTGTGTGTTTGTGTGTGTGTGCGCGTATTTGATGCCAGAAATTGCAGGTTATCACACGTGCGCGCTCATCTATATTGTTTTGTCAGTCATCACGAGTTTCACAATTATTACTCACGAATGTCTTTGAGGTCATCCACCTTCATGCTGCGCAGGTCTTCCTCGTTAAAAGACATTATTGTCTGCTCGTACGCGTGCACGTGGACGAGTGCTGTAATAAGTGATCAGAGGGGGGAAACAAACAAGGGCGTGGATCTTGGATGGTGAGCATCAAGCATCGCAAACAGGCAGCTGTATCCCCCCTCTGAGAGAACTCTGTTTTTCAGAGCTGTGTCTCATCATGTACAAGGAACAAGGAAGCAAAGCCATGGAGCCCCGGAAACACGAGCCTGCCAAGGGCCTGCTGATTAATCACAATTGTGCGGGGGTGGCCGACGCGATGAGTGAGCTCACCAAAAAATGTTTCGGTCGGTGAACGTTATGGGTCGATGGCGAGTTATTGCTAGTTAGTGAGTGAGAGGAAATTTGACCTTGAATTTTGTCGAGAAATAAATGCCTTCAGAAAACGATAATTTCCCGTCCCCCGCGGCTACTTCTTTCAAAAGATTTCAGGATCTAGGGCAATAATGACACAAGCCTATTATGATCAAAATTAGAGCACCGATTCTTCCTTCATCAAACGGAACATCCTTGCTTATCTAGATTCTAACAGGAAAGGTCAAACACAACCCCAAAAGTTAGTTCCCCCCATTAAATTTATTGGGGGGGACTAACTTTTCCCTTTCTTTCTGAACTTATGGATTTATTTGTGGCTGGCCGAGACCAGTCAGCAGCCGATCAGCCAAACAACCTGGCTGTAGCTATAGGTTACCCCCCATTGTAACCATTATGGGGGGAATTGTATAATCCCATTTGAAATGGGAGGGCCTAAAATGTTCAACAACCTTGTATCAAAATAACATCTTGTGTTCGGATCTGTCTATATTTGGGGATTAAGAACCTTGCATGCATATGATTAACTCAACAACTTTACCAGCCTGCCAAGACAGCCTTAACAATCAAGCAAACACGTGCGTAATTAGGCAAATGCCTAAACGACAGTAAAACAACAAAAGCGCTCTCATCAAATAAGTGCATTACTTTATTTCAGACACCCCGTTTATGGCTGGAGGATATCATTTCAATCGTACACGATGCAAACCAAGGCAGCCCTAGGCACCGAAGGGTGCACAATCTGCAAATCAGACAACCAGCACATCAGCTGCTCCCATTCGCTACAGCCAGCCTGCCTAGAGGTGACTCTTTCTCCTCCTGCTTCCAATCTAGCACCTACCCCTACCCCTGCCACCCTTCTCCCTCCTTCCACACCACGTTGGTGAAGGCCAACACTACTACCATCACCACTACCACCGCCCACACCATCCGCCACTGCTGCATCTCTCAAGCTTGCAGCTGCAACCGCTTCCACCGTGCTGTTTGCATATTTGTGGACGGCCGATGGGGTCGAGTCAACCGACTGCTGCTCTCTTGCTGTGGGTGCCTCTGCGTTGTTGGTTGTAGCACCGCTGTCAGATGGAGCACTACCACCGGCGTCAGCTGCTGCTTTTGCTTCCGCTGCTGCTGTGGCGCTTGCTGCTGCTGCCTCTAGCTCACGCTTTTCCTGTGCACTTTTCCGGCCACGCTTCTTGCGAGGCAACTCATGAGTTAGACCTGCAGAAGCTGCCGCTGCTGTCGGCATCAGTGCCGCTGCTGGTGGTGCTATTGCTGATGATGGTTCCTTAGTTGACGGTGTGACTTCTTGGTGTGTGGAGAGAAGAGGCTGATCACTGGAGCGTTGAACAGCAGCACGTCTGTCGCTGAGCTCCGCAGCTGCGGCAGCACGTCTGTGCGACTCTTCTGCAGCCTGACGTTTGCTGCAGTGTACGTGGGTTGTATTAAAAAACGCGGCTTGAGTAGAAGTTATGTATGTTGGGAGGTGTCAGCAGTGCTAACAACCTGAACAAAATTATGACGTGCTCATTTTTTACAAAAGCAAGGTTTGTAATTCTGTCAACATGCATTTTTGCATTTACTTGAAAAAAACCAAGTGTGTTTCATGCTCCCCGATCTTGGCACACGCACACTATGCTGCAGAAACATAGGATTTGACAGCAAGTATGGTATACACATGCCACCTCATTACAGCAGGATTAATATCTCTTAGTCACTCCTAATCCACTTGCTCAATACTGTCAGTGGACATGCATGCCATAACCCATCTGAAGAGCAGCGCTCTTGGGCAGTCGAACAGATCTCAAGCCACAGCTCCCCTCCCCTGCGCCTTTTTTTGATATGCGAAGGCCTCTGCCGTCCATATAGATGCACACTTATTCATGAACCCAACACCTACCCACCTCCACCTCCATGCACACAATCACACTCTCCCTTCCCCACACAATACAAACACATACCAAACATACACACGCACGTACAACACAGACTCACACCCACAAAGGCACCAAAAAGCACTTAACACAACCCACCTGCGCTCAAGGGCAGTGCGTGCCTGCGCAGCCTCCCAGAACTCGTGCAGCAGCCCCCCTGGGCCAACCTCATCTCCGTGCATCCACTGCACCAGCGGCAGCAGCGCATCTAGCAGCAGCTCCTACGTGTGGATATGAGTGCGCACGGCAGTGTGAGTATGTGTGTGTCTGTGTGCGTGTGTGTATGTGTGCATATGTGTATTTCTGTGTGTGCAAATGTGTGTGTGTTGTGCGTGTGTGTGCGCGTGTTTGTGAATGTGAGTACCTTTGTGAATGGATGCGCAGATGCACGTGAGTCCATGTATACACATGCGTATGTAAATCATTGTGTAGATTTGTGCGGGCACAGCACGTCTAACAGCATTACACCAACCTACTTTAACAGCAGCCGCAAGATAATATCTATAACTACCACGACCACCACTTTCAAAACTTCACACTAACACACAAATAAGTATAGACTGAACAAGCACGTGTAGATGCACAAGCAGCAGCCAACCTGCACTCTGTCTGAGCCCTTGTGCAATCCCACACGCCCACAAAGGCATTTGCTCAGACACACCATCCACACACTTGGCAAACCACCCAAACACGAACACTCACACACCCCCAGACAAAACAAACACCCAGACTACACACATAACCTCACACCTGTGGTCGCACGTGCATAGCAGCAGATGTCTGCAAGCTGTCTGAGTCCCCCAGTGCTTCTGCAAACGCAGCCACCGCCACATGACGGGTCGCAGCTTCTGGGGAGTGCCAACACATTTCCAGGAATTGGTAGCCTCGCGTGATTAGGTGTCTCTGCTGCTGCTGGTGTGCCTGTGTGTGTATGTGTGTGTGTGTGTGTGTGTGTGTGTGTGGTGAAGCAAGGAAATCACTCATTCACGTGATGAGGTGTCTCTGCTGCTGCTGGTGTGCCTGTGAAGCAAGAAAGCCACTCATTCACGTGATGAGGTGTCTGTGCTGCTGCTGGTGTGCCTGTGAAGCAAGAAAATCACTCATTCACGTGATGAGGTGTCTCTGCTGCTGCTGGTGTGCCTGTAAAGCAAGAAAGCCACTCATTCACGTAATGAGATGTCTTAGCTGCTGCTGGTGTGCCTGTGAAGCAAGAAAGCCACTCATTCACGACAACTCAGGGGATCATATGAGGCATTTCTATGCTCATTTGCCTGTAAATCAAACAAAGGGGGGAAAGAGAGTCAAACCAATTGTGCTGTGCTGCAAGCCCACGCCGGCACTGGTAACAAAGGTAACTGAATGAACAGTGGCTGGTATTGATATTAAATAAAGGTAACAAGATAACAGTCCAGCAAGGAACAAAGGAGTCAAGAATAGGATGAAGGATTTAAGCTAATGGAAAGATAATGAGCTTCAAGAGAGCGCGAATTGACGCCGAAAATGAAGAGATTGGCAAATAAACAACCTATCGACAGGGGTTGTAGGCAGCAAACCTTCCTCCCCAACTAAATAGGATTAGACAAATTGAGATTACATACTGCAAATATAAGAGGTAAATTAAGGCGCACACCAAACGTTGGTAGCCTGAGACTACGTGATGCCTAAACTGAACTCAAGCACATGTGAGGAGTGGCGTTTATTGCCTGCGCATTTTTTTAACATGAAGCACTGGTGCCGTTGCTGGTGCACCTTGGTTGATGGCCGATGAACAAGAGGGCAGATCAGGCACTCACGGTCACACAGCTGTGCGGTTAGCAGCTAGCAAAGCATGCCTGATACTGACATCAGCCGTAGGTACTTTGAGGTACGTCACAAGATTGAAGATGAAAAAGACGTATCGCCAAAACTGTACTGTAAATGCTCTTAGGAGCGGAGCTAGGCTAAGCTGGAAAAACAAGTAGGCTGCAATGAGTGTGTCTGACGTGCCTGAAATACACTTTCCTGGATCTGCCTCTGCACTCAAGCAAACCAAAGGTCATTCTTAAACACTCACAGAATGCTGTTGTAATTATGTCATGCATTCTAGGAGAGATCATTCTTAAACATCACTCACGGAATGCATACAGTGGTAGTCAGGATCGTGCGGTCTAAGAGAGAGCAGGCACCAATCAAACACGTATGCACACACAAAGGCACAGCCTCAGAGAGTTGCTGCACGCATATAAACAAAACCACACGCACAAACATACAAGCACATACACACATACGCACGCACAAGCACACCTTGCCCAGTTGAGGCCACGCATCAAACAGCATCTCGTACAGGGTGGTGTGGTAGTCGGGGTCATACACGTGGGGGAAGCCGGCACGTGCGTGCTCCAACCAATTGCTGCTGTCTATTTGGGAAGAGGGTGGGGGTCTCAGTACCGTCTGGATGGGTGGCTCTGGCCCAAAGTTCGAGAAGTTCAAGTTACCAGCAGGCTGCGCATCCGAGAAAGATGAGTCCTGAGGAGACCTTGCAGCAATCTGCAGGGGCACAATGATGCAGGGGCACAATGGAGGTACAATGGAGGCACAATGATGCAGGGGCACAATGATGCAGGGGGCGCAACGATGCAGGGGCACAATGATGCAGGCACAATGGAGGTACAATGGAGGCACAATGATGCAGGGGCACAATGATGCAGGCACAATGGAGGTACAATGGAGGCACAATGATGCAGGGGCACAATGATGCAGGGGCACAATGATGCAGGGGCACAATGATGCAGGCACAATGGAGGTACAATGGAGGCACAATGATGCAGGGGCACAATGATGCAGGGGCACAATGGAGGTACAATGGAGGCACAATGATGCAGGGGCACAAATAAGTGCGGTCATACCATGAGCTGAAAATGCGCGCGTGATCTGCATTGATGACTGCAAACATGTTTACACTGTAATAAAGGTCACAGTCAGTGTAGGACTAGGTGATGTTATGGGCAAGGGGCAAGGCCATATATTTCCAGGTTTTGTCTGCCCAAAGTGAACTCCGTTCCATATGCCACGTCTCACATATCACACACAGCATCGACCCAGGCACAACTTCATTGAGTGACCTCCCAGACGCACTGCATCAACCCAGGTACAACTTCCTGATTGACCCAGGCGTACTTTCCTGATTATTCTTTGCTCCTTTTCCTTTCCATCCAGGGTTGTTCAGTTCGGGGTTCGGCCAATTGTTCAGATTCGGCAACTTTCACGCAAACTTTAACGAATTTGAAACGTGCCGTTCGGAGTTCGGTCAGAGTTCAACGCACTTTTAAGAGTTCATTGAACTTTAAAGCCTTAGGTAAAAAGGGCAGGAGGACCCTGGTCACTCAAAATTGGTGGCTCAAACTTGCTGTTCTCGCTCTCTCCTCAATAATCACCTTGTCCCATATATGGTGGCATCCAAATGTGTGTGTTTGTGTGTGTTTGTGTGTGTATGTGTATGTGTGTTTGTGTGTGTGCATGCTTGTGTGTGTGTGCGTGTTTGTGCGTGCGTGCGTGTGCGTGTGCACGCGTGCGTATGCACGTGCACGTGCGTGTGCATGTGTGTGTATGTACATGTGCGTGCGGATGTGTGTGTGTTGTGTTTGTGTGTTTCATGCTCATGCTGCATGGTGGCCTGAGCTCCCCCTTCTGCTGCTCTTGCTGCTGCTGACCCTGCTGCTGAGTTGTTCCTGTCCTTGGACACGCTACACGGTGTCCTGCCCACAAGGAGCCTGTGTCATCGACGGCAAGGCCGCCTCGCCACGACGTCATCTATTTCAAACTTCGGCACAGCAGATTTCTCGTCTAAAGTGATACCGGGAGCACCACCCACAAACCAGTGGGCGCAGTACACTTGTGCACTGCACCCCAACCCTTTCAGCTGGATGGTTGCATGGTCCCGTTCCGGGTCCTTTTCTTTTCTCATTATCGAATTGTGAAATTTTTGAGGCAATTGGGGAAGCCCAGGGTCCCTTTTCTAGAATTGCACATCGAACCCTTTGAACAGTTTGAGGGCTCGCAAACTTTTATGCACTTTATCAAACCCTTGCTCCCAGAAAAACGAACTGAACAACCCTGTTTCCATCTAACCAGCACATCCAGACTGACACACTCACGACAGTGCTTAGCTGCTTAGCAAGCTCTTTATCCCACCCAGGCTCACCTCATCATTGAGCTTGTAAATATTAACACACGCACACACACGTACAAAACACGTGCACTACACAGATTGCTGGGCTTGATTAAATATACATCCAAACACCAGACCAAGGAGTCCATAACATACACACTTTCGGATCCCAGCTGCTTGAACGCTCAAAGCAGTTGTGCAACCTCTTTGGCCACTCTCACACTTTGAGCAAACACTAATACCAGGACAGCAATTTTGAGTGCCTTTTACTACACTTCGCACCTTGTGATACATTAATTAAACGATGCAACACTGTAACTACACATACTCGTAGGATTGGCCAGAACCATATACATGCGGTGTATATACGGTACTTTGGGCAGGGAAATCACCAAATATACGGTCATATATGGTGTAAAAATACGGTCCTGGCCATCCCTACATACATGTCAGTCTTTTCTTGTATGCTGCTTTGCCACCAACAGTAAAACAGACCTTCAGGTGTGCATGTACACAAAAACGCAAGCGCCAACGCAATTAGGAAGTCTTCTTTGTTCACAATCATCTGCACCACGTGCGCAATCACATACTGGCACACGCAATCCTTGAGCACCTGCTGCAGCACATTCAGGGCTGTGCAATGACACCGTCATAGCGATTTTGCACCATAATTACAGTACGGTTGACGGTCCGTATCGTCAGAACATCATAATGACGGTGTTTCAGAAGTGACGGCTTCTACCATCCAGACGGTGGAGGAGACCGTCCACCGTAATTACTGTGTAAACCCATCGTCAAGTGCTGTTTTGCTGTGAAATGTAAGACAAGGGTTTAAGTCCTGGTCAAGACACACAATTTTTGCTAATTGTTTTCCTTTCCTTTTCCTTTCATTATTACACCAATCGTTTGTATGTACAAATATCACACATGCAACATTTAGATATATCACACATGCAACATTTAGAAGTATCACACATGCAACATTTAGAATTATCACACATGCAACATTTGGAAATATCACACATGCAACATTTAGAAATATCACACATGCAACATTTAGAAATGAGGAGAAAAAAGTCAAAATGGTCATTTTGGGGTCAAACGCTAATTTTTGGCCTTTTTGCGATTTTTGGACCGTATCGTCATTGACAATCGTGCCGCCATGCACCATCATGATGGTCCCCAAATTCCGAGATGACGGTCTGACACCTTCATTTACGGCATCAACCTTCAGACCATATTTTGATGGACCGTACCGTAACACCGTCATTGAACAGCCCTGAGCACACTGCTCACCTACACCCACACCAACATGCTTGCACGCCCACACGTCAAGCCTGGGGTTGGCCAGAACCGTATAAACACACCGATTTTGAACGTATATTTGGTAGTTCCCTGCCAAAAGTACCATATATACACTGTATATATGGTTCTGGCCAACCCTGGTCAAGCCCGTACGCTGCAAGAAAGGACACACCTGGTGAAGCATTTCCAGCTGCTGCTCCGCTCCAAAGAGGGCGTCATGCTAGCATTTGAAACATTTCTCCGACATACACACCTCAAAACACACCTGCTGAGGAAGTTCCCCGACGCTAGCTGATGAGAAGATGGCCCAACATACACACTCCAAAGCGCACTGATGCATCGCCAGCTGCTTCACAGGGCATCATGCAATCATGCAAGGATGTTAACATGCCTGCACGCGGTTTTTCATTCGTCCTGCTGCAGACCCAACACACCTGCTGAAGCACACCTCGCGCACATGCTGGTGCATGTACCTGCAGACTCTGTCACACCATCAAACTAATACACTTCACGGATATCCACCCACCCGCTGAAGCATCCCCAGCTGCTGCCGCTGCTCTGGAGTGGCTTGCTCTAGCTGCTGCTGTAACTCTGCCTGCTCTGCCTGCACATCACATATCACACATGACACTGTCACTGTTTGGTGGTGTCGCTTTTTTTCTTCTTCCTGTAACCCATAGTTTGTTATGGCAAGTTTTGTGGGATAATCTCTTTCTGAGGCAGGCAGTGGCCCCTTTCCTTTAGATGACACACACAACCTTTGAATCTGTCCACACAATGCTCTGTATATGGAGATGTAGCTGACTTCACTCGCAAATCACACATCAACTGTCACAACACACATATGGCCGGATGATTGCATTGCTTAATCTTGTTGGTGCGCAACGACAGCTTGTGCCCAGTTCTCCTAGTATCCTCAGCTGATGTCGTACAGTGCACGAGCATTTCATTTCACAAGCATCCTGATTGTGCAGTCACTGTCAAGTTGTCAGTGTTGAACAGCGTCAGTGCATTGCAGACGCTCAGGACTGCGGCCATGTAGCACCCTCAGTCAACCTCATGCACTACCACTAGGATTGGTCAGAACCGTACATTTATTGGTATATACGGTGTTCATACGGTATTATTTTTAGCAGGGAAATCACCATACATACGATCATATACGGTGCAGATATACGGTTCTGGCCAACCCTAACTACCACCTAAAAAAGGTTTCAACTGAACATGTGCCACCTAAAAATGTAAGTTGCTTGAGCATAAGTACAAAAGGATGATGGCTCAAACAAGGTCTATTGCAGGAGCAGTGAGCGTGCCCATTCCTGTGTAACGTGTCACCTGCTGCAACAGCTGCTGCTGCTCCTCATTCTTGTGTACTCATGTGCTCATTCTTGTGTACTCATTCTTGTGTGCTGCCCATTCTTGTGTAATGTGTCACCTACTACACCAGCTGATGCTGCTCCTCAATCTTGTGTACTCATTCTTGTGTACTTATCCTTGTGTGTTGCCCATTCCTGTGAAATGTGCCACCTGCTGCAACAGCTGCTGCTGCTCCTCATTCTTGTGTACTCATGTACTCATTCTTGTGTACTCATTCCTGTGTACTCATTCTTATGTGCTGCCCATTCTTGTGTAATGTGTCACCTACTACACCAGCTGATGCTGCTTCTCATTCTTGTGTACTTATTCTTGTGTACTCATTCTTGTGTACTTATCCTTGTGTGTTGCCCATTCCTGTGAAACGTGCCACCTGCCGCAACAGCTGCTGCTGCTACTCATTTCTGTGAGATGTGTTACCTGCTTCACCAGCTGCTGCTGCTGCTGTTGGCGACTGCGCTCCTGATGGGCGAGAAGGGTGGCACGTAGGGCACGTTGTGCTTCAGCGGCAGCAGCCATTTCAGCTAGGACCTGCAGGTATGCACATGTATGTGTGCCTTGATCTGTCTGCATGTATGCGTGCCTTGCATGTATGCCTACCGTGATGGATTGCATGTAGGCTTGTATGCGTGCCTTGATTTGTCTGCTTTTATAAAGCATGCGCGTGTTATGCGAGTAAACACACAGGTGTGCTGTGCTTCTGCGGTGGCAGCCACGCCAGTAAGGATCAGCTATCTGCACATTAGCATTCATACATGATGCCTGCATTTGTGCATTTTCGTGCGCATGCATGAGGTAACCCCACTGAGGCCGTGGTGTGTGGCTGGTAGGATTGTTTGTCTGGACGTTTTGTGCTTCTTTAGTGAACGCCATCTCAGTTGTGAATGTGTGTGTGTGTATGTGTGTGTGTGTGTGTGTGTGTGTGTGTGTGCGCGCGAGCAAAAGCTTGTGTGAAAGAGGTGTTAAGACATCGATGTGTCTGTCCAGCTTTATTAGCTTTCACATTAATGTTCAAGCATAAAGCATAAAATCACACTTTATAGGCTTGGATTGCAACCGTTTTATGGCAAATATCGAATGGTGAAGGCAATGACAGTTTTGAGTACCAGTCATGCCAATTGGGGGGGA
>Ga0307972_1000780_pt1 | contig 17446 bp, 13 predicted proteins | sample OrgLakmetagen780_FD_201848 | JGI IMG/M metagenome (GOLD analysis project Ga0307972, IMG submission 201848) | Saline water microbial communities from Organic Lake, Antarctica - #780 | ecosystem: Environmental > Aquatic > Non-marine Saline and Alkaline > Saline | place: Antarctica: Organic Lake...
AATCAGGGCCAGCAGAACGAAAACTACAAACAACAACCGGCCAATGCGCCGTCATCGCCGCAGAAAAACACCATGCCGGATCCGGTGGATGATTTTGACGATGATATCCCGTTTTAGCCGATAGGTGATGAATAGTGTAACGTTTTGGCGTTATGTTAAGTTCTAAGACCCCGCTTTTGCGGGGTTTTATTTTTTCTAGTCGCCAGAATAATTGTAATTTATTTATTGACTTTTTTTTGCGGGGCTTCTAGTATCTAAAAAGTAACGTTTTACGGAGCTCTTTATGTGGAAAGTCAGGATGATGAGATTTGAAAATGGAGAACGCATCTGTCTCCCGTTGATTGATAATGTTCCTGTTTTTTATCCCACCTATTACGTCACTCGAAGGTTGCGCAGCAATACTCCGAGCACTCAGCGAAATCAACTCAACGAGTTGCGTGTCCTTTCATACTGGGAAGTCGACTCCGGTATTCTTCTTGTTGATCGTCTCAAAAATGACGAGCCTCTTACTGATATCGAAATTCAAAGTCTTGTAGATTTTTCCGGATATTCTTTAGAAACGATCAGAAAAATACAGTCTGGTGTAAAACTTCTAAGGACTGGTTATAGCTACGTCGATAATGAAGTTAAGCGTTTTCGCTTGAAGACAATAAGTGCCTACATACAGTTTCTGTATACCCTGGTTTCAGCAGCAAAAGACCGAGACGTTCAGGCGCAGAGCTTGAAGGCGAAGATTAAAGGTTATATTCCAAAGCGTCGGAGGCACTTAAATAAGACGGAAGAGAAAGTGCTCACTGATGAGCAGGTTGATGTTCTTTTGGAAAAGTTGAAGCCTGGCCACCCCGAAAGCCCATTTACAGGTGAGGCAGTGCAGTGCCGGAATTTGGCAATGATGCACGTTCTTTACGAAACCGGTATCCGGAAGGGAGAGTTGTTAGGCCTTTACGTTGAAGATATCGATTTCGGGGAAGGACTCGTGAAAATCAGGCGGCGTCATCATGATCCTAGAGATCCTCGAACCTATCAGCCGCTCCAAAAAACCAAAGAAAGGGATATACCAATCCCGAGTGGGCTGGTCGAAGTGCTTGCGTTTTATGTGATGGAAATTCGAGGCCGATCGAAAGCCGCACGAAAGCATCCTGTTCTTTTCGTTGCTCATCATGGCGGCGATGAGGGCAATGCACTTTCGTCAGCCGGGTGCCAGTACATCTTTACTCAGTTCTTGAAGGCATTTCCGGTGATGAAAGGGGCTCATACACACTTGCTGCGTCACCACATGAACTACCGCCTTTCAGGCATGCTCGAAAACATCGAAGGTTGGCAAGATATGACGCCGGAGGAGCGGATGAGGTTGGATGAAAGTGTCCGTACCGATTTGATGGGCTGGAAACCGGGCAGTTCCATGCAGGAGCTCTATAACAAGCGTTATCACAAGGAAGTTGCAAATAAGGTAATGGCTAAGCGCGCTGACGCGCTGAAGGGTGTAGTGCCGAGTATAGCTAATAAGGGCGATGAATGATGAATAATAATTATGCGGTAGAAATCGACTATGGAGACCTTCAGAGGCTTTTGTTAGCGACACACGTCAGTCGCGCAGGAGAAGAATTTATCCCCTCAGCGGATACGTGGTCGCTCAGTTCTCAAGATAAATCGCACTCGTTGTTAAATAGAGTCGAGAACGCATTTATACTCGCCCACCGCCCTTATTTTAGGCTCGCTTTAGCGCGCTATGCATCAATAAACAGCGCAGATGCAGTTTATAACATCATCAATTATCTCAGTATGATTTTTAATTCGACTGATCAGCTGACAAATATTCTCGATCCTATTCAGTTTATCTCTCTTAAAGCAAATCGTGGTAAGTCCAGGGAGTATCAGCTCGCTACAATTCGGGGGTTTTTTCGCTACTGGCATCACTCGGGGCTCTGGGGTGTGAGTGATGAATTCATTTCAGCAGCCGTTAAAGTCAAACTTTCGGGAAATGAAAAAGGTCGTTCGGTAAGAGAAAAGTGCCCATTTACGGGGCCTTATACGCCGATTGAGATGCAGGGAACCATCACGGGCATTAACAACGCATTTGCAAATCGAAAGCTTGAAGTTACGCCGTACTTGGCAACGCTGATGTTAGCTCAGCGAGGTGTCCGGCGAAGCCAGGCCGTTCAGCTGGTATTTGGTGATTTCACGAAGCAAAACGGCAAGTTTAGTGTGAACATGCCGAGAGCCAAGCAAAGAGGAGTTGATTATCGAGAGGCCTTTACAAAGTTTGGAATTTCGGAAGATCTATACAACGCCACGATGCTTCAAAAACATCATGTCGTCGAGCAGCTTTCTGTTTTTCAACCTGATATTGATTCTGTATCTGACTGCCTGCCAGTCTTCTCTAATTTTGATGCGTTTAGAGGTCAAATAATTCGTTCGAAAAACGATATCACCCCTCATCATCACTCTACAAGGGAACGTTTTTCAGACCTCTTGGAGGTGACTGAGAGAGTGATCGACATTTATTCTGAGCGAACTGGGATGCGACTGCATCTGACTTCGGCACGCTTTCGCCGGTCTATGGGAACTGATCTAGCACGCGAAGGGCACGGCGTAGCTGTGATTCAGATCGCCTTGGATCACAACGACCATCAGAATTGCGGTGTGTACACGGAAACCTCTGCCGAGTTTGCGACACGTCTTGATATGCGAATTGGAAAATTGCTGGCTCCGATGGCGCAAGCGTTTGCGGGTGTGCTTGTAAAGAACGAAAAATCAGCGCTCAGGGGCAATGACCCAAGAAGCCGAGTGCGAACCCAAGATGGAGAGGGCAATATCGGAAACTGCGGTGAAATGGGTTTCTGTGGCGCTCACGCGCCTATTGCTTGTTACACCTGTGTGAAGTTTCAGCCGTGGCTTGATGCTCCCCATGAAGAGGTGCTTATCGAATTGTACGAAGAGCGAGAAAGCACGCTCGCCCTAACCGGTGATGAGACGATGGCGGGCATTTTGGATCGGCAGATATTAGCCGTTGAGGATGTGATTAATCGCTGCGCTGAAATGAAGCAAAACATAGAAAAGGAGGCTGATCGTGGGTGATTTCATTTTATTCAAGCCCCGTGAAAGGTTCTCAGCTGAGCAGCAGGTCAAATATTTTATCGCGGAAGCCAAACGGATCACGGCATTTGATCATCCAACCGAGCCTCTCGATTGGGGTGCTGTCAACTGGGGCAAATGGCTCGGCGTCTCGTTTGTAAAGCAAGGAGTCGGCGCACACCGATTGAGGAAGCGCGCGAGCGTTTCTCTGAGTTCTGAAGAGATCTTGGATGATGAAATTATTGAGTTTGCCAAGGCTTACACGCTCTACCGTCAGTCACTAAACAATACGGGCGACATTACAGAGGTGCCCGCCATCCGTGCGGTTGAAATTGCTCTCATTGAACTGCGCGGCAGTGCCAACATTACCCTAGTGGATGAAACCGTCCTTGATCGAGCGGCTGAAGTGATTAAAGAGCATAACGCGAAAGGCCGAGATTATACGATCGGACAGGCGATACAGCATCTTGCGGGGTTTCTTACCGAGATGAAGCTGGTTGTTAGGCCGCTGAACTGGGAAAACCCGATCAAGAAGCATAAGGACTTGAGTAACGGGCACAGAGAACGTTCAGACGATGCAAAAAAGAAGCTGCCTTCGCAAGCATCTCTGGATGCTCTAGCGGAAATATTTGCCAGCCGACCCACAGCTGTACGCGACATTGTCACGTCTTCCTCAGCGGCGATGTTGATGTGTGCTCCATCTCGAATCGGTGAGCTTGTTGAAGCTCTCGTAGACCCGTTCGTAGAAAAAGAAACCAAAGCTGGCAAGAAAGAACTTTTCGTCCAATGGTACGGTGAAAAAGGGTTTGGACACCACGATAAGCCTATTCCTGCGACGATGGCCCCACTCTACAAAGAAGCGGTAAGGCGTATTAGAGAGATAACTGAAGAGCCGCGAGCGTTGGCGCGTTGGTTGGAAGAAAATCCAAACGAGTTTCCTCCTCACTCGGAGTGCCCAAAGGTCAGTCAGGACGTACAGTTGACCCCTGCGCAGGTTTTAACTGCGCTCAATCAAGATGTTGGCAAGAGCAGCGTGGGGAAGCTAAATCTGTATCTCAAAAAAAGAATTGAGCAGCTTGAGAAAAACCAACGCCGTTATCCGAAAACTTGGCAAATAATGAATGAAGCTTTTGATAGCCTAAAAAACGATAGCAGCAATAGCACGTGTGCTCTTACGCTTCGGAAGCTGAACGCCGTGCTGCGTGAATACATGCTTCCAAGTTCATTCCCGTACGTGAGTGAAAAGGAAATAACGAAGTGCAGCGACGCACTGTTCTGTTTCTTTGAAAATGCCCTGGGAACGGCGACGAACCGGCCAACACTACCGTTTAGTTTGATGCAGTTCTCCAACAGTACGATCAACAATGATCTTACTCGTGTTCCGGCAACTCGACCGAATGGCACCAATCTTTTTATGCGTTGGGGCTATATCGGTGGCGACTATGTGATGACGACCCACACATTTCGTCACTGGCTTAACACGATCGCGCAAAAGGGCCACGTGGGACAAATTGAGATCGCCCGCTGGTCCGGTCGTGCCGATCTTAGCCAGAACGCGGTATACAACCACCGAACACCGGACGATGAAGTGACGGATATGAGAAAGGTGGGGCTGGGCTCTCAGTCAACTAGCCTTGTCGAACGGTCGCGCAATAAACAGCCCATTCTGGTCTCCGAAATTGGAGGCGATGAAAGCAATGATCGCATTGCTCACGTCACTATTTACGGTATGTGTGAGCACGATTTCGCGATGGAGCCCTGTTATAAATATCGGGGGTGTTTCACTTGTAAAGAGCACAAGTGTATTAAAGGAGATGACGTGAAGCTGGAGCGCATCAAGTTTGAGCGAGATCATATGAAGGTCCAGCTCGATAAAGCCGCAGCCGCGGCCCAAGAGGGCTTTTATGGCGCGGATAGATGGCTGAATGACTACATGAAGACATTTGAGGCGGCTAATCAGATCATTGCTTTTATGGAAGATCCGAACATTGAGGACGGCGCGGTAATTCAGGCGGTTGATGATGGCTTCACACCACTCAATCAAGCACTTGAAATGCGAGGCGAGTCAATAAGCTCTAACAAGCCCGCATTAGCAGCGCCAGAGGATAAGAGAACGCATGACTTAAAGCGTCTGATGGGGATGCTCGGGAGGTAACCTATGGCGAGGCATCTAAATCAGGATGATGTGAGGAAAATCGTGAATATGCTCCACAAATGGAGCTATGAGCTAACGTGGGATCTCCTTGTCGATTCTTGTAAAGACCAGTTGGATATCGCGACCACGCGGCAAGCACTCGACAGAAAACAAGAAATAAAGGAAACCTATGGGCTCACGAAAAAGCGGTTGAAAGTTAAGGGGCAGAACTACGCTCGCCCCAATAGTATTAACGTGGCGCATCAGCGTATTGAAGCGCTTGCGAGCGAGCTTACTGCGCTTCGGAACGCAAATAATTTCTTTATCGAAAAGTTTGTGCGATGGGAGTACAACGCTTTGAATAGGGGCATAACTCTCGAAGAATTAGAGCGACCATTACCTCAGCAGGATCACGGTAACCTCAGAAATATCAAGGGATAGATCATCATGAGCAAGGAGCAGGGTCAAGTCTATCTTGAGCGTTTCAGAGCGTGGTCTTCTTCAATGTCAGATGACGACTTTCGCCAGATTGTTTATGCCCCCATGGGAATACTAAATCGACAAGAAATTAAGAAGCTTGCAGGCTTAAGCGATCAGGCGATCAAAAAAAACGCCAATGTAAAAGACGAGCTGAAAGACCTTGAGGATAGGCTGAGAGAGCGAGGTGTATTGCCATCTTTGACTGCGTCAGGAGACAAGGCGCAGTCAGCGGCGAAACTCTACGATAAGACAGCCAAAAAATCCGGCATGGATTCTCAGCGTGTGGCGCAACTCGAATCCTCCAATTATGACTTGAAGGTGCGTATTTCGGCGCTGGAAAAGGAAGTAGAAGTGCTTCGATCGAAGCTTGCGTCGAGCAGGGAAACAGTCGAAGCAATCAATGATGGTCTGGTGGTATTTACGCAATGTCCGATGAACTGATTCCATGTGAAGAGATGATACGGGTCACTGCTGTGCCGTTCCGACGCAGCTGGTCCACCGTGATTCGCGGCGTTCCAGTCCGTGATGATCACTTGCTCAAGTCCGCTACTTACTTCGTTTCAGTTGTCGCAAGCAGTGCTTATTTGCCAGTTGATCCCACTCCAGGGCAACTCTGGAAAGTGCGCGGTCACAAAACGGTTAAAGCCTTTGATCATGGGGCTTATAAGACCAACGAACACGCATACAAAAACCCCGATGTGTTTGATTTTCAGATGCCAGACACTGGGGAAAGCTTTATCACCTTTGTCAGTAAAGACAAAGCCTTTACAGGAATTGGGGAGTCAAAGGCTCGCCAGCTCTGGAGCCGGTTTGGCACAGATATCCATCGCATCCTTTCGGAAGGCAGCGCAAAAGACCTGAAAGCACTTCAGGAAATCCTGTCGGATAAGTCCATCAAGGCGCTTCATGCGGGCTATGAGAAGTATAGAAACCTGCGTCATACCGTATGGATGAGTAGAGCGAAGATCCCTCATTCCGTGCAGCAGAGAATCCTTAAGCATCATCAACTTGGGACTGTTGACGCGATAAAGAAGAATCCCTTCGAGTTGATTCACTTCGGACTTACCTTTAACGAAATTGACGCAATCCTAAATGCTATTCATGGTCACGCCTGGGAGCACAGGCGTTACCCAGAAAAACGGATGCACGCGGCGATGGTGCAGGCTCTCAAGGATTGTATGTCAGGCGGCAGCACGTGGCTCAAGGTCAGTCAGGTAAAGAATCGGGCATTTCACTACTTGAAGAATGAGACACTGTGCGAGAAAGGAGTCCAGTGGCTCAAAAATACGCCCACCGTTGCGCTGTATCATGAGACTGATAGCCGTTTTCATCCCACTGCAACAGCGATACAAGAGCTTGCCGTTGCGAAGCGCATCCATCATCTACTGGCATTGCGAACACCGCTATCAGAAGCCGACGAAAGCCTTATGGGTGACGTTTCCGCGCAACTACCTTATGAGCTGACGAGTAAGCAGACGCTAGCCATTATGACGAGCCTCTCGGTAGGAGTTAGTTGCATTACTGGCGGGGCAGGAACGGGAAAAACAACCGTACTCGCGACATTTCTGAGTGCCGCCGAAAAAATCGGTTACAGCATATATGCGATTGCATTGTCTGGTCGTGCTGCGATGCGACTCCACGAGTTGATTGGTTTTCCCACGATGACCATTGCACGGTTTTTGAGGGAGGAGCCTGTTGCTGGATCTAAGGCGCTTCTGGTTATTGATGAAGCGTCGATGATTGACCTTCCGACGATGTTCAGAATCATCAATCACATCGACCCCTCCGTTAAAATTGTCCTAACCGGTGACCCGAGTCAGCTACCGCCCATTGGGGTTGGGAAGATCCTGCATGACCTGGTTCTTTCCGACCACGTCCCAAACACCATGTTGGACATCGTAAAACGCCAAAAGGGAAGCACCGGAATTCCGGAGTACTCCAAACAAGTGAATGCAGGTGAAGCCCCGGCCTCCCTAAGTGCCGGGAATATTCATTTTCACGAAGTTGCAGACATTGGTCTCGCGGTCAAAAAAGCCATTGAGCTGTACCTGGACAAGCCCGCTGATTCTCGAATTATTGCACCAACACGGAAGCTCGTCGGGGAGGCAAATGAGCGTATTCAAGATAGTGCAAATGGAGATTCTCCGTTGATGAACTTTAACTTGGAGGGGGAAGATTACTTCTTGAAATTGAGGCTTCACGACCAGATTCTTTTCACCCAAAATCACCCCGGCGAGGGTGTTCAGAACGGGTCCCTCGGTAAGCTTGTTAGTGTTGATCAGGACGGAGATGTAGTTGGTGTTGTTAAGCTCGATACCGGTGCTAAGGTGGAGATTAAAGGGGACCTGCTGGACGCGCTAGAGCTTGGCTATGCTATGACGTTGCACAAGGCTCAGGGGAGCCAGTTTCCACGAGTAATAGTCCTGCTGAAAGAGGGTAAGGTTCTGGACCGTAGCTGGCTGTACACTGCGCTGACGCGGGCGGAAACCGAAGTGCACATTATTGGAGATCCAGCAGTCTTTAAAAAAGTCACGGAAGCTCCTCCGAAAGCCTTTAGGCGTAAGACTTTGCTCACTGGATTGATAGATTATCTGTCCCGTGAGAGTTAATGTTGATCTCTTTTTTCCTGTGCTGATTATCCATAATAAGCTGACCCGCCTAAGTCGGCTGCTTAATATTGACGTCATGTCTAGCACAGCCACGTTTTAACCAAGCAGGAAGACGAACATTGCAAAATTTATTTAAAGACCTTGAAAGCCTGTTGCAGCAAAATCAAGCCTTTATTTCGGACGGGGCGATCCTGAAGAACGCGGTGACCGAGGCCGCGCTGAAAATGGACGCAGGCCTACTGGCGCTGCTGATGCAGTCGACCACCATCAAGGCGCATTTCTTTACCGAAGTGGCGGGCGCGCTGGTGTTCGACAAGGTGAAATTTCAGAACTTCGTATCGAACAAGGCCTTCCTGCCCGACAGCTACACAGCCTTCAAGAACCGAATCGGGCTGACGGATGGGCGCGGCGACTATCTGAGTCAGTCGCGCGACGTGGTACTGGCGTGGCCCTACAAGGATTGCGTGCTGGAAGGTGGCATGACGAAGGAGGACAAGGGTCTGAACGAGGTGTTCTGGAACATGACGCTGGCCCCAGACGACATAACGCGGCTGTTTGAACCAAAAGTGCTGACAGGCTGGGAACGCTGGGATGGCGATGCTGTTGCGGCTGGCAAGGCCAAGCCGGTTGGTAAAGTGACCGAGGCCGACAACTTGCTGATTAAGGGCAACAACCTTTTGGCTCTGCATTCGTTGAAAGCGCAGTATGCTGGGAAGGTGAAGTTGATCTATATTGACCCGCCCTATAACACAGGTGATGACGGTTTCAAATATAATGACCGATTTAATCATTCGGCGTGGTTAACTTTTATGCGCAACCGTTTGGAGGTTGCCAAGTCGTTGCTCTGTAAGGATGGCTTCATTTTCGTTCAATGTGATGATAACGAACAAGCTTATTTAAAAGTATTAATGGATGAGATTTTCCCTAACTTCTTAACCACAATTTGCGTGCAAATGTCGTACGTTAGTGGAGAGAAAATGGCTCACGTCGACCGTAAGCCCCCGAAGATAAAAGAGTTTATTCACATCTTTACAAGGCACACTGACGTCCGTGTCGTGCCTCAGTTCACAGAGGGTGAGATTGATGGCGAATATAACAAGTTTTTAGATAAAAAAGGCTCTAATGATCCAGAAGACTGGGAGGTCAGCGGCTTAGCTGCTGTTCTCAAAGCCAATAGCATTAAGAATGAGGATGAAAAGGAGGATTTTATTCTCGCTAATGCTGCTAATATTTTCAATAGAGTAAGAAACAAGTCTATTGCTTTCACGTCAACCCGTGGGAATCAAAAACTGACCAAAGTTACCACAGCTACTGGGTTAGAAAAATGGGCATGGAACGGCAGAGAAGTCGTTTGGCTTAGTGACCGTATAGTAAAAGACGCGGACGGAAATGACACCTATCAGCAAGCATTGGGAGATATTTGGTCGGATATTCCTATAGTGAATCTATATCTTGAAGGGGGCGTTGATTTCCCGCGCGGAAAGAAGCCTGAACAGCTTGTAAGAAGGATGTTGGCGATGGCAACTGAGCCGGGCGACATTGTGTTAGACTTTTTTGCGGGCTCTGGAACCACAGCGGCAGTCGCTCAAAAAATGGATCGCCGTTGGATTGCCGTCGAACAGATGGACTACATCGAAGACTTACCCTCTCTGCGCCTCAAGTATGTCATCGGAGGTGAAAAAGGAGGTGTGTCTAAAGCCGCAGATTGGAAGGGCGGTGGATCATTTGTCTATGCTGAACTTGCAGCGTCAAACTCTGCTTTTGCTGACCGGATAGGTGCCGCCCAAGACTCTGCGATCTTGCAAGCTATCTATGCCGACATCCAAGCGACCGGGTATCTGCGTTATGACCTAGACCTCAACGCTTTCGATACCGATGACTTCGCTGCCCTGCTGCTGGAGGACGCCAAGCGCGTGTTGATGGACTGCCTTGATGCCAACCACCTCTATATTAATCTTGACTCCCTTGGCGATGCAGACTTTAACATCAGTGATGAAGACGCTGCTGCGACCCGCTCTTTTTATGAGGTCAAGGAATGACAAATAGCCTTGCACAAGAGTTTGACGCGCTAGCCAAGTATGGGGCGCTCAAGGCAGATATACCCGCTGACATTACCGCGAACCTTGCTCCACAGATTGCAATGCGACCCTATCAGGTCACGGCGCTAGAACGCTGGCTGTTTTACATCGACAAATACGAGGCTCGCCCAAAAGCTCCTCACTTGCTGTTTCACATGGCCACAGGCAGCGGCAAAACGGTAGTGATGGCAGCGCTGATCATCGATCTTTACCGACGCGGCTATCGCAACTTCCTTTTCTTCGTGAACTCTGCACAGATCATTGAGAAAACCAAGGAAAACTTCCTCAACCCCGCCTCGGCCAAGCACCTGTTCGCGCCACAAGTGCGAATTGACGACAAGCTGGTAGACCTCCGCGCGGTGGACACTTTCGATGCGGTGAGTGATAGGGCGATCAACATTCACTTCACTACCATTCAAGGGCTGCACACCCGGATGCATAACCCTAAGGAAAACGCCGTCACGATTGAGGACTTCCGCGACTACAAAGTTGTGATGATCTCGGACGAGGCGCACCACCTGAACGCCGAGACCAAGAAAACGCTGACTAAGGGTGAGGCCGACGACAAGGCAAGCTGGGAAGGCACGGTAAGCGAGATATTCAGCCAGCACCCTGAGAACATGCTGTTGGAGTTTACCGCGACCGTGGACCTAAGCCATGAGGCGATCCGAGCTAAGTATCACGACAAAATTTTGTACGACTACTCGCTGAAGCAATTTCGTGAGGACAGATATTCCAAGGACATCGAGTTGCGCCAGGCTCACCTGCCACCAGCAGAGCGGATGTTGCAGGCTGTTGTTCTGAGCCAGTATCGCCGCAAGGTGGCTGAGGCGCATGGGCTGCATTGCAAGCCGGTGATACTGATGAAATCTAAGACCATTGCGGCCTCTGGCGAGAATGAAGCAGATTTCACAGCAATGCTGACCAGGCTGTCTGGGGAAACCCTACAGGCGCTCAGGGCGGCCTCTGAGGGTGATGAGACCCTTTTGCGGGCCTTCGCCTTCATCATGGATGAACGAGGTATGGCAGCGGACGATTTCGCCCGTGAGCTGCAAGGCGATTTTGCGTCTGAGAAAGTGGTGAACGTCAATAACCCGAAGGATTTGGAAAACAGACAGATAGAATTGAACGCGCTTGAGGAACGGGACAACGAGATACGGGTGATCTTTGCCGTTGATAAACTGAACGAAGGCTGGGACGTGTTGAACCTATTCGACATTGTGCGTCTTTACGACACGCGAGACGGCAAGGGAAACAAAGTGGGTAAAACCACCATGGCTGAGGCGCAGTTGATCGGGCGCGGAGCGCGGTATTTTCCGTTCATTTCACCAGATCAGCCCGACGCGGCACGGGAAAAGCGCAAGTACGACAGCGCGATGGACAATCCGCTGCGCATCTTGGAAGAGCTACATTACCACTGTTCCCACAACCCGAAATACATTCAGGACATTCGCAATGCCTTGCGCGAAACAGGGATGCTGGATGAGAACGCCCGGACGGTGAAGTTGCGACTGAAGGACAGCTTCAGGCAATCGTTCCTCTATATGTCAGGACACGTCTGGACGAATGACCGGATCAGGAACCTGCGCGAAGGCGTTGAGGGACTGGACGCCTACAAGATCGAACCTCGTTTCAACTATCCGACGCTGATGACCGGGCAGGTGACGGAAAGATCGGCTTTCGGTGACAAGGCGACACCAAAGCCTTTCGGCAAAGAGCCAGTGGCGCGTGACTTCAAGCTGGCAGACTTCGGCAGGTCCATTCTAGGCTTCGCGATGGACGCCAACGACTTCTTCCATTTCGCCAGCTTGAAGACCTATTTCCCCAAACTTGCCAGTGCATCGCAGTTTCTGGCTTTGGACGCCTACCTTGGCGGCGTGACAGTGGCGGTGCGCGGCCTGCCCGAAGACCTCGACGCTCTGACTGCGCAGCAAAAACTAGACATCGCACAGTACGTCCTCCACCAGATCGAAAGTGGAGTTAAGTGCGAAAGCGTGGAGTATGTCGGCACGAAGGACTTTAAGCCCCATAAAATTAGCGAATGCTTCACCGACAAGACGCTGAAACTCCGTACAGAAGGCGAGACTGGGTTGAGTTGGGTCAATGGCGAAAGCAATGTGCCGGGGCTGGATCAGATCGACCTAACAGCCAAGGACTGGCACGCCTATGATGACAGCTACGGCACCGATCAGGAAAAACACTTCATCAAGTACCTGAATGATCATGCCGACCGGCTGCGCGAACGGTATGACGACTTCCACCTGCTGCGGAATGAGAAAGCGGTGAAGCTGTTCGCATTCGAGAATGGACAGGCATTCGAACCTGATTTTCTACTATTCCTTCGGCGTTCTGGTGATGGGAAAGAGACGATCATGCAGCTTTTTATTGAACCAAAAGGTAGTCACCTAGCAGATCAGGATAAGTGGAAAGAGGATTTCCTCAAGCAGCTGAAGAATGATGCGAAGATGCACATTTTTTTTCAAGGGAGTGGCTACAAGGTACTCGGACTGCCGTTCTTTAATGATTCAGCACCTTGGATCAATGATTTTCGGGAGTGCTTTAACTCAACAGTGGGTATTGATGGTAAGACATAACAAACCGCTGCGACGGGCGATAATCTTGCTGCGCTCAATTGTTCGCATTGGCGAGAAAAAGTCCGATATAAAATCTCTTTTCATGCGCAAGTGCGGCTACTCAGAATTCCGCAGGAGTAGAGATGCGGTGGGAGTTCTACGACGAGTTTGTCTAAATTTTGATCAAATAGGCGTCAAAGGTTTTTTGGCGCGGCCCGCAACCGTAGGAGAGGGCTCGAACCCTTTACGCCGTGTTTTTTAATACCCTGCTGGCAGGGTTGCAGTCATTGGCTGCAACCCTTGCCTGACCGGCGAGGTCCGCGGTTTGGGGCGGAGCCCCATTAGACCTTAAAGAAGAGTACACGTCCGATAATCCCATCTTGAGCGTGATACTGTAGTTATTAAGATAGTTTCCACTAATTCCTTAGCCGCCATGGTGACTGATCCAGTCTGCTAAATTTAATGGGCACGATCCTTATGCCAATCTGAAAGACTTGCTAACGAGGCTGCCGACGCAGAAAAACGACTCCGTTTACGAGTTGCTACCGCAAAACTGCACGCCTGCGTTCATTAGCAAGGTGTGATTGCAAAGCGCTTACTATGAACTCGCGACGAAAATAAGTTCAAAAGTTGATGTCATATTTTGCGCTTCTGGTTCTTCGGCGGGAGATGAATTCATCAACCGAAAAAACCTCTGCTGGGCCTTGGGTTCTGTCGTCCCAGCAAACGATGATGCACTTTACACGCTCGTTGTCCGGAAGATTTTCCACGATAGCGGTAATTTCCTTCCATGAGTTAGCGTCGCGCTCACGCATTGTAATAATCACCCGGTCCCCCAAACGTTTGCTCACTTCGAAACGGTCGTCAGACTTCCATGAGTCCTCACCTATAGCGAGTATGATTCTGTGGTTCGGAATCTGCTCTCTAATGTTTGCTATGATTTCGGAATCGTATTGAGTCCAATTATCAACAAGATTGCTAGTTGGGCAATCGGTGGCATCTGAAACTGACCGAATCTGCGTGCAATTTAGCCAACGATATTCAAATACGGCTACTTCTCCCCGTATTCGAAAGCCGCCTATGATGTCTTTTTTTTCATCAGAAAGAGGTTCATAACTTGGGTCTTTTTTCGCCTTTCGAATGATCAAAAAAGATTCATTAGCTTGCATATATATCTGAGTTAAAGCTTTAATTGTGTACGGTTCTGGCCATCCGACAAAGCAACCGGTCTGGAAGAAGACAATAACCTTATCCGAGTCCTCTAACCGGTCGCGCAACCGATCCATCGAAATTCTAAAAGATTCCAATTTCATGTATATCTCGCCTAACCTAGATGAGTGGTATATCAACACCTCAAACCGTCCCACATCCGGCTGAACTTTCAGGGGCCTGGAGCTTTCAGCCGCTCATTCGAGAGCGCCCAGTCACGCGAAGACTGAGAAATGCCTCGTTTCCGCAAACTTCTTCATTTCATCATCTTATTTCCGGAAAAGTCGCATTCGTAGTTGCGATCAAATATTGTTCAACCAATCAAGTATCGCAATGCGCTGCTCAAGAGGGAGGCTAACAGCCTGAATCCAAGTATTCACTTTCTAAAAATCAACCCCGTCGTCTATATCTTTGGCTTGGTAACTAGGCACTGTTTTTCCTTGTGATATCTGATGATACAGAAGATCAAAAACGGCTCGTTCGTACGTCGCAGCTAGCGTTCCTCCAGGAGTTTTGGGTGCATAGCGCTGGAGAACCGCTGTCGCGTCGTAAAGATCTTCGTGGTCGATGAGGAACTCCGTTGAGCGCACGTTCACACTCGCTATCTGCCATGCCATGCCATGCCATGCCATGTCTTGACGTTCGTGAGACCGCAGGTATGCCAATCGGGTAAAGACCTATTAGGCAGGGGGATGTTAAGCGCTGTTATTCCGGTGATGTATTGAATCGCTTTCATCGTTGCATTGACCATCCAGATAACGGCGGACATCGGCTAGTCGCCCGTTGAGCATGACATCCAATGCAGAAGCTCCGTCAAAGGCTCCATTTGGTTTTTTCGGCCAGGCGTTCGCGCGGTCTTCAGTGGGAAAGATAATTCTGAGTGCTTTGTAAATCCCGAAAACATAAGAGATTCGCATCAAAGTATCATGCGGTAGCGACCAAATTGCACCGCCTTGCATGTTCGCGAAAGTTTTGTCATCGGGCTTTCCGAGCAGACGGCGCACTTGTTCGTCTTCGAGTTCCCATGCATCAAAAATTCTAAAAACACCTGTCAGAGCGGTCATCGACACTAGTCGAGCGTGTTGTTTTTCCTGTAGTTCCTTGATCGTTAGGTCATTAGCGAAAATACTGGGGCCTGACTGCAACTGATCAACAGTAGCACTGCGGATCGTTTCGCTGATGCGATCAGACTCTCGCTTATGCGCTTCTCGAATCTCTTGTATCGTTGGTTGTCGAGACTGATTGTCGGACATCTCATCTTCACCTTTTTGTGAGCGTATAACTTTGCGCCCTTCGATCTAAGCAATGAAACTATAGCTTAGAACCAGGCATGGTCGATATCCAAGCGCCATCTTTAATCAGATTTGAAAAGGTCTGGAATAGCGAGAGGGCTGATCCTCCTGCGTGCTTCTCTTATTAGTTTGCTTCTTTTCTTACTTTCTTTCTTACTTTCTTACTTTCTTACTTTCTTACTTTCTTGCTTTCTTGCTTTCTTGTGTTTTTTCTTTCGTTTAGAATCTTAATCTCAATTACACGCAAAGGAGCTCAAAGCATGCGCCCCGTAGATTCCACAGACGAAAAAATCATTGAAGCAGGCAAGCGAATAAAGGATCAAGACCGGACAGTTACAGGCTACCGTTTACGCATCGAGCTCGGAGGTGGCGATCAGAAGCGTCTGATTTCAGTCTGGAAAAACTCCACCGCTCAGGATGTTGTGGAATCTATGCCTGAAACGGAGCTACCGGCAGAGCTTGAAGAATCACTAAACAGCGCCAGCCAAACCCTCCTGAATCATCTTCGCTCAATGGCTGTAAGCATTCACAAAACAGCGACGAAAGTAGCAGAAAGGCAAGTTACCGAGATTGCTCGGCAATTCAAAGAGCTTGAAAAGCAGACTGAAGCGGAATTGAAGGATGCTGGCGTCATTATCGAAAAACTGGAATCTGAGAAAGCCGATTCCAGTTACAATCTAGCCATAGCCGAGGCAAATTTTGACTCTGCTCGTGAAGAGGCTAATAAGTACGAGAAGAAGGCTTTTCAGCTTGAAACAAAGCTCCAGGAAATGAAGGGCGTTGAAAGCTTGATCAAACGTCTTGAAGCCCTTGAGGAAAAGGCTTCCAACGAGAAACCTGGTAATTCAGATGCAGTAATATAACAGCGATTTCAGCCTACGATTTGCTCGTACCTCAGTACGAGAGAGCCGCATGACAGGCGACAAGGAGTAGGGTCGGGTCAGCCCCAAGTGGCCATCTTCGATGATCTATGCCTTGCGGGGCCGATACTTCGGATTTATGAAGCTGCGCGCGCCAGAGAACCCGCCAGCAAGCCGCAATCAAAACCCTGTACGTCTAACAGGCAATGCAGTCAAAGGCGTTGGCAAGGCTGTGGGGCCGTAGAGCTTTGAATGTGTGCGACCGCGTAAGCCAGCGCCTACACCACCTGTAAGCGATTGCTGACAAGCCTGTAAGCAGAAACTTACACAACTTGTAAGCCGCCGCCTACAAAACCTATACGTTATCGCTGACGACCTGTAGACCATTACCTACACTGCCTGTAAGCCAGAGCCTACACGGCCACACCCATGGCCCTAACAGCACAGAGCCGCAACGCCTGAGAGTTTATTCGCTGGCCACGGGGCATCCAAAATCTTCGCACATCTGCGCTGCCGGTTTTTTTGTGTCTGATGAAGTTTCCCGCATATAAAAAGGGCGCTGCTGGCGTTGGAGCACAGTCTGGAAAAGGCCGATAAAGTCCTGTTGCAAACCTTTGATGAACTCCTCCGAGTTGGTGACACACTGACCGCAAAAGATGTCTGAGCAAGGTTCGACGCTGAAGCACAGGAGGCACGGAAGGCAAGAAGCCCAGGATTCGTGGGGCTGAGGCCAGTGGGCCAAGTGGAACACGGCACGGATGCCGGGCTTGCTGAACAGAGGCTATGGGCTGACGTCTTGCGGTTGCTGCTACTTGATGCCCTCTTTGCTCCACCCGTGGGTCAAAGTGCTGCGCTTATTCTATGAAACCAAGATATTAAATGGTTACGAAGTGATCAAATAAACGGTAATCTATGAATTGAAAACATTAATAATTTGTTATTTATCTGTTGTTGCTATATCTTTTCATACTTGAGTAATATATTAAAAATAAGGCACAACTGTATGAATAAGTTTTTAAAGGTCTCAATCCTTGCGGCAACAATGGCCTCAGTTGGTTGTGCAAGCATCATCAGTGACAGCAATTACCCGGTAACCATTAACAGCTCCCCGGATGATGCCGATTTCGCTATTACCA
>Ga0307972_1000781_pt1 | contig 17440 bp, 12 predicted proteins | sample OrgLakmetagen780_FD_201848 | JGI IMG/M metagenome (GOLD analysis project Ga0307972, IMG submission 201848) | Saline water microbial communities from Organic Lake, Antarctica - #780 | ecosystem: Environmental > Aquatic > Non-marine Saline and Alkaline > Saline | place: Antarctica: Organic Lake...
GGCGCGGCGCTCCCGCTGACGTCATTCTGCAATTCTAAGGGGAAACCATGTCTCAGAACACCACACGGCTTGCACTGCCATTCATCATGGCCTCGCAGGCTCAAAAGCACATTACGCACAATGAGGCGCTCCGTCTGCTCGACGGGATCGTCCAGCTTTCGGTCTTGGACAAGGACACGATCTCCCCTCCTGGGAGCCCGGTTGACGGCTCCGCCTACATAGTCCCCGCCAATGCAGCGGGCGCTTGGTCAGGCTGGGACGGCGATGTGGCGTTCCGCGCAGATGGTGCGTGGCTGCGTCTGGGCGCAGCGGAAGGCTGGCGCGCTTATGTTTCTGACGAGGGTGCGGTCTATCTTCGCACAGCGACTGGCTGGGAACCCATGCTGCGCGCACAGCAGGTGCAGGTCGCGCGCGGGCCTTTGGGCTCCGGCACAGGCATGGGCGTCCTCGAACAGACGCTGAGCGGGCTTTCGGGCACAAGCGTGGACTCAAGCATTCAGATCCCTGATCGCTCGATCCTTCTCGGCGTCTCAACCCGCACCGCGACCACGGTCACCGGAGCGACCTCCTACGACTGCGGGATCGTAGGCGAGACGGATAAGTTTGGCGGGGCGCTCGGCGTGGCTGCCGGAAGCACAAACGTGGGCGTGATCGGCCCGCAGGCGTTTTATGCCGACACGCGCATCGTGCTCACCGCGAACGGCGGTGCTTTCACCGGCGGCGTGGTGCGCATCGCCATTCATTACCTTATGCTGGGAGCTGCATTATGAGTGATGATACCCCGAGCCGCTTTGCCGAGGTCGGGCAAGCCTTCCGCGATCACGGTCTGACCGCCGCCATCACCGCGTTGATCGGTGGCTTTCTTGCCCTGATCGCCGCCATCACCCGCCGCGCTTTTACCAATGAAGCCCTGCTACAGCGACTGGACCGCGAGCTCATCGCGGAGCGCACCCGCGTCGACGCCCAACGCGCTGAAGACCGAAAGGCCGATGCTGACCGGCTTGACCGCATTGAGACCGACATCCGCGCCATGCGTGACGTGATGTTCGAAGCCTTTCAGCGCGGACGCACGGACTGACCGACACACAAACCACCCCTGAACCTATCACCCGACCCGCCCCAGAGGCGGGTTTTGCATTTCTGGAGATCCATCATGACCAATAATACCTATGCCCACTTCCGCGACGTGCCAAAAAGCGTCTGGCGCTGGGGGAACTTTGCGCCCGCAGAGATTGCCTGCCGTGGAACTGGCAAACTGCTGATCAACGCGCCCGCGCTCGACAAGCTGCAGGCGCTGCGCGACCGCCTGGGTAAGCCACTGATCATCCGCTCGGCTTATCGATCGCCCGAGCATAATCGCGCTGTGGGCGGCGCGACGCGGTCCAAGCACATGGACGGTGCGGCGTTTGATATCGCGATGAGCAACCATGATCCGGTTGCATTCGAGGCGGCGGCGCGGGCAGTGGGGTTTCTTGGGTTCGGGTTTTATCCACGCTCGGGCTTCATCCATGTCGATCTGGGGCCAGCGCGCAGTTGGGGTCAACGGTTCCGGGTCCGGGCGACCGCCTTTGCTACCGAGGTGCCGCCCGCGCGCGAGATACTGGCCGAAAGCCGGACATTGCGTGGGACGGGTGCGGCCGGAGTTGCCACGCTTGGTGCCGCCGGGGTCGAAGTTGCCCAGGAAGCGCTGGCGGAAGCGCAGGGGGCGATCCTGCCGTTGGTGCCGCATCTCGACACCCTCCGCTGGGTCTTCATCGCAATGGCACTGGCGGGGATCGCCGTGGCCGTCTGGGCGCGGGTCGACGATTGGAAGCGGGGAGCACGCTGATGTTGGGCACCATTATGGCTGGGATCCTCGTCCGGCCTTGGGCGCGCTGGGCAGCCGGGGTGGTCCTTGCCGCCCTCACAGTCGCGCTCTTCATCCTCAACCTTCGCCGGGCCGGTGAGCGCGCAGGCCGCGCCGCTGGGCGGCTGGAAACATTGGAGCGCGACAATGTCGTACAACGCCAGATGCTGGACGCTGCGGCCGGGCGTCCTCGCAGCCGCGATGACCTTCTTGAACGGCTGCGCGGGGGTGGATTCTGACGGTACGGTGAAGCCATGTCCGCCAGTGGTGGAATACAGCAGGGCAGAGCAAGCGATTGTAGCAGAAGAACTGGCCCAGCTGCCGGAAAGCTCACTGATCATAGGCTGGCTTGCCGATTACGCGGTGCTCCGAGATCAGGTGCGGACGTGCCATAAACCCCTATGAATTTCTTGACATACGACTGGACTATGCGCGCCGGTCACGCTCGTTGTCACGGTAACTGCCGGAAGGAAACCAAAACGATGAGGCCGAAACACCCAAACGTCATTGTCGAACTCACCGGCCATGACGGCAATGCCCTTGCCGTCATGGGTCGCTGCTGCCAGGCTGCAAAGCAGGCCGACTTGCCCGATGAGCATATCGACAAATTCATGGTAGAGGCCATGGCGGGCAATTATGATCACCTGCTGCAAACCGCCATGCTCTGGTTTAATTGCGTCTGACCAAAACCAAGCTTATTCTTCCGAACCGATCATCTGCTGTTCGAGCGACTGGCGGATCAGGCCAATCACATATGGCAGTTCATCCAAATCCTTGATGGCAACCTCGACGTCGCCATTGCCGTAATGGCCGATGCTTGTCATGTCGCGGGTGATCCCTTTGGGATCGCGAAGATCATGAAACTTCATATTTAGCGACAACCGCAGTTGCCGCGCTTGCGCCACGACGTCGACCACATTCGTTTCCGCCTTAAAAGCGATATAGGATTTGACAATTTCCTCGGTCATGCAGGGGTCAAGCGCTAAAATGTTCTGACGCAGCGCGTGAAACAGTGGCTGCATTGACCCACCTTCATCTACAGTGGGGTGATCTGATAACGTGTATTCCACAGTTTGATCAACTTGGGGTAGATAACCTTCGAGGACCGACGGCGACAGTCGCGGTGCATCCCAAACCCTGACCGCAATTCCGGTCATCCGCTCAGCCCGCTTCGCAATTGCATCTTCATTCCATACGTCGATGGAACCAAGTCCCTCATTCAGTCGCAGTGGACTTTCACGAAAGCCACCATGCATGTCGCGCTTTTCCTCGAAGGGTCGATCACTGTACTCAGCATTATAACCGGTGAGCGTGAGGTTTCCGACGGTATGGAGCAAAGTTTCCTGCACCCTGCGCCATTCCGGGCCGAGTGCGTTGCGCCATCCCGATGACAGGTTTACGTTTTGAGGCATTATATGCTCGATTGTATACTCATCGACAGCAACCCGCTCCTTGCGATCAAAATTCTCGATGCGACGCAACCAGTAGGAGCGACTGCGGAAGTTATACAAATCGCGTTGCGCCATTGCGCGACGGAATTCCTCATCATCAGGAAAGCGCCGATAGGACGGCATCGTCATGAAATGCGCCTCGATGCTTTCTAAAAAGCTATCTCTTCGCAGAACCCGACTGAAGGTCGCGAACGTCTTGTTCAATGAGTTGGTAGGGATAGCACAGACAGCGCGCCGGAATACATAGGCTTCGACCAAGCGCACGGCTCGCAGAAAATCAGACTTCGGCAACAGGCCTGCGTCGTAATCGTGATACAGCTCCAGCAAGAACGGAAAGGCAACCTCGACCTTCAGTTCGCGCAGATCACGAAACGCAACTGCCAATTCAGCATCAGGCTCTTTGTTCAGCGCCATGCGAGTGTAGTACTGGGCAAAGGCTTGAATATCCCTGACCAACGCGTCCACGCCGACCTCCGCGACCTTCGGTTCGCGGGCGTATTCTTTGAACGCTGTGTAGACATCGCGCAAATTTGGGATCTCGCCTGTCCGCAAGGTTAGATAATGGCGCATGAACGTGTCGAAATGGGCACCATAGCCATCTTGGGGAAAGCTTACTTCGATCGGATGCCAATGGTCCTCATAAATCCGGCTCTGGTGATCCGGCTCGAGTCCCATGAGAACAAAGTTGCGGATCAGGTCAGCCTGGCTGAGTTCGCGGCCTGTCGAGTTCATGCTCTCGAAGATCAGCTGCGGGTTGTCCTGATCGCGCGTCAACGAAATATCGACAACCATCAGTTTTGCCAATCCTTCGCAGAGCGGGGTCAGGTCACCATTCAAACCCGCGATCTTGTCTTCAAAGAAAGCAAAATTCTGCTTCACCCGCAGCGACCCATCTTCTGCAACCGGCTTTTGCTGCATGATGCTGAGCAGCGTGTCCCGATCGCCTTGGGTCAGCAACAGCTTGTAGCGCCGATCACCCTTTTCGAGAGGATTGAGCAGAAAGTAGCTGCGTACTTTCTCGCTTGAAAATCCATCCACTGGCTCATCATCGCCTAGTGCGCGCGCCAGCGCTTCGAGAATAAGCATAACCGAGGTCAGACGTTGTTGACCGTCAATAACCAGAAGTGGTGACTGACTGGTCACCTGATACAAGCCTGCTTCGACGTATACGATTGAACCTACAAAATGCGCAGAAACATCTGAGCGATGCCCCGCACGCATGATATCGCCCCAAAGCTGCTGACACTCACTCTCGGTCCAGCTGTAGGTGCGCTGGTAGATCGGTATGACAAATTGAGGTGAGCGCTTGAGGAACTCAAGCAGCTTTGCTTCGGTGGCTTTCATCGTTCATTTCTCCAAAATCATTGTTCTCAAAAGATCACGCACCCTTGCCTAGAGCGCGCCTGAGTTGTCAGAAGCTGCGGTACAGATGCCCAACCGTGCCCGCAAATCTTGGAACGCGGGATCAGCGGCATAGATGCGTTCGAACTCGCTTCTGGCACGGGAACGCTGGCCAGATTGTTCATACAGAACCGCGCGATCGTAGCGGATCTGGTGCAAAAGTGCTTCAGGCCGGTCCTTGCGACGGCGATTGGCCAGTGTGAACACGTCGATAGCAGCATCGGGCAGTCCCAACGCAGCCAGTGCCTTGCCACGATAAAGCAAGATCGCGGTATCGATCGGTGTCTCGTTTTTGACATGCGCCGTGGCGCGCACGACGCGGTCCATCAAACTGCGGTCATCCGCTGTGTCGAGCGCCAGTTCGGCGAAGGACAGCAACACCACCGGGTCAACAGGGTCGATTTCCATCAGCCGCGCGATATGTGTCATGGCAATTTTGTGATGGCCCTCAATCTGCGCGATCTCGACCAGTGCAAGCCGCGTGCCTCGCTCCCGTGGGAAGGCATGCGCAAAGATGTCCTCGGTGATCGGTAAGCTAACCTGAGCCGCAATCTCGTACTTACCAAACAGCGTGCCCAGATCACTGAGCCGAGCCAGTGCATGTTCGAAATGCCCCTTTGCAAAGTCGAACTCTTCACGGCGTAGACGGATCATTCCGGCCATCCACGCGGCATCAGGCAGATCGCGCGCCTCTTCCAACGCCGCCAGCGCGGCATCCTGATCTTCGCTATTCAGCGCCTGAATGCCATCGATGAAACGCTTCTCTTCTGTGGGAGTCATCAAACGCTGGAAGAAGCCCAGTTCCAACCGGTCGCGCTGTGGCACCGATGGCGCAGGTGCCGCCCCACCGCGCCCGGCGCGCTTTCGGTCATGGACTGTGTAGAACAGTCCCGTCCCTGGGATACCTGCCGTGGCCCGGTTCCCTCGCGGGCTGATGGTGTATTTCGCGCCGCGCGGACCGAGGGACAGCGAGGCCGTCGATTTTGATAAATTCAGCGTGATACCGGGGGCCAGACGGATGCGGCGCCAAAAACGGAAAGCCATTATTTCTCCCTCCGCTTAGTGGCAATCAGTTCTCGCTTCTCAAAGTAAGCATCATCCTCACACAGATGGACTGCGTGCAATTCTTCAACCTCCAACCGCCAGATGCACTCCAGCTTTGTCAGGTCTTGGGCAGCATCAGGTTGTCCTACCTCCACCAGCTGCATCAGCGTGCTGACATGCCTTTTCAAAAATTCCAGATGGTGCTGTATATGGACTACCGACAAACTCATTTCGTCCAACCCGCTTTCACGCGGAGCTGATCGATCGTGTCGATCGCATCTTCAAGGGTCTTTTCGCAGCCGAATTTCTCTCGCGTGGTCATATTTGGATTGCCGTTGATCGCGCCCAATCCAGCTTCGATCGCATGACGCAGTTCAACACCACGATCGGGGCCATATAATGTGACCTGACCGATGAGCATCTGCAGCAGCATGTTCTGCGCCACCAGCTGCCCAGTAAGAACCTCGATGTTTTCATTGCTTTTCAACTTGTCATTCCTTTACGTCGCCAGAGGCTGATCCGGCAGCCGCACGTAGGTCACATAGAACCCCTTCAGCATCCGGTGCTCCTGCATCCGGTCGCTTAGCGAAAAACCACTGGTTTTCACGGGCGCTTGAAAGATATCAAGCCCGCGATCGAGAACAATCTTCCAGCCGGTATCCGTGACAATATCCCGGGCATGCGCTGTGCCAGACGCATCAAAGCCCCATGTAAACTCGACCCCGGACCCCAGGCAGGCCGTGCTGATCGATTCAAGCAGTTCGCGCTGCTGTCCGACATTGCCATCATCAGCGCCGGTCACCAGATGGACGGCAACCTGGTCTTCAGGCGCCTTACGGCGGATGACCATTTCCACAAACTCCATCATGTTGCGGGTCTGATAGAAGTACCGAATGTAGGGATCCGTCACCATGATCCGCGACGCGCCATCAATGTAGGGCCCAAACAAGGTGTCATAACTAACCCCCTTGCGGTTTTCCGTGAAGACTTTGTGGCCTTCTTCGAGAACTGGCGTCACCGGCCATGCTTGTGTGTTCTGGTCTTCGACGGGTTGTGGTACTGTCACAGGCGCGCCTGCGCCGCGTTCATCCCCTGTTGCTGCCTCTGCAGGCGTATCCGGCCCCTGATCGCCTTGTTCTTTGGGATCAAGTGCCGGTTTGAGATGATAGAACTGCGGGAATTCCTCCTCCTCAACCGTCGTGACCGATCGTTTCTGGCCGTCAGAACCCACGAAATGGAAATCCACATCCGGATAGGTGCTGTCGATCCGGGCCAGCTGGTCTTTCACCCGTTTGCGGCTTTCCATAGCAATCCGCAGCATATCCTCGACGTCATCCTCCGTTTCGCCCCCGTCTGGAAAAATGAGCTTGAGATAGCCTGACAGCGTCTTGAAGATGGCATCGCGGTCGCGGGTCGAGATTTGCGCCCCCACTTTGAAGAACGCATCCGCCCGATTGGAGAAGTCATCCGAGCGCAGCTTGCGCAGAATCTCGGCCAGGTAATCCACAATGAACCCATAGCCGGAAGAGAACATTTCAGTGCGGATCACATCGATTTCCCAGCCCGGCAGATAGGCGTGCAGCCGGTCGATAAATGCTGAATCGTGGAATTGCGCCGGAAGCGCTTCAAAAAGATCGCTGTTTTTGAGCATGAACGGTACATTATGGTCCGTGTTGCCCACAAAGGCAAAGCTGGCCTCAGCTCCAATGGAGGTTACACCACGCGAGAATGATTTATTGGCCATGTAATTCTTCATGATGTCGACCAAGGCCCGGTTGGCCTTCTTGTCGCGACCGGCGAACTCATCGAAGGCCACCACATCCCAAAACCCAACCAGACCAATCCGGCCATTTGAGTTGTTCACGAAGAGTTTGGGGATCGAGACTTCGCCCCCCGAAATCAACTGGCCGTGCGGAGAGAATTCCGAATAGATGTGAGACTTGCCGGTGCCCTTCGGCCCCAATTCGATCATGTTGTAATTGCGCTCCACAAACGGGATCAGCCGCATCAGTTGCAACAGCTTGCTGCGCCGCCCAAAAGCTTCAGGATCGAAGCCAATGCTTTGCATCAGGATGTCGATCCATTCATCGGTGGTGAAGGCCGCGCGTGCGGTCTTGAAGCCCTCAAAATCAACCTTGGCAATCTGGATCGGTTTGATGGCTTCCAATATCCACGGCGAGATCCGGGCATCTTCGGAGAATTCATATTGCACATCGGCAATCGACCACACACCCGTGACCAAGAGCTTTGGATGTGCCTTTACCGTGCCACTGTCGACGGCGACCTTTTTGATCCCAAGGTTCTCAAAAGTAGCCTCATAACTGTCGGTCTTCTCATTCAGCGCTACACTGACCATGTCGATGACCTTGTACCGGCCCTTTTCCTTAATTGTGGACTGAATGAGTCCCGCCTCACTGCGGTGGACGTAATGTTTGCGCAGGATGTCCTTGACCGTCTCAATGCCGGTTTGGATCGAAGCTTCATCATCAGTCGCGCAATATTGGCCCAGCAGATATTCCAAAACATAGGTCGGGACGATGGCGTTGCCCTTGACCGCCTTCACCAGGTCTTTGCGCACCACAAAGCCCGCGAAGTGTTCATTGATCTTGGCGTTCAGGTCACTCATGGGCTGGGTCCTTAAAAGTCGAAGTCTGTGGAAATGCCGCGTCGCAGTTGCAGCCGTTGGCTGGCGTAGTCTTGGTAATGGCTTGTTTTACCGATCCGCTCGCGCAGCTTTAGAAACACATCTTGATTGTTGTAGTCATCCGCCGCCCGGGTCAGCAGGAACTTGCACGGCATTTCCCGCTCACGCGCGTTGGGCGAGGTGTAATCAAAGGTCAGAACATGTTCATCCGAGATCAACGTGCCATCAGCCGCATAGATGCCCACCATCAGGTCACGGGCCTGAACTTTCTCCGACACAGCTTGGCCTTGATAAAAGGTAATCGCCATCTGGCCCGAGCTGATCAGGGTGCGCCCCGTGACAATGATCTGCACCTCAACCTGATTTACATCCGCCAAGCGCTTCTTTCCGACCCGGATGACTGGAACAACGATTTCCTGCAATGTGGCCCCGCCATGCACGAAGCGGCTACCCGCCCCTTTAACCCGCAAGCGGTTCAAAGAATTCGGGATCAGGACATCCAGCGCACCGGAGAGCCCCAGATCTGCAGCGGCATACATTTTCATGCCGGTGGTCTCGCGCAGTCCCTTACCGATGACAAAGCGACGATTGCGCATTAAAATCTCGTCCCCATCAGGATCGGCCAGCGCAAAGGTGGCCTCATCCAAAGGCTTATGCTGATAAAGGAAACCATGGTCGGCGGTGATCAAGATGTTCGAGAAATTCGCTGACGTGAGCTTGCGCACAAGCTTGAGCAGATCCTCAAGCGCATCTTCCACTGCGTCAAAGGTCTGATCTTCTGTGGCGCGTTTATCGCCAATGGCATCGATCCTGTTGTGATAAACGTAAACAATATCATGGTCGCGAAAGAGGTCTTTGCCCTCATCCGTGCGCATTCCCATAATATCCTCGGCAGAGATCGTCTTAGCGCGGTCGCCGACACGCCCAGCCGCCAAGCGCTTCTCACGCGCCTGCAGACCCACTGTGTTGGCTCCGTCTGCCAAAACTGTCCCATTGCCATCTGCTGCCAGCTCAAGCGTGCTGTGAGGCAGGAGTGCGGCCATGCCGAGCTGCGTATAGCTTGGCAAGGATGAAATCATCGGTTTAAGATCAGCATCGAACCGGTTCAGCCCCCGGATGCGACGCAGGCATTCCTCTGCCACCTCATAGCGCAGCGCATCAGAAACAATCACGACAACCTTCTGGTCCTGCCGCCGGAACATCGCCGCTTGATCGCGGTAGAAATCTCCCTGCTTGGGGTATCCGGTAATCTCCCACGCGGCGGTCTTCGCCAGATGATCTTGCCAAGCGTCGTTCATGGGCCGCACAAAGGAGTTCGTGTACCGGTTCTCGACCGCCTCAAAGAGCTCGCCCAGAAGCGATGATTGCCCGGCCTTCTGGAAGTGGAAAATGAACTTGCGATAAAGCTGATCAAGAGGGTACCAGCTGCTGGTGTAACGCTTCACACCCTCGGCCAGGCTGGACATGCCAAGGTTGATCTCCGCAAGTGCTTGTTGGAATTCGGTGGCAAAAGCGATCGCTTGGTAGGTATCGGCATATCCCGCGAACCAATGGCTTTGACGACGTTGCCGGACCCATTTCAAGACATCCGGGGCACTGACAGTTTGGGTGGACATCGCATGCACTAGACCGCGGATAATGTGCCGGTCGATTTCCTCGAACGTATCCATCCCCATGACAGTGCGGACTTCACGTCCCGTCAGGTCACCCGCGATATTGAGCAGTTCTTGATACTTGGTCGCAAGGCTGGTGAACGCCTCACCGCTTGTGCGCGCGTTCTTCCAGCGGCTGAACACCAGGCTTGCCTCATCGTTGAGCTCGCCTGTCTCGCCCAGGGCATGCGCATAGGCCGATTGAAACAGCGTAATCCCGAAATCTTCAAAATCCGGTGCGTCGGATTGATATCCGTAGTCCTGCGCAACCTGCTTCCAGAAGAAATCCGTGAGGTTCGCACGCGCCATTAAGCGCAGGATGTCGTCACGGTTTTCAGCTAAATCGCCCAGCAAGGCCTCAATCACTGTGTCGAGACGTCCGGTCACCCCCGCGCAGACTGCCAGCATCTTTTGGCGCACTTGGGTCTGGGTATCCGTCGGGTTTGCCAATCGCTTTAGGGCTTCGATGCGCCCTTGCGAGCGGTAGAACTCCATGTGGTCACGCACGATCGCTTCCAATTGCGTGGGCAGGCCCAGTTCTGCAAGCCAGATCGCCGCCTGATCGGCTTTGAACACTGCAGTGGCAAGCTGCAGGTCCAACAGCCAGTTGGCAGCATCTTGGGGTGCCGGGCCGTCATGAAACACCAAAAACCGTGTCTCCGGCTCTTGCCGCAACATGCGGTGTTTTAACCCGAATTCGTTATTCGCGATCTCGACCTTCGTGACATCGGGAAGATCTACGGCCTCGAACGCGTCGCGCATGTCGCGGTCAGCATCGTGCCAAAAGACAATCCGGTGATCATCGAACTGCCGTCGCAGGCTGGCGGAAATTCGATCAGTCATTCTTGGCTTCCAACCCGGGGATTTTTTTCAACGCGGCGCCGAACTTCGGGTAATTCGCCTTTACGCCATCGTCGAGATCAATTTCGATCTTTTGCTGTGCCATCGGAAAGACCACATCGCGTTCCCAGGCACTCAGCTCTTCAATCTGTTTGCCAACGCCAGCCATATCTTTCAGCGCCTTGGTGCGCTGGGCCTGGCCAGCACTTGCGTCATCAGACAGCTTTTCCAGCCGCCCGCGTTCGGCTTCAAGCTTGCTGATGTATTCGCGCAAGTAGTCATTCAGCACGACCGAGACGGTGTCAGAGCGGTAGCGGTGCATATAAATCAGTGCCTGAAAGCTGCCCTTGGGGCTGGCGAACAACCAGTAGATCGGGCGTTTCTTATAGCGCTTCACGTGGTCGGCGTAGAAATCCTTGGTGAAGTATTTGCGGATGTCCTTGCCAAGCGCGTCTTCGATAAAGCGCAGGTTTTCGCGGAAGGTGTCTTCGCCGAAACTGATGCGCAGGAACAGACGGAAACGTTCGGTGATGTCGTCGGGGAACCAGTCGGCGTCGAGCACGGGGATGACGTTGTCTGCGTCCGGCATGAACTGCGGCTCGGGAATGCGGGCGAGATAGTCGGCCAGCGTTTCGCCCTGATTGGCGAGGATCAGGCCCGGGGCGTCAAGGCTGTAGCGCCCGAACATGCAGCCCACGGCGTAGGAGAGGAACTCGGCCATGGTATCGGCGCGCAGGCGGGCCTCGTTGGCCGCCGCGTCGTTCTTGATGCCATAGCGATAGGCGGGGTTGCAGGTGAGGGTGATCTCGTTCAGCGGCACCTCGGGGGTCAGCTCGTCTTGCAGACCGTAGGCGTCGATGAAGATGCGGTTGTTCTCTTCCTCTAACGTAAGCATCTCGTCCGTCATGCCCTGCCAATGGGCGCGGAGAGTGGTAAAGGTGTCGTCCAGCGTCTCGGCACGGGTGGAGGGTGAGAGCAGCGGGAGCGCGGTGAAATTCCATGAGGTTTCGTAGGCGTCCCAATCATCAGTTCCTAACTGATTCAGTTGACATGTCGCGCTTTTGACTAAGTCCTCTTGATCTTTGTTTGCCATATTCAAGAATGGCGTTTTCTTGATTTCAGCTATGCCATAATTCAGCGTGGGACTTAGCGCTTTAGCATATACTGCACCGACAGGAGAATTAAGTAGTGCCAGCGCAACTTCAACTGAGTTATCTTCATCACGACTAAAGGCCGCCATTGTTGCAGACGTGAATGCAAATCCGTCAGAGTGCCTACGAGCGGAAAACGAGGAAGAGGAAATAGCAGTCCAATTTATTCCATCGCGAAAAAAATAGTTGGTGCTATGAATATCCCGTGACCAATGTGCTCCGGTTCTCTGAGTATTCGCAAACTTGGCTTCCTCCCCATCGTTGGTCCAGTTGACGACAAATTCTTGGTTGCTACTCCATTTTCTGAAAGCGCCGCCATGCAAACAGGGAAACCATTTGTTCGAGAGCGTTTCGGATGCGTGCTTCGCACAGGTTTTTAGGTCAGAAATCGAAATTTCCGACCAAAGTCGCATGAACCGAGCATTATCGCCAATGGCCATTCCTTTTTTTGCGACAAAATGATCCTCAATTTTGTCTTGTTCAAAATTTTTCAAGACGGAATCGCTTAACCAGTAAGCTACTGGCAAGCCGGGAATCTTCTCGAAATCGTTAGCAGACGCGCGATAAAACCAACTACTTTCAGGATTTTGTATTGCTTCAAGTGTTCGTGGCGCTTGGTTTGTTGCACCGCGAAAATCAGAGAGCCTTATGTATCCACCGTTGAATTTGGGGTCGTAAGAGTTTTGTAACGTAAAAGTGCAAATAGGCACAGTCGCCCCATCGAACCCAGAATACTCCAGCTGAACTAAGCTCGTAATTGTTTTGTGCTCCAACAAGAGAAGCCGAAGCTTTTCGTAGGAAGAAATGAACATCCAGACAAACGGTGTCATGAAACCTAATTGGGCTTTTGGCAACGCCATCTGCATATTTCGCACTATGAAGGCTGAAAATAGGTCTGTCTTCACATCGCTAAAGTTCTCTTTTAGGAAATTGGTGATTTTTCCATTCATCCCTTTGCCGCCCATATACGGCGGGTTGGCCACCACCACATGATACTTCGGCGACAAAGCCTCGGCCATGCGCAGCACGGCCATCACCCTTTCCTGCACGTCCTTCAACAGCAGATCGCCCGCAAAGTCCCGCGCCGCGACCACCCGCAGCGCCTCTGCCGGATCGCGCAACCTCGGCACGATCAGCGAGCCGAAGTTCTTGGCCTGCTGGAACTGCCCCAGCGTCTCACGCATCGCGTCCGTGAACAGATCGCGCCCCACCACGGCGGCCACGTCCTGCATCTCGGCGGGCGTAAAGCGCACGTTCTGCAAAACGCAGATGTCGGGCGTCACCCCCATCCGCAAAAACCGCCGCCGCCCCAGCTTGGCCGCCGCCTTCATCGCCAGCGCAAAGGCCCCCAGCGCGCCCGCACGGTCGTCAATCTCCACCCCCGTCAAGTTGTGCGTCAGGATCAGCGCGGGGATCTCGGTCGCGTCATAGCCCTCTTCCTCGTAGATGGCGTAGAGCAAATCGAAGGCATAGGTCAGCATGTGCCCCGACCCGGCGGCAGGATCGCAGATGCGGATATCCTCGGGGCGGGCTATCGCCAAGAAATCCGTCTCCGGCTCTTCCGGCGCGATGTAGTAATCCATCCGCTCCGCAAGACGGCTTTGGGGCCGGTTCAGCAGCCAGAGCCGCCCCAGCGAGTTCTCCACCAGATAGCGGACGATCCAGTGCGGGGTGAAGAGCTGCGTCGCGGCGGGGATATTCTCGGCCGTGATCTTCTGGTTCCTCTTGAGTCCAGCGAAGACCAGATCCTTTTTCTCCGAGATGTAGAACTGGTAAAGCCAGCCGATGATTTCGACATCCTGACAGGCGTCATGGGTCATCACGGCGCGCACCTCCGCCAGGATGGAGGTTTGCGACAGCAGATCCTCGGGCATCAGCAACTCAGAATAGTCGTCGATCTGCTCAAACAGAAAGGGCATCGGGCCGTGCCACTGGTTGCAGGCATGGACCAGCAGCTGACGGTAGGCATCGGCCTGCGGATCAGATGACGGCGTACGTCCATCCAACAACGCCACAACCCGTTCGGGCGCATCCTCAGGGAAGTTTCCCGCCATCGCCTCGGACAGGATTTCGGGGCGGGTTTGCCCGTCAGCAGGCGAGACGATCCCGACCGAGGTGTAATCATTGGCATCCATAAACCGCAGCGCAGTGAAACGGTTGAACCAGGTATAGGCCACTTGCTCAATGACCTGCTGGCTGCCTTCCCGCGCAATTGCCGCATCGAGATCCTTCATTGCCTGCGGGTGTTCCCGCCACGCAGCGCTGCCATCGACCAAAACCAGATCGAGCTTGGAGGTCACCTGATCAATCAGCAGGTTGCGGGCCGCTTGGGCAAACTTCTTGAGTGCATTGGTATCCATCAGACAATCACTTTCTTGCCTGCGCGGAGTTCCACCAGCAGGGTTTTCTTGAGCTCTTCAAGGTAGCGGTCGAGATCGCTTTCATTGGCAATATAGGGCTGGCTGTAGCCATTCTTGATCTCAGAGGCGTTCACATAGGCCACAGGCGCCAGACTAGGCGGTTTTGGGGTATCACCACCCACCGCCCCGTCACCACTATCATTCCCTACGGGTGCCACCGGACGCGCCAAGCTTGAGATTTCAGCCAACATCTGCGGCACCAGCCCCCGTCTGATCCCATTGGCGCGATCACGCAAAACCGCAATCCCTGACACCTGATCAAGGCCCGTGGCATGGGCGTCAAACTGTGATTGGATCTTTGCCTGATCTTCTGGCGACAAAGCCTGGAACTCTGCCGTCTGCAGAACTTTATCACGCGCGTCAGCAATCGCTGTTTGCACAGCCTTGCGTTCCGACAGCACCTGCAGGTCAACCTTTTCCTTCAATGACAGCAGATCAGATTTAAGCGCCTGGATAGACGACCCTTTAAAACACGCGGGATCATCCAGCACGCCGCGTATCTGACCCGAAGCCGCCGGATCAATATAGGCAAGATTGGCATCTTGCGTAGCGAGGACCCCGCGCGCCTCATCATAAATGACCTTCTGGTTGCCTGCCATGAAGCTCTTGATCTTGTCTAGAATGTCTTCTTTGCCTTTGAGCAGGTCATTTTCCTGCTTAATGGGCTCCGTGATGTACCACCCCGGCTGCTTGTCCAGCATGGCCGTAATCCGGTCGCGCAAAGGCACCAGCGCTTGTGTAAACGGGTATTGCGCCTGCAATATTACGAGACCGTCCAGATCACGGGCGAGATCCCGGATCGCCACCGCCCATTCTGCCCCATGGCTGCGGGCATCCGTCCCGCCCGCAGGTGTGCCAAACAACTCGCGGTACAGGTCCTTAGCCTTGCGCAATTGTGCAGATGTGTATTCCGTCTGCGGCGTCAGCAGGACATTGCCCAATACATGAGAATTCCGCAGCGCCTTGGCCAATTCTTCGCCTTCAAGCACCGTGCTGTCCGACCGCGCCTCCAGCTTAGCCTTTGCTGATAGACCCGCCGCAATGCACAGCGTCGCAACGGATGGCCATCCATAGGGTTTTGTGCCGAAGCGATCGACCACGGTCTTCACCGAAGCGTTCACGCCAATCCGGGCTTGGCCTTGGACGTAATTCAGTATTTCTTGTTCTGGCTCGCTCATGCCACCCGCATCATCACCACCAAAAAGCCCGCCACGCGCCGTGGCCGCCTTGCCGATCTCGGCTTCGGTATATGTCACACCGCGCAGCATCGGCAGGTTCACGTAGATTTTGTCGACCAGAATCTGGAAGCCTTTCAGAAGCCGTTCTTGGGGGTCCTCACCGCCGATCTCAAGCTCATCACCCCGCACAAACATCCGCGCCTCGCTCATGAGAGTGCGCAGGCGGGTTTCCAGATCTTTGGCCCTGCGGCCATTCTGCTCGCCCTTTTCAGAAACGATCCGGTCCTTCCCCGGCTGGCCACTCCCGGAGCGGGCTTGCCGGATATACTTGTCGGTTTGCTTGAACAGACGCAGATCGCGAATAAAGCGCACATCTGGAGCCAGCACCACAGCAAGCTCTTCACGGGTCATGCTGCGCATTCGCATCGTCTCGGGGGCTGCAGACTCCTCATTGAGGGGCGTGATGATGTTCACCGCCAGCTCATACTCCCGGCCCAGCAGATGATCATCAAGCTTGCGGCTGAAGGCGTATTCGTGGCCCGTGCCAAGATGCTTGATTTTGCGGTGCTTGAGGACAGTATCAAAGGCGAGGGTTTCCAGCTCCTTGCTGATTTCCGACGGATCGATGCTTTGCCCCTTGATCTCAGCTTCCACATCCTTTTCTTCGTCTGTCAGGAACTCATAGGTCTCGCCATTGCGCTGGATCAACGTATTGCGCTCAAGCACGGACAGCGCCTCTTCAATCTTGCGCCTTTGCTTGGTTTGATCCGCCGCAAAATCTGAAAGCAGCAAAATCGAAATGTTACGCACAGTGGGCTTGAAGCCTTTGACATATTTTACAAGGAATAAGCACTTCAGAACCCGCACGGCAAACGGATCATCAAGATTGCGTTCGGCAATCTGGATTGATTGTTGGACGGAAGATTTGAGAGCCGTGCGAATGCCCTCAAACATCAGATCAAAGGTGGCCAACCCACCGACTTCATGATCTGCCAGTTTTTTAGCAACCTCCTGGAACACCCCCAGCATGGAACGTTCCCCAACAGAGCTGTGCTTGCCCTCAAAGGCGTTGTGCTGGGACAGCGATGTGATCGCCATCTGGAACAGATCGAATTGATATGCAGGAAACGGATAGCTTGCGATGAAATGGTCGCGGTCGCGATAGTTCTTCAGCTTTTGTGACCCATCGGTGAAGTCAAACAATGTCTTGAGGTTGTTTTCTTCACGGTCATGCAGCGTGCCAAGCCGGATCTGGCCATCTTGCGTCTTTGTCAAAAGCCGCTTTTGGATGACTTCAGCAACATCGGCAGAGTTCAGCGGCATGCGATTGGAAAACCGCGCCTGGATTTTCGAGAAGTCGTTTTCCTGCTGGGTGGTCATGTCACCCACAACTTCGGTCAATGCCTGTTGTGCCGTGACGATCACCCAAGCCTGACCATTGCACTTGGTATTGAGGCTTTCCGCCACGGTCTGCAAGTTTGTCATCAGCTTGACGTTATCAGCCACATACTGACCCACCTCATCGACAAAGAAATTCAGCCGGAAGTTTGGCACCTGCTTGTCAATCCAGGCCTTGATCGTCATTGCAAAATCTTCGATCGAGATGTTTGTATCTGTCCGGTATCTGTCGAGGATACCCTTCACGTCTGCAGGATCACTCTGCGTGGCACTGGCATAGGCTTCGGCAATCTTGCCACCGCGTAGCTTTGCAATCTCCCGCCCGGCTTCCCATGTCTCCCCTGCAATCTGAGCGTAGCGTTCTTTGAACGTGTCGAATTGGCCGATTTGATCGAGGTCACGCTCGAATTGCGCG
>Ga0307972_1000787_pt1 | contig 17361 bp, 19 predicted proteins | sample OrgLakmetagen780_FD_201848 | JGI IMG/M metagenome (GOLD analysis project Ga0307972, IMG submission 201848) | Saline water microbial communities from Organic Lake, Antarctica - #780 | ecosystem: Environmental > Aquatic > Non-marine Saline and Alkaline > Saline | place: Antarctica: Organic Lake...
GGAAGAAGAGGAAGGAGGAGGTAGCGATGAAGAGGATGAGGGAGAAGAAGGGGAGGAAGAAGAGGAGTCTATTGACCCAGCTTTGATCACGCGGACGGTGCTGTATGTTTCAGGCGAGGAGATGGCCGACCAGGTGTGCGTGTGACAGGTGTTGTGTAGCTTTCCTCACATCCGGTGTGTTGATCAATGCGTGTATTTGTATGTGTGTGTGTGTGTGTGTGTTTGCACATATGTGTGATCAGGCGTGACCTTTTTGTCTGCAATGAATGGTGTTTGCCCTGACTGAAAGTATATGACGTATGATTCATCTTGGACCATTCATAGTCTCATACTCCGTAAACTTACTGGAGGAACAGTTCCGATTGTCACTCGCAAGGAATCAGGGTTTCCCTTCTATTATCTTCATGCGTGTTCCATCTTGTCAGGTGCTTGATCAAGCAGCAACACGTTGGCTGTTAATGATGCATGTGCGCACAATTATTCACAGCATCATCTTTTCCCCTTCTATTATCTTCATGCGTGTTCCATCTTGTCAGGCGTTTGATCAAGCAGCAACACGTTGGCTGTCAATGATGCATGTGCGCGCACAATGATTCACAGCATCATCTTTTGATTATCGTGCATTTCACAATTGTGTATCTCTTCCAATTAGGTGTACGACCGAGCGACTCGCATGGGCTTGGGGGACTGTACCTCTCTTTACGTGCTAAGTGACTATCGCATGGAGGTATGAGTTGGGTGTATGACAGGACAGGGTCAGAGTGAGGCCGTCTCTCTGAGTGAGCCCAAGGGTGAACAGTCTGCACACCTGCCTGCAGTGAAGAGAAGGCTGCATGGGAGGTACGAGCTGGGTATGTATGACAGGACAGGGTGAGAGTAAGGAGGGAACTTAGCCTGAACACATGCCTGCATTGCAGAGAAGGTGGGCTATCAAGTATGCATGTGTTTGTGTGAAGCATAGGGACGTGGGAGTGTACGGGAGCAGTGGTAGAATTGCCGCTCGCACATTCTTTTCATTGCTGGGAAGCCAGAATATAAACAGCCTCCATGCCATCTGCAGAATTGTAAAAAAGAGACAAGAATGATCTTGGACATCTTTAGACTGTTAAGAGCCGTTCTTCATTTCATGCTGGGCATCTGTTGTGTGGAGTGCCCTTCGGCTGTCAGTATTTGCTAAAACAATTACTCGTGCACACTTTATTTGCTTGTGCTGAACAATACCAGGGTAGCTGCAGTCAATCTCCTGACACCTCCGCTCACACCTCTCGCCTGTTCATCGTCACAGCTCACAGACTTGATTGCTGTGCTGTTGGAGCATAACATCGCAGCATATGCACTATGACTCTTACAACAGAGTGTAATGTCACCTACAACATAAGTGAATAGAATGCTGAATTGCCTCACAGAGGACCAAATGTCTTGTCCAAGCAGGCTGTGTGTGCTCAAGTTTGAAATGTTGCTCTCACAGCACATTCCGCTGCCTTGTTCCAACAGGCCGTGTGTGCTTGAATGTCAATGTTCATGTCATCCTCTCCGCACTTCATATTGCACAATGCCTTGTTTGAACAGGCCGTGTGTGCTCAAGTGTACCGCCTGCGGCCTGCAGCCCTGGTCGTGGATAGCATACAGACCATGTCATTGGCAGAGCTCAACAATCCCATGGGAAGTCCAATCCAGGTGTGTGTGTGTGTGTGTGTGTGTGTGTGTATGAAGTGAGTGTGAACGAGAAAATTTTGCGAGTGCTATGCTTTTTGTTGGTGTTGGAGTTGTGGAAGAGGACAGATTAAAATGCTGTGCTTCTAGCAACTTTCTAGGATCTCACCACAGGGGGTTGCTTCCAGTCTGCGGATGCAACCATCCTTCAGCCATCTGTTTGCCACGCCTTAGATGCGTTGGGTCCGGCATTGTCAACCACACATCTCCTAGAAGCACTATATCTGTTTCTATGTAGGATGTTTGAATTTCGTATTGGGAGTATTTGCAACGCCCTTCCAAAACTTAATAAAAGGCAATCATTCAAAGCTTTGCCATGTTTCACCATCGTACCATCTTATTGTACGAAATCAGGCTCAGACTGTGTGATATCTTCTGCTTGACCCTTCTGCCTATATGCACCTTATGATGTCTCCGTGACGTTTCCTCTCCTTCCCTTGCAGTCGCAGTGATGTCTCTGCAGTGATGTCTCCATGATGTTTCCTCTCCTTCCCTTTCCCTTGCAGTTGGTGGAGTGCTGCAACTGCCTGAAGCAGCTTGCTCAGACAAACAAGATGGCGGTGTTCACCATCGGTAGGTTTGACGGTGTTCACTGTCGGTAGGTTTGACGGTGTTCATTGTCGGTAGGTTTGATCACCATCGGTAGGTTTGAAGCCGGTACCAAGTGGCTCCTTTTCCTTTATTAATGTGGGGAGTGATCTTTCACTGCCTGCGTAGTTTTTCTTTTCTTTTTCTTTGAAGCCTTTTCCTCTTCTCACCACACCAAGCCTTACCTCCACCAACAGTGTGTGTACTTGGAGGGGGGAGTTGTGGCATTTTCGGTATTTTTCTTGCACCAAACATCGTCTGCCTGCAAGAAAAACTGGCATCATTTGGCACTTGCGTGTAAGGACTCGTCTTGTTTATTTGAGAGCAGCACTCTTATGCTTTGGCTGGAAGTGCACGTTTGTGTCCTTACACCCGTCAACTGATAGCCACTGTCGACAAACACTATCTTGCCTGACCCCAAGCCTGGCACTGCATATTCGTGCATTTTGCTGCTCCTTGCCAGAATAATGCTTTAAATTTTGTAAACTGCAGTCTGCCATCTATTAGGGCAGAGCAAGCTGTTGGTCGTTTTTTGAGGTCTAATACCTGTCTGTACTGCTGCAAGTACAAATCTTCGGTTCAGCACCTCAGTAGCGGCACACATACGCAAACACACACACAAACACTTGCACACATAGGTCACATGACCAAGAGTAACCAGATCGCTGGCCCCAAGGCCATGATGCATATGGTGGATGTGGTGCTGAGGCTGGAAGAGGACATGAGTCAGGTAAGGGATACGTAGCAGCCCTTTCAAATGAAGGAGCCCTTTTGAGCCATTCCAACCTGAGAGCATGAGCGCTCGCAGAAAGGAATCGTGCCCAAGTGTGCCACAAAGACAAATGCCTTTCAGTGCTGATCAGGCAGCAGTGCTGGAAACATTTGTCTCTGTGGCACACTTGCCACAATTCCTTTCAGCAAGCGTTCATGCTCTCAAGTCTTGGAATGGCTCAGAGAGAGAGAAGAGACCCTCCGTTCAAAAGGGCTGATCAGGTCAGCAGTGCTGGAACCTTAAGTGGCATGGTCACGGTGGTGAGCAGGATGCAAGAGATAGCTCATTCTATGGCTTTGAATGTCTGCCTGTAATTCACTGGGGCTGTAGGAAACGTATGTCTGGAAGCACAGAAATACAGGCGTTCAGGGCACAAAGATGTTTTTGCCTACAAAGAAATAAGTACTAGTCTTGTGGACACCCTGGGCTTTTGACTTTGTTCATTCGGCTCTGCTCTTATCCTTGCAACATTCTCTAGATGCTATGCTCCGAGCTGACAGAAATACACGCATGTTCATCCATAGCACACACACACACACGCACAGGCATCCTAACACGTGCACACACGCGCACACGCAAACACACACCAATTTACGCGCATGTGAGCACACACATACACACAAAAACACGCACACACACGCACACACACTGCGCAGGCTTTTCGTATGCTGCGAGCTGACAAAAATAGGAACGGCAGCACGTCAGAGGTGCGCATTGATCAAGCAATTGATCATGTACCAAACTGTCTGCATCACGAAGTGCTTCCTTGCGACAGAGCAAAAATGCAAGAGGGGACACTGTATGAAGGTAACGCTACAGGTTGTAAGGAAATCTTGCAGGCAGCGAGACGTGCTCCTCGCATAAAATTAGAGGAAAGGGAGCCGCCTCTGGTTCTTGTAGCCGCAATACTCTCCATCAGTAAAGGAGGGGAAATGCTGGAGAACTCTGAGAAAGCGGGTAGAAGTAAAGCAATTGCTCCAAGACAACTTTGGCGCCTTCATGTCATAGAGAGTGCAAACTCAGGTAGAGTTTCTGGGCCCTAAAGTGTAGGCAAATGCTTTGATGCTCCCAACAGTATAGGCCATTGCTTGGATGCTGATATTGTAAATGAAAGTCGAGGGGGTGCCAATCATTTTGATCAAACATCAAACTTTGTGTGATTGGAACTGTCACAGACAGGCCCTTGTACAGTTCCTTCCGTGAGGGGCTGTTGAATTCCAACATTTATGCTGCCCCTTTAATGAATGTGGCTTCAAAAGAGGTGGAATTAGACAAACTCACGAGCTTGCATACATTTGCACGAACATACACGCGCTACCACACACACTACGACACGCACTAACACACACACGCGCACTAACACACACATGCGCAGATGGGTGTTTTCTCTATGGACTCGGGAGGCATGCGTGCAGTGGAGAACCTGTCAGAGCAGTTCCTCGCTTCACGCTCTACAAGCAGTGTGTCCAGTGCTCTGACTGTCACCCTGGACAGCTCACGACCACTGGCCATGGAAGTGCAGGTGTGTGTGTGTGTGTGTGTGTGTGTGTGTGCTGGTGCGGTTTTCGCAGTGGTTGTGCAGGTGTGTGTGTGCTGGTGTGATTTTTACAATGCCTGTGCGCGTAAGTGTGTAAACAGTGGGCGGCTCACAACCATGGGTGACAGAAGTGCATTGTATGAAGTTTAATTATCTACTATCCCACATAGAGATAGATACAATACTATGGTGATTACAGGTGTACAGCTCACCATCACTAAGCGTGGAAGTGCAGTGTGTGCAATTGCAGTTCCTGCAGTAGTTGTGTGGGTAGCCAAACAAAATGAGCAGCTCACCATCACTAAGCTGGAAGTGCAGTATGTGTAATTGCAATTCTGCAGTGGTTGTGGGTATGCAAACAAAATGAGCAGCTCACAACCACTGACCGTGACAGTGCTGGCATGCATACTGTAGTGCAACATGTGTAGTGCACAACGATTTGGTCATTCATGTAGACATGCGTGGACAATGGTCAGCGCACGACCGCGGGGTGTGGAGCAGGGGTGTGTCATACGGTCATTGGAACGCTCAATATCGTTAAATACGTGTTCAATACGAAAAAAAATACGTATAATTCGATCGTATTTAACATCCCGATTTTCGACCTAGAATGGACCCGAACCACCCAAATCACCCAAAACGTTTCCAATTCTCTCCTAAAGTATGTGTTATAAATATATTATATAAAAACATCGGAAGCTCGCTGAAAGGCCGTTTTTGGGGCAGAAATTGCCTTTAAAGGCTAAAAATGGGCAAAATTTTTGCATCCGTTTAATGCGGCCCGATTTGTTCAATATGGTAAAATACCAGAGGGGGCTAGCAAAGGAAATGCCTGAAAATGCGCATTCTTCATTCAGAAGGCAGCCACTCACAGCCACTTCATCCGATCGACACCATTTTAGTACCAAACTGTAGCTGGCATTGAGAGCTACCTGAGCATGTGCCCAGTTTTATGTGGGTCACTTTGCGTGCTGAGATAGACTGGATTAAGCACACATGGTGCATGTAACCCTAATGTGGTGATTTCCATGGGATAAATGGCTGAAATCCTCATAAAACACCAACCACTCAGCCGTTTTCTTTCATTTTTGTTGCAATGATATTCTTTTATAATAAGAATTATATACCATAAAATTATCCCAGATTGGTGCAGTGGGTGATCTGGTCTGAAGAGTTTTGTGGTAAAAAAATGGCCTGCACGCCACAGCAAATTAAGCACACGCCCCACAATTGGCAAGCTCCAAATTTTACATCTATTGGAGCTATCCAATTGTGGGTGCGTATAAGCCAAAGAGCATATAAAAACTTGCCCATTTTGGGCCTCAGTAAGCCCCTTCTGGTAAAATACGCATTTAATACAAAACGGCGTATTATACGATTACGCCGTATGACGTATGACACATCCCTGGTGTGGAGTATACAAGCCTCCAGTTTGTGTTTTGCAAACGGGTCTGACTGTTTAACTACATGACGAGGTGACGAGGCATGTGGATTTTATGACAAATACGCCTAATGCTTTGCAAGTAAAGTTTCCAATTCTCCGGCTGTCACTTCATCAAATTGGACCCAACCTAGCTTCAAACTGAGAGATTGCAGTGTCTTATTCAGCCACACCGCCAATCCACGCACCAACTTTGAGCCTTGGTTGACCCTAAGCCCCTTCAAATTTGGTGCAGCGTACAGCGACGTTTCTAAGGCGGCTATTTTTTTGATGAGCTGCCTCACTCCACAAGGTCACAGACGACACATACTAGGTACACACACAAACAGTGTAAATCACATGCGTCAAATAAACCACACACACACGTTTTAAACACACACAAACATGCAAACACCCTCACTCACATATTAACACAGGCCCTGGTGACTGCACAGCCCCCTCAGAGCCAGGCCCCTCCCATTCGGCAGCCTAGTGGGGTCAATCGAGAGCGCTTGGCTCCCATCATCGTGAGCGTGCTGCACAAGTTTGTGCTGCGCCTTCACAACCAGAACATTGTGGTTTCCATCACAGGGGGCTTGCAGGTGTGTGTGTATGTGTGTGTTTGTGTAATAATACGCGGAGAATGTTTGTGGGAGGCAGAGGATGCTTGCATGTTGTTTAATTGAAGGTTGAATACTTGACACTTATTACCCATTATACATTGCATGTGGGAATAGAAGCTGTTGGGCAGCTGTCGTACAAGTTTCTCAGTATCTCTCTCTCTCTCTCTCTCTCTCTCTCTCTCTCACACACACACACACACACTCATACACCCACATACCCGCAACTCCTTTCTCAGATGCGAGAACCTGCTGCAGATCTTGCCATTGCGGTCGCCATCGTCTCCGGCTATTACAGTATCCCAGTCCCTCGTGACATGGTCGTCATCGGTGAGGTGCGTTTGGCCCATGGCTCCTTTGCCATCTGTTCCTGTGCTACAGGGGAGTCGAGAGGGTGCTACCCATGTCCACACATTTGTCCCTGTTTCCAGGATATTCCACGGCCCAGTCTGTGTTTTCCAATTAACGAGGTCGCTGCACTACTCCTTCTGTTCATTGCAAACATGTCCATCTCATACCATGTACAAACTTCACAACATACGCCGAATGACGTAACAATTATAAAACAAGCCCGTTGCCAATTTTCTTAAAGCTATCTTGTACCCGCAGCTTGAGTGAAACTACACTGCACGTTCTTTGTCCCTTACAATCTTGGATTGACCTAGCATCCATCGTCCGCTTGCAAGGTTCTTGCTTTCTGACGCCTTTTGTGTTCATCTGTAAGTACATCTTGCGAACTGGTGCAGATTGATCTAGGGGGCGGCCTCCGCCCTGTCAAGTCTTTAGACGCCAGATTAGCTGAAGTTGCCAAGCTGGGCATCAAATCAGCAGTCATTCCAAAGGTGTGCCACCCTACTTGCGCTGCTATTTGTTCAACATCGGTGTTGTGCTCTGATGGCGCACAGCTTTGTGTGTGTGGTTTGTCTCTTCAGCTTGCCCGTCTGGGATTGACATTAACAATGCTTTTGCTTTATTGGATCCAAACACCAAAGAAATCCTACACCACCCTAGATGCATTCTTAGACAGATCTTGGGGTGCCACCTTGAATCAGTAGCATAGGCAGTGAGTGGCATACGATCGTGTACGGTATAAAGCCCGACCCTAGCTAAGTTTTGTCTAAAAAATTGTTTTGATTGCACCCCATCACTGACCACAAATGCCATTGCACAATACTATGTTCCAAGGGCTCACGTTGATAGTTGATGTTGCCTCTGGGAACCTGTTGCCAATTTTTATTTTTTTTTTTACTAATTCTTAATCTTTATCCAACCGTGCTTGGTGTGATGCATATGCCCACAGCCCCACTACTCAGAGGAGTTGGCAAAGCTGCGACGTGACTCACGCCTCAAGGGCTTAGATCTGCTGCCCTGCTCCTCTTTGCTTGAGGCCCTGCGAATGGTGCTGGGGGAGGGGGTTGGCCAGCAACTGGGACCTCGCAAATCTGACACAAAGAAGAGCGAGAAGGTAAGAGCAAGGAGAACGTTCTCCCAAGAGCAGTTTGTCAGAGTGCACGCAGGGCTCACTGAGATCAATAAAGAGGTCAGATTTCTTTTGAGTTACTCTCGTTGCAGGCTGAGGCCTCTCCTTCTCTGTCCCCCCTGCGTTACTTTTGCTCTTCGCAAACTTTTGGTCTGAGACTACCTTTTGTGGATTTGATCCTTCTCTTCTGTCTGACTTGGTGAGATGTTGTGTGGAGTTGCTTTCATTGGGTGGTGCAACAGCGCTCCTTCCTGATCGATATTGATAGCGTTTACACTAACAACGTGGACCTTATACCTGTCTTGTCACGCACGCAGGCCAGTGGGAGAGGAAACACCCCGGCAAGGTGGAGGGGCAAGGCAGCCTCTTCTTCTTTCAGTGGCAGCGGGGATGGCATGGTCACAGTAGAAGAAGTGGAGGAGGGCGCGGTTGATGGTAGACCCACAGACGGTGATGAAGTGGACGAGTGGGAGGCAGAGGAAGAGGAGCCTTGGGAGAGGGAAGAGGAGCTAATGCACCAGGCTTAATGCTCTAGCATAAGGCCCATTCCTGCGTAAGATTGTTGCTGGTTCCTTCAACTCCTTATTCTGATTAACTTTTATGGATCTGAGTGTGACACTTGTTTATATCGTTATATGATTTTATACCGGAGTTCTCGTGTTTGTAGTATACTATGTGATAGTGGGGTTCTTGTTCAAGATGAGAAACACGTCATTTTTTCATGCCCGGGCATTGTATGGTATGCATAGGCATAAATTCAACCATTTATTTGATCATATTCTGATAGTGATATCAATATCTGATAGTGATATCTGCTTTTTCACAACTCAGAAGTAAACCAAGTGCAGCTGCCGATCTCATTGTTGACTTGCTAATGCCAGGCTGGCTGCCTCATGTAATCCAACTGATTTTATTTGTGAGCCCCGCGCCCCTATATCATGCCCCTTTATTAAGCCCCCTCTTTTGATCATGCTGGCTGTGAAGTATAGGAAGCTGAAGTCTACACTTAGATGAAGGTCACTTAAATCTGCCTGCCAACTTTTACAAGCTACACTTGTATCGAGCATGCGGAATTGACGATATGGCCGCTCTAATAATATGCTTTTATCTGTAACTATGAAATTATACTACTTAGTAATGGTATGCTTGCTCAAATTAGAGACGCAGCTTCGTTGATGCACATATTATGGTGCAGTTTTTTAGTAGCCTTCAGCTAGGATCTCTGGGTGTTTCATAATACGTTAATTTAAAGATGTCATGCTCAGCACTGAATCACATTGCTCGCAACCGTTGCGAGCAGGACGTGACGTAATGTTTATCCCCGTGTACCGTGTTTGGTTTCAGGGTTTTTCCAAGCTTCCGCTCAGATGCCCCCAGAGGCATATGTAGCGATGTAACATTACCTTACCTTATCCTCGTGTACCATCAGCAAAGCCTGCCGGCAGCTAATGTATATGATAATTTCGCGGCTACAGCTCAATATCTCTACAGGGCAGAGAAGCAGGGCAGTCTGTAACATAACACTTGCATGTAAATGGACGTGCATAGTTTTGGGTATAGGTAGCATCCTCGTCTTTGACGTTTCAATACGGCAAGACAAACACAGGAATAAGAAAACATAGAAACATACTCCACACAAATGTGTACAGAAGAGTGTATTGGCGTGTCTTGGCAGCGTGACCACCACAGCACCAACTCAAGGTGAGACATAAAAGAAATACTACTGCACAAAACAATGATATCTCCTGCAGTCATAGCATAAGAATGAACTTGATCGACAAATGGCAAGCGATGGAAAAAAGACGCAACGCACATCATAGGGAAACTTACAGCAGCAATGCTTGATGTAAATTAAATTTTCCGTGCGGCCTTGTATATAAACACTGGATTACAATTACAAATCTGAAGGCTGTAAAAGGAGGCATTCAGCAAAAAGCAGGCCTAGCTACTACTAGCAGGAACCTCTCATTCAGTTGGGGGAGGTGCAGCCTTTTTAAGGGGAGAAGGGGCAGCAGGAGCAGGAATGATTCGCCACCGGCTGCGAAGATCGTCTAAATCCTCCTGTACGTGGGTTTTATTTGGAACTTGAGGAATGGAACACCTAACCCTAAACACCCTATTCTTAACACACTAGCACGACATAGCACCAATTGGTCGGGCCTACAACAGCAAGAGTCTTTTTTGCCACTCTCTTCCGTAAGCAGCGTATCCACCTCACCCTCCTCCTCCTTGTCTGCAGCCTCTCAATTGTGAGAAAGTCAAGCGTGACATGGTGTGTGCATATGTGACATGGTGTGCGAAAATGTTACATGGTACGAACATGGGTACAAGTCAAAGGCCTTAACCACGTTTGCTGTATCAAGATTTGGGCACATAATAAATAGTACGAGTGCAGTATCTTGGGTGAATACCACTTTGACTGCACAAGCACACTGTCACATTATTTTGTCACCTCGAGACTAGCCATTTCCAGGAAGCAGATTCAATGTAGCAACCTGGTAATTGGAGTCCATGGTGGCAGTGTTAGAACTGCAAACAAAGTTTTGCACCATTACCTCATATGCTTGTAAAAAATAATAATGTTTGCAGGCTGACACAAACACTCCACAGCAGCACACACCCCAAACAAAGGCTGGAGGCGCACACGCTGGCACACAACACTCCTTCACAGCATGCGATCCACAGTGGATCAGTTCATAGAGCTAATTTACATCACGCGAGCACATAGGAAACGGTCGTGCTTATAATGTGACATTGATTGGAATTACGATACAGATTCTACGTTATACTTGTAGCTGTTTCACTGCACAGTTATTTTTGTAGTTGTTTCACTGCCTTTTTTCTTGGTGCTCGTAGCAAGTGTCATGTTAAAGGCGTGGCTGTCGCCGGAGCCACCAACGAAATCCCGCACCTCCAGGTGGTGCTCGTAGTAGATGGTCATCAGGTCGTGGCAGTTGTTGCCGGCCCGTAAGGCCCACGGCAAAAAGCGTTGCTGCAGCACCAACCGGTCTTGGGGCTTGAGTCGGAACTGCGCGCCCGCAACAGCGAGTCCGGTCATGGGCACGCCTGTCTGTAAGTTCAAAGAAGGGAGTGAGCTTGTTTTAGGGGCCGGCCAAAACCGTGTGTATACGCCGTATATGAACGTATATTGAAGGGATTTCTGCTGAAAGTACTGTGTATGCACTGAATATATATATATGGTCATGGCCAAGAACCCTATCAGATTTTAGTCTAGTTAAGATTGGACAGGGCAATAAGCTGGGAAGGCTGCTCTGATGAAGGGAGAGTTTTGAACCTGTTTGTATCTTAAATTGCAGTTCATTGAAAGGCATGCCAGAGAGTACTACCAAGCTAGACCTGGTGTGCAAGATTATCGACTCAGCAATAAGCCGCGCCAAGGGCACATCTATCTGCGCGTTGAAAGCAGGAGAAGTGCTGGAGTTTTAGGTCATAATCTTCTATTCAAATTGACACTGGTACTTGGAAATGCTAAAGAGCAAATTATAGGCTATACCAAACGCAGTTTTCAAACACAATAAACAAAATATCATTGGGGGCACGCACGCATTCAGGAGAAGTGTTAATCAGCATGCGTGCAGGAAGATGCAAGCCAAGTGCTCATACTACTACCTGGGGCCCACTCCAAGTTCCCGTTATATTTTTACATGCAGGCATAGGATGCCAAGCAAAGAGAGTGCATTTCTTTGCATGCCTGGTTGGGGTCAGCATACGAGTAGCAGCTACAACAATCCTACGTGGCAGGGTCTTGCAATCATCAGGGGGGAGCGGATTTGCCCACCTGCCTAAAATCCGCACTGTTTAGGCAAATTGTGTGGTTCAGGCACCCACTAACGTTCGTGTATCAAGCTCTTACCAAAGCTGCCCTTGTTTGATCTAACATACCACCCATATATTCCAAAGAAAGGGACCCTCCAAAGTCACCACACTCCCCCCCTATCATTGCTTTAATCTTCCTTTCCTCCTTCCCTCTATACCTGCACGTACTCAAGAGCCTTCAGCGCTAGCTCTCCAAACACATTTGTGTGGCAGCCAAACAGTACATGCCAAAGGTCGTGCACCTCTCGCATCCGACGGATGACGTATGCCAGGTCAGCATCATCCACAAACCTGGAGAGAAGGGAAAAAACAATGATTCATCAAATTGTGCAAGATATGTAGCACATGCCCATGGGCACAAGTTAAATGTGAGGAACTTTTTACTTGAAAGCAAGTCTACATTTCCCAAGCACTGTTGCGTTTGTAGCAGGATGTGCACAAATGAAAGTGGCTCCACACCACAACGCCCACCTCACAGGCGGCCGGTCGTCTGCATGGAAGTGGCGCTGCTTCATGAACTGTGCGTAAGCCCCCCCAAAGGTGTGGGGTGGGAGATCCCAGCAGTGCGCAAGAGATTCATCCTATGTTTGCACAAAAGGAAAAAGAAACAGATCAGCTCGTATTGGCGGTACCTGTGCTCCATATGGCTGGCAGAATGTGTGTCATACTCCTTAAACAATCAGCTGCCCTGCTTTTTAAAGCACAATGTACAATACAAGCAGACAAATGTCTCTCATTACCGTGATCCGCGGTTTTTCTTCTAGGATCAGCCGGCCTGTGGGGTCTGCCAGCATGCGCTCCTTCAATCGCTGTAGATGCCATCCGCCTGTTGTCTCCCCCACGGCTGCCACCAAGTCTGCCCGGGCAGGCCTGGGTGCAAGCAAGCACGAGGAAATTTACTGTGTACAAAGCGACTGTGTACAAAGAGTAAATTCAATGGCAATAGTTGCAGGCACACATATTTATGCACACATGCACCCAAGCATACACACAAAGACACACACATACACATACACATATACACGCACACGCACACGCATTCGCTCATGTACATGCGAATGCACGTGCACACCCACACGCATTCGCTCATGTACGTGCACACGCACGTGCACACGCATACGCACTCACATACACATAAGCTCACGCACATAAATACACACGCGCACACGCACACACATATACACACACCTTAACAGGGCACCTGCTGCAGAGAGGGCAGCCACGGCCCCCTTCTGGAATACATTCAAGGGAACGTGTGTGGGATATTGCTGCAGCATATAAATAATACAGGTATTATAATATACCTATACCTAATAATTCACAAAATAAGGTTTAGATTGACGCCCCACACCTGGCAACTGCCATAACTGCAAATACCAGGACAGGCCACACAGAGCACCTTGGAACATAATTTTAAGTCGATTGAGCTACTGTATTACCACTCTAAGGGTGTGCCGATTTCCAGGGCATGCCGCGAAGGCACATGTTTGTCCCTGTTCGACTCCTTGTCGCTAAACCAAACATTACGTATTGTATTAATTACCTGACCCAGAGAATGAAAAGCGGTGCTAAAACTTGGAGCTCAGCACTAGGCAAATTCCTTCCCTGCCTGTCCTGCCTGTGCTCCCCCCTGGTGGCACCTTGTACGCATATGGATTCTTTTCCAAATTTGACCACAAGGGATAACTTGCATTTGGAACTGTAAATAAATTCATGAAAAGTGCTCACATGCGACTTCATTCCAACTTTCCGTGCTTTTTTGCAAAACTTATTGCAAACTTACGGGTTAAGCACACCTATCACCCCCTTTTCGGCATGTCACTAGCAAAAGGGATCATCTCAATACTCAATGGAACGGCCTGGAAATTGAGCTCCTGAGTAATCAGGGTGGTCTGAAACCAAGAGGGTGCTTAAAAACTGATTGGTGAAAGAAAAATCTTGTCACGCCTAGGGCTCAGAAGGCATGCAAAGCAAGACGTGCACGCGACCTAAAATACCTAAAAGATCTATGCAAACATCATTATTATGCATCCCAGAAGGTTGTGCTGTCATTTTCAGTTGGTTTGGATCATGCCTTTAATTAAATGTTTCGTCTTACAATTTATCCCTGCCACTCCTAAGAACCCACCCCCCCTTCATTGCTAGTCTGTTGCTTTTTTGTTTTGGCAGAGATGGGAGCAACCGGAACAGCATCTGGACAATCCGACAAACCCATTGTGTACCAAGGTGTTTGCAATTGGCAGCAATTTAAATGGCGGGTGCATAAAACCATGGCCTTTCTGGTTGTTACAAAGTTGCAGAACCTACTAAAGTTGATGAAACATAAGCAGGAAACAGGGATGTCTTGATTCTTTGGTAATCCTTAAAGTTGCAGGCTAGGGTTGCACACTCGGGCCTCCGATGACCACCAATCCGGGTCCGCCGTAATGTGCTAAGCCTTTATTGTGCTGGATGTTTTCACGCTTGCCACATATTCATTGTGCAAAACAAGTGGTGAAGTTGGCGCAACATCATTTGCAGATGTGACACTGCTGCACAAATTTCCTTCGCAGGAAATTATTGAGCCTGCAATAATGAAAAAAGAGTTAAAAAAGCTTCAGTAGTGCTCCTATTCGGCCGACGCCAGAGAAGAAGCTGAAGCCGAGCCGGAGCGTGCAGCCCTGTTTTGTAACATTTGTGTGGAATCAAGCTGTAGCAGGAAAGAACTGTGGCAACTATTTTGGTAAACAAGAGCATTCTTAGAAAGCCAAAATGATTGCTACATTTTTTTGCACGACTCTTATCTTTCCCGCTACTTAAATGCACTTGAAGGTATTAATTTGGCTTTATTAAATTGTATAATTCTTTCACACTGTTCTTTACATTTAGCTTAGATCAGAGCAGCAACTTGTCCGTTTCTGTAAAAAATGCAAGTCTGCCAGAGAGGCTGGGTACATTCACCTAGCAAGGGAAACATAAAGTTTATTTCAACAACAACAGTTTGCATCTTCTTGATCAGGAACATCCACATCTGTCTCGTAACAATATTCAAACTTAGAGGAGGGCTTCAATCAAAAAGGGTCCTGGAGTCTGCAGGGCTTTCTCCATCCCTGCCTGCAGCTCGCTCACAGTAGTTGCCTTTGCGGCAGGCACCCCCATGCCTTGAGCCAAGCTGCACCAGTCAAGCCGAGGCTGCCCTAGATCGGTTAAAGATCGTGTCGCTGATCCTGCGGGCGGCAGCCTTTGCCGCATACACTCCACCTGTTTGCGGCATATCAAATTGAACAGCGTGGACACTGTGCAATGAATAATGTAAAATTTAAGCGTCGTAAAACAAATAAACCTGGCATGGAAGTGTCGGAGGCTATTAAGCATGTTGTATCAAGAAAGCGAGCACAAAACCAACCTTCAAAATGGCGTAGCTTGAGTTTGCGCAGATGATGGTCAACACGTTGGCTTTCTCCCTGGCCTGACTCCACAATGCCTGCAATGATCACAGCCAAGCAAATGCAAATCATATCTCTTTATAGGAGTGGCAAAGCAGCAACTAAAAATGTTATGATTGATCTTGAATGTCTTTCCCCCTCAATAAACAAAATATAGTACCATGCGCAAGTGCATTCCTGTTACATGGAGCAGTACTACATATAGAACATATTACAGGCCCCCTTTCAATGCAGTTGCATAGCATGAAAAGCACCAGGACTCTTGTTTGTGTTCACATGCAGTACACCGTGCAACTCCTTTGAGAAGTGCAGACCTGTGCGCATGACTTGTGTCAGTGCCTAGTGCGTTAATGCTCATGATGGCCCAGAGAATAAGGGTTAATGTTCATAAATACATGCAATTGCATCTTGCACTTTTGTCTCGACATAGTTACCACTGACTGGATCTTTTCGTTCCTTATTTTGCTACTACTGATGAAATTTACCTCAAAGCTATCCACCTGGCCCTTATCATTACTTTTCAGCATGCTTGCACAAAAGCTCCAGTACCTGAAGCCCATACATTGCAGAGCCATCTGCTTGGAGGTTGATGACCTGTCTATCAGGGCATGCAATTGCTGCTCCCAAAGCTAAAGGTGGGCCACAGCCGATTGCGCCTCCAGTTAGGGTCAAGTGGGAAAATCGTGGAGCTCCCTGACAAAAAGATTAGGTACATGTAAGCATGCGAGACGAAAAGTTGTATAATTGCTAGAAATGTGAGCATAAAACATGAGTTACAAGCAGCAGGTGTGGAAAAGAGGCAAACACTTTGACACAACGTGTGAAGCACGCTGCTACAAGGGATCTACAAATGAACCTCTGCAGAATTCCCATTACCAAATAACCTGACTCAGTGAACGATAAATAATTAGGGTTGGCCAGAAGCGTATATATGCACTGTATATGACCGTTGTTTGGCAATTTCCCTGCCAAAAATACCGTGTATATATATGATTCTGGGCAACCCTACAAATAAGGATGTCACCAAGTAGAAGCAAATGGGTTTTATTTTAGATGGTTCGCCAGCGCTGTTCTGTTTCATACCAAGCACGCCTTAACCGGTTTGCTTAAGAATCTCACCAGTACAGGCACTTAAGGGTCAGCCTCCGACCTCCTAATTCCTATCGTTAAAACATTATGCTTTGATGAATAATGATTAAGTTTCGGTTACCGATACCATAAGCCAACAGCCTGTGTATTGTTTTTGTCGGGTGATTTCCTCCTTTGAAGCAAGCTATGCCACGTTTCAACGTCTACGATGGGCAGAGTGCAAATGAAGACTAGTTCACCTTTGAGGCATTCCAGTAGGAGCCGCCGCTTGTCAGAGATTCATCAACAATAATGCTGCCAGATGGCTGCATGCAGGCCACCACAGCACAGAGCAAAGGCGGAGACAAGCGCATGCCTGCAAGCAGGTTCATTTTTATATTTGCTTAAACAATGGCACGTGAGCAAAATAAATTGATTGAGTGCTAGGAAGGAAAACACCAGTTTATAATGTCTACTCTAAGGGCTGCACACTTTTCTCCAGCGATTGATCTTGCCTGCTGGTGGGAAGGGGGGCCTAGATGACGAGCAGAACAACCCTCCGCAGTTCAGACCAGGCTGCACACGCTGCCCTGCTCCTAGCTCTGAGGATAGTAATGCAAGCATCACAGCAGCGCTGCCTGAACCCCACGCTTGGGTGTCAAACTCCCACACAGCCTCCTGGAAGTGAGTGAATTTCAGTTTGTGTAGGTAATTTTAAGAGTATCAAAGCTTGTATGACCAGGCAGGGCTGAATGATCTTAGAAGCAGCAAAACTTGCCTGAGGCAACTGGACTAGCTGTGTAGGTGCATCCTTGTAGCCGAAAAGGGCAGAAGGCAGCGGCACGTCAACGACAACCAGCAGCTGGTACTTGTTAAGCTCCCTGCAATGCAATAAGGGGGG
>Ga0307972_1000805_pt1 | contig 17192 bp, 16 predicted proteins | sample OrgLakmetagen780_FD_201848 | JGI IMG/M metagenome (GOLD analysis project Ga0307972, IMG submission 201848) | Saline water microbial communities from Organic Lake, Antarctica - #780 | ecosystem: Environmental > Aquatic > Non-marine Saline and Alkaline > Saline | place: Antarctica: Organic Lake...
GGTAGCTCTCAATGCCAGCTACACTTTGGTACTAAAATGGTGTCGATTGGATGAAGTGGCTGTGAGTGGCTGCCTTCTGAATGCAATAATGCACATTTTCAGGCATTTCCTCCGTTAGCCCCCTCTGGGAAAATGTCATGCTCTCAGTGAGGAAGGAAGTGTGGCATGTTGTGTGCCTAGCTGCCCTGACTGCCATGTTAAGAGCTAGGGGAATGATGATGTTTAGCACGCTAGCCAGGACAGGCTTAGAGCCTGCAGTAGTAGAAACTAGGGCAGTTGATCTTCTCCTCGCAGCCTTAAAGGACTTTGCAGCCTGCCCAGGTAGTGTCTCCATTTTTTTAGACCTAGGCCAGGCTCACCCCTTTATGTATGCTAGGTTAAACGGCTCCTTAGCTGCCTGTTTCACTGCAGCTCCAAGATCCACCAATCTGCCCCATCTGCCAGAATCTGCCAGAAGCTAGACGTCACCAACCACATGCTGTCAGGCTGCAGTCATCCTATTATAAATGAAATGATTATCAACAGGCACAACACTGCTAGACAAATGATTATAAAAGCAATCGCTGGAGTGGGTTCTCAATTACTTTTCAGTGGGCACGCGAAATTGCACAAGGTGATGAGGAGTTCAAGAAGCTGGTGGACAGTGGAAAATCCAGCCTTGTCCTCACTGCAGCGTTGCTGTAATTAAGGTATGCTGAAGCGCAAGATGAGGTTTCAGTGATGCACGCACACACGCATCCACGCCTACACACACATACATACACACACGCATGCATGCATGCATGCACACAAAAGCAAAAATGTCTACACACGCACATACACAAGCGCACGCAAATACACAGGAGTCTGGATGTGAACACATGCGCTGCAAGTGTGGCTGCTGCTATTGCTGTGAGTATTTATACATTTTCTCTTGGCTTCTTCTCAATTCTTGGATGCTACTCTCAGCAAGTGCGATGGAACCAACTGTGCAGAGCTGCGAATAATATGAGCAGCAAGGAGAAAACAGCCTCTACTTGCATGTTCTTACTCGCGTCCTCATATGTTCAATTGCAGACAAGTGTGGCAAGGAGGAATTAGGCATTCACATTCGTTCGCACGGCTGCCCATGGCAAGGTTTCTCAACTACTGTTTGCAGGCCATCCTGCCAGGCACTGGGTGTTGCTACCTAGGTACCTGGTGCTTCAAAGGCTGTGTCAGTGTTTGAGTAAGCAAAAGGTGCCTTTTGCTGCCATTTCTTCCTTTTCAACACATAACAAAATCGTCCTTAGTGCATGCATTTTACTCGCACACCTGTTTTTACATGTGCAGCATGAACGGTGCAGCATGCGTCAAGATCGGCAAACTATGTTACGTCCAGGTCTGTTTGTCCTTCTTAACCTTGCGTGCCTCTCCTTAGGCAATAATGAAATCCCCCAGTAAGAACAAAAATCTCATGGATCTGTCAATATCTAGATCAATTAATTCCAAAGTGGGAAACCTTGTAGAGTCACTAACGGTTATGGCTCAAAGCACAATACGGCTCAAAGCATAAAAATGGGAGCAAGTGACCTTCCCAGATCACCTCCGATCTGGCAATTACATTGCCTCCCCTTTTCTTTGATGGCACACAGCTCCTCTACACAGGCACCTTCAAATATCTCGGTATGGTGCGCAACAGGCAGTTCAATCTGAATATTGCGGCTGACGCAGCTTTGCGACCATTCATGGCTGGTACTGCCATTCAGAGTCAAGCAATTCGTCAAGAGCCATGACCTTGCTAACAGGTTACACACTCATATCTGGCTCCTCAAAACTTACGCAATTCCTGCTAGCATGCATGCGAGTCAGATATGGGCTTCTCCCTTCTTACGACAAGATAGAGAGATGAATAACCCCCTACAGATATGACCTTTTGACAGTGCTGAAAAGGATAATTGGGGTCATAGACACCATTCCTTCATGGTGCGTTGTGCGAGAGTGCGGCCTGGAGCCCCTGCAATTCAACTGTTTTTGCGCTGCAATGCGTTTATACAATTCCCTTACCCAATGCAACAGTTCCACGATGAGGAAGGTTTTGCAAGCTGACATGCAATTGAGCTCCAGGTCTCCTGACTGCTGGTCCTTTCACATTCATTCAGCCACGGAAGGCTGACACAATTTTACATGCATGTTCAAATAAAAGTTGTTGAACTGTGAGCTCGCCCTTATACTACCAGTCGGTTTGTCGTGGACCTCAGGGACAGACATTTAGGGTTTTGGACACCTTTTTTTGATGGCTGTCATGATGACTGTCCAGGATGATGATGATGATGTCCAGCAGGATAAAAACATGTTCTCTTTCACTGCACACACCCTCACATGGTTTCTCCCCGCAGGAAGTACGCGTTCTCAATTTCACAGACAGGATCCTTTTACACCAAACTCCATCTTCTCATTCATAAATTTATTTTACTTTATGAACAGACGAGCAGTCATAATTCTTGACTGAAGGCATTTTTCTTGTAAACCTTGTTACCAACTCTCAACGGGCGGGGGCTGTGAGTTTGATCAAGACCGCATGCAACCCTCCTGACCCTCATTGTTATTTCCTTTTCAGTTCTGTGGTTCAGGACTTTTGCGTTACCCGATGTGGAAGTGGCTCCTCCTTTCCTTATTGATTTGGGAGTGTTTTTTGCTATCTGGCTGCTTTGTTTTTCAAATCCTCTTCTGAGCAGAAAAGTACAATTTACAAGGGAGGCTGATAAAGTGGAGTAATGTTGTAGCTAGAAAGTTAATAAATGATGAATGAATGATGAATGAAGTGGCTTTAATCACAATGAAAGTACATAATTTGTACTGCTACAACGGTACAAAAGCGCGATGACGTCTTCAAAACGAGTTGGAGTCAAAGCTAGCTTGCACGCCCGCGCCAAACTGTGCAGGTAGACAATGGTGGGCAAAACATAAGTAGCCAGTGAACAAAGAGACGAGCTTTTGTGTTGAGGGTGTTGCTGACTTGCAACGGACGCTTTAGAGGAGGGTTGCGGGCTAAAACCAAGCTGAATCCAATTTCTTACCTGTGGTCGACCAGAGTATACCGAAGTCACAGGCAGGGCTCGTGAGCCGCTGATGACAGCAGCTCCAGTGCCTATCCAGGCCGCCACTTCATCAGACAGGTTTTGCATTGAGTCAGTAAGCGGGCCACCCACCTGAAGAGCAAGTTTGTGCATGCTTAGGCTATCTGATCAAAGAGGTACCCACAGCTTGTTAAAGGGGTGAGGTCGGGTGCAAATGTTTTTGGGGACTTAGGCAAAGTGGTTCTCTGCAGCAACTGCTGTATTGCTCTGCGTTTGTGTATCACACATGTATTCCAGATCTTTTATAGAACGTCAGCATCACTCTTGCAGTCTGTCTGTCTCTGAAATTCTGATACCAAACATTCTTTACTCTCACACCATTCATTAGTACAGGCTGATTCAATCCATCTCTACTTATGAATGTCATGAATTCCTCGCCAATGACATCTCCTTCCCAGTGCTCTCCCACAGTTATTTTATAACATGCTTCTGAGAAGACCAGGTTGACAAGTTGTACGGTACGACACACTTATGGTCTGTACGGTACAGACTGTATTTATTATAATACGGCATACAACCATATTTAAACCACCGTAATTTACCGCAATTACGATAAAATACGGCACAGTGTACGGTGCAGTGTCAAGTTGGCGCTGTCAGCACAAAAATGGCCTCAGAAAGACCTCTCCACCCCAAGTCCTCCCATTTTTGACCTCCAGCACGCTTTCCTCATGTGCTGACGCCACCCATTGCTTCCCTATACGACCTGAGGCAAAATCAGGACTGCATCAGCTCAAGAGAGGGCCCAGCTTGTAATTAAATTAATTCATAGACAATCACTTCAAGAAAAAATGATTACAGGCAGGGCTGCGTCATAAGGTCATTTGAGATGTTCAATAGGTAAAACACGCGTTAGATACGAAATACTTGTATAATACGATTGTAATTCTAAACTAGTTGAAGAGTGCCAAGTTCTACCCCAAAATCACCCAAAACGTTTCCAGTTCTTCTCCAATGTGGAAAATGTTCTAAACAGAATGGCATTGCAAGCTCGCTGGAAGGCCATTTCTGAGCAGGAAATTGCGAAAAAAACAAAAACGGCAAATCTCGGTGACTATTGCAATCGTATAATACGACCTGATTTGCTAAATACCAGGGATGTGTCATACGGTCATTTGGGACGTTCAACGGTTACGTGTTGATTACGAAAAATACGTATAATATGATCGTTACGACTGTATTTAAATCGGATTTTGGGAGTGCCGATTTTTGACCCAAATTGGACCCGAATCGCCCCAATATCACAGAGGTTCTATTCCAACTCGTATCCACCAAACTGCTGGAGGGGGATTTTACACTTGTGCCGACACCAAGGGAGACACTGAACTGGCTAAAAGAGCCCTCTTAGAAGAGAAACACGGAAGTAAGCATCTGGGCCGTTGACACCCATACCTGCCAAACAAGATGGCTAGCATCTGGGCCGTTAACACCCATACCTGCCAACAAAAACAGCAAGAGCAGGGGCTTAAAACTAAGCTGCAAACTATCTAAGGCACACGCATAAAAAGGATGGTTTGCACAGCGCAAGCTGTGCCAAGAGAGTACCAACTGACGTTCGGTTGCACTCGCCTCCAAGACTAGAGTACTTCTGCATGCTGCAGAGTACTCAGCAGGGGTTATCTGAGGCCAAAAATGGGTATGTTTTTTTGCATGCTCCTAGGGCAGGTGGCCATAACTTGCAGAATTCAAGCTCAGCTCTGCTATGTAAATTTCAAAGCAGTTAAGCTTGAAACCTGCAAGTTAGGGCCACCTGCCTCAGCAGCCGCGGCGTGAACCTTACTTTTTGAGCAGCCACATGCTGTATCTGACCAGCAGCCACATGCCGTATCTGACCAGCCAGCGCACCCAACCCGGTGATTTTTAGTGTTTTGCAGTCCTTCTGATGAACTAAGATCATTGCAAAAGAAATGGGGCAAAAAGTATTAAGTGGTTGGCAAGATACGCAAATTAATGTGCCATTTCCCCTGGAAAGCACCCATCTAGGGTACAGGTGCACGACGTGTGCTTTTAGTCCTGTCATTCTGTACGCAGGGCGACTTGTCTTAATCTGAGCACATGCTCGGGTAGCTTATAAAGTCAGCATCAGTTTGAAGCTAGGTTGGGTCCAATTTGATAAAGTGACGTGTGAGTAGTTCCACCTTACGTGCATAAAGGAGCATGTTTTGGCTTTTGCCCAGATAACCCCCTCTGCCAATATCACCCAAAACGTCTCAAATTCTTTTCCAATATATTATATGTTAATAATACAATATACGACAGCATTGGAAGCTCGCTGAAAGGCCGTTTTTGTGGCGGAAATTGCCTAAAAAGGCCAAAAATCGGCAAATTTTGCATCCAGATAATCAGGCTTGTCAAGTTGTACGGTAGGGTACGATTAAGATCAGTAGGTACGCACCGTATTTGTTTAATTACGGCGTACTACCGTAATTGTCACACCGTACTTTACCGTAATTACGGTAAAATACGGTACGGTGTACGGTACGGTGCCAAGCTGGCACTGCCAGTGCAAAAGTGGCCTCAGAAAGGCCTCTCCGCCCCAAACACCTCCCATTTTCGCTCCCCAATGTACTCCTCCCATGTGCTGACGCCACACAATGCTGCATGAACGACCCTGAGGCTGGGTTGGGGCTGCATCAGCTTGGGGGCTGCCACTGCCTGTGCAAATTTGGCCTCAGAATGGCCCCTCCGCCCCAACACTTCCCATTTCCACCTCCCGCATGCTCCTCTCATGAGTTGACGCCACACAATGCTTCCCGGACGACCCTGGGGCTGGGTTAAGGCTGCATCAGCTCGGGGGAAGGGCCCAGCAGTGGCTTGCATGGAAACTCAAAGTCGGACGCAGTACTTGATTCCTGGTTAATAATTTCATAACAAATTGTTGCAAAAAGACAAAGAATGTTTTGGGTTGAAATTGGAGCCAAACGGCCAAATTACGGTCAACATTGTGCTGTACGGTGGCACCGTACTGTATGGTCAGACACCGTCTTTTCAAACAGATTTTACTTGCACCGTATTGTACGGCGTAATACGGTACGGTACCGTAATTACGGTCAAGAAAGCTGAAGTACGGCGTATCTCAACAAGCCTGCATATAATACAGCCTGATTTGTTCAATATGGTAAAGTACGTGTTAAATACGGTACAGCATATTATACAAATACGCCGTATGACATATCCCTGTTTATTATGGCAAAATGCATTGCATACAGTATGGCGTATTAAACGAATGCCCTGTATGACACATCCCTGGTTCTGGGCGAAAGCACCGTAACTACGGTCAAGGAAGTCTTAGTACGGCATATTCAACAAGCCTGATGAGGACAACACCTCAACCGCCTTTGACCAGTATTGTGCCCAAGTAACTGCTCATACTGCTCACGCTGCTTGTGACATTGACTTGCATTTACGGCAGCACCAAATAACACATTATCAGGCCAATTGACACCTGAGCACTGAATCAAAATGAAGTTTTAGATTATCTTGCAGACGCCTCTGTTAGATGGTTGTAGTCGTCACTCACCTCACCGCCCAAAGAGCTAGACATGCCAGTCACTTCACGAGAGAGGTTGTATAAAGGAGAGGTGGCCTGAGACACACCGAGTTGTGTCGCCAAGGACGCTAGCCGCCCTATGTAGCACAACACATATAGCTTCAGTGACTGATAAAAAACATTGCTTGGGAAAGTAATACAGGCTAGAACGTTAGTTGTTACAGAGAGAAATGGACGAAGATCTACCCCCGATTTTGCTGTGTAAGACCATGAACTATACAAGTATGCGTCAGTAGGATTTCACTCTTGTACGTATTTCTCAGACCGGTTAAGGTTGCCCTCAACAATCAAATCTGGCAAACAAGACAATTAGCATCATTAGCAATGATTGGTACTGGACTTTGTCGTCATGGATGACCTGCGAGGGCACAATCTGGCATTGAAATTGCCAGGGCTCTAGTTCCAGGCTTTGAAACTTTGTACGCACAATCTATTGTCTGGGATACAGGTTGAGCATAAGATTCTTGCGTTCCACTTTAAACTGCTTGCAACATATTAGTCAGTACCTTCTCTTCAGCACTCAATAACGAGAGGGGAAGATATTCATTAATAGTCCATGGGTAAGCGTGAGCACATGTCTGCAAAATTACGGCCAGCCATTGGCCTGGTTGCGCAGCTTTTGCTCCTAAACAAGCTGGAAATTAGTGAGGCACTTCCGTTTTTGAATTTTGCTCTAAATCCATTCACAAGATGTCCTTGATCACGCTGCGTTTGTAATACACAGTATTTGATGACTACGATTCCAGAAAGAAAGTTGGCAATATTAGCAGTAAGCTCTCGTTTTTTTCTTAAAGGATTTTTAATACTCAGCGTTCGACCACTCAGCTACGTCTGCAAGCATCACGGCCACTGCGGAAGCTAGGAAGCAACAAGATTTGGTTTGAGCTCATGAGCTCTGATGCAGAGGACGCTTACCCAGAACATCACCCCCAGTGTACACTGCCTGGTTGGCCAGGCGAGCTACTTCAGGGGGGACATCCACAAAAGCTTGCTGCAAGGGCCTCAGATGATCGCCTGGCAGGGTTCGCACAGAGAGGTCTAGCATTTCCCGCACATCGGGTGCATTCTGCATGGGCAACCGAGCAGAGGCAGAGCAACAGCCACAAAATGCAAGTGAGAACCTGTACTTGCTCGGGACAGGGTTGTGCATCGTAAGGTGCAGATGAAACCTTCTAAGCAATTTGGATGCAAATATTGCCTGAAAGAGAGCAGGAGGCGTCTGAGGAAAGTGAGTGACAAGAGACTTGATAAGAATCTGACAGGCCCAACATCCCCCCAACTCCGTGTACCCACCTCCGTAATGCATCCCAGTACCTTACTACACATACCTTGCTACCAGAGTTTTTCTGCCCAAAACTGCCTGCTTGAGCCTACTAAATTATGTGGATAAACTGTGCTGAAAGCATAACCAATATGCCGAGATGCACATTGTGCGCCCATACATATTCAAGTCTATCTGCCATGCAGCTTTTATCCCACAATCAGCACATTCCAGCAAAGGAACCCCACAGGGCTGCATAATTGTCTGCTTAATTTGCATTTATTCAGCACTACAGACCGCTAGAAGCTGGCACAGCAATGCATTCTCTTATAGGACATCAACAAAGCACACCCTTCTGGCAAGAAGTGTGATTGAGCTCGCACTGTAAATTGCAAAATGCACTTGCACTTTTGGCAGAGCGCCTCCTCATCAAGTGCAGCAGAAAAGAAAAAAACACGGCTCATTTCCACTAATGCTCTGGAGAGGTATTCTTATCAGCTGAGCAAAACCTCTTTCAACCCTTGTTTAAAACATTGTTTAAGTTGTTTTTTGTTAGATAAGCTCCTTTCGAGAACTTGACTAAGAACTTGTCTCTGCAAAACCTAAAGCCAGATATGAGCCCCTGATATGAAACGGACAAGGATCAAGCGGGCAGCACAAACCTGAAGAATGGTCGCCAGATTGTTGGATTCGTCAATGTCATCATTCTTAAAGCGGAGGAGAAGATTGCGAGGAACACCTGAGAAACATAATTAGGACAGCATGGCATGAGTCTTATAGCAGTAGCTGTTAATGCAAATTCAGATCTTGCAGAATTCAGTAGGCAGCTCAAGCTTCTCTTCTGTCAGGGGCTTACGGACCTCATGACGTAATCGTTGTTTAGGGCATTCACCAGCAGGCCAGAAAGTTGCAGCAGGACATCACTGGATATCTGTGAGCCTGACTTACTGTAGTAGGTTTGCATGAGGTGACGTGCCTCCTCAGGGGTAGGGGAGAACTCCATCCTGCCTTGGGCCAGTTCTAAATACATAGGCGCCAGTTGCTCAAGAATTGGGGCCACTTGACGGACGGCACTTGGGCTCATGCCTCGCAGGGTTTCAAGGGCCGCCTGGAGATCAGGGAATTGAGGGTTGTGACATGGACTCAAAATGACGACAACAGTCATTAGGTGTGGTTACACTTGTATTGCAAGAACGTTAGTGAGCAAGGTAAAAACTGGAAACAAAGAAGCCCACGCACCTCTACTGTGGCTCGAACAGGTGACGCTGCAATTTGAGTCAGGAGCGGGCCAAGTAAACGTGCTGAAGGGGCAATGACGGGCGCCATGAAGGGCATGACGTCAGCAGCATTGCGGTTGTTGTAGGACAGGAAAGCATTTCCAGATCGCTGCAGGCAATACGCGTTTGCAGGACAGTACAATGCGGTTGGACCAGGTGCTTGAACAGAGATTTAGTCCAAGAGCAGCCTACAAGGCGGTGAACAAAGACATGCAAGCAAAAATGGGGTGTGGTTTATACATCCCACATGCTGTTAAGGTACCTGTTGCAATGCCAAGAAGGACTGGGGTTGCCTTCTTTGAAGGTAGAAGTTTCTCAAGGGCTCACCTTGACTGCATAGCGAGTGCAGATCAGCATGTGAATCGCGCAGCCCAGAGAGTGCCCAACACCGTAAACTTGCAACATGGAGGCATCAGGGCCCAAGGCTCGCAGCGCGCGGTCAAACTTGAACTGAGCCTCATCGGCAATGCGCAGGTGGTCAAAGTTTGTGCTGTAAGGGGTTGCAACAACCTGTGTTCAGAAGATGGGAGGTCAATCTTGTTGCATAGGCAGCAGGGGCCTCAACAAGGGTCCTGAGTTGAGCTTTTGTTTCCAGTCCTATTGTGCAGGGATGTCATGCTGATAAGCCCTTATTGGCCTTCAAGGTGAGCGCACCAGTATGTTTCTGTTGGAGAGCGCCTCCAGGAAGAGACGGTAGCTCAGTTGAGGTGCAGCACCGACAAACGCGCCGCCAAGGAAGTGTACCACTGCTTCAGGAGCTCGGTTGTTGGGAGGATATAGCACCCAAGCACCCTCGACTTCTCTGTGTCATTACAGGAACAGTTATGCACGTGAAACCTTGAGAGTGGGAGTGAATGATTTGCAATTCCAGCACACAGTACCAGAGAAAGAGGAGGAGAATGCCAGTGCCCCTGCCTCTGCATTGTTGCAGACCTGTGACATGCAAACAGTGACAATATGCAGGCGTGAGTGTGTGTGCAGGTTTGCAGAAAATAGGTGTAGGGAGCAAGCACAGACAGGTAAGCTTGCAATGGAGATGGCACAGGTTGCACAGGTTCTTATGTATGTAGGCTTTGAGTTGCCGACATTTTCTGAGCATACGCAGAGAGCGGTGGCACTTAAATTTCAATCATGGAATTTTTAGTGTCGAAAGCGACAAACGTTTAGGGGGGTTCATGAGGCGTCAAGAATTCCTGACAGTCATGTGAAAATTTTGGGCGTCCACCCAAAAATGCCCCCTCCCCCCCAATTCCCCTCCTGACACTTTAAAAAAGGGTGTCAATCTGCTCATAGTTTAAGCAGCTATCTGTCTGCACAGTTCTCTTGCCAAATAATGTAATACTGAAGAGTACAGGGCAAAAACTGATATGTACACACGCTTGCACTGATCCCCTGTTTAGTGCACAAATCCAGCCCAAACCTTAGCTTTCACTTCATTCATGCAACTTATGTGTAATGCAATATGTGAGCTGCAAGTTTGGAATTAATTGCTGGTTATTTTGCCTGAACACATCCCCGCGGCCTACCATGGGGCATTCCATGCATTTCTGTGACCAGGCACCCAGACCCCCCCTTTAATCAAGTTACCCAACAAGGGTGCCAATTGACTGGGCTTGAGCTGGGGGGTTGCTAAAAGAAATGTGAACGTGTCCCCAATGTGAACACATAAGGGCCTATGTGAAGCTTATAAAGTGTCTAATTTCAGTGTAAGCAAAATGTGTGTGTGTGTGCGTGTGTGTGTGTGTGCGTGTGTGTGCGTGCGTGCGTGTGTGTGTGTTTTGTGTGTGTGTGTGTGTGTGTGTGTGAGCGTAAATGTGTGTATGTAAGAACGTGTATATTTATGTTGTGTGTGTGTGTGCGCATCTTAGTGTACAGCGCGAGTGTGTGTGTATGTGTGCTTGCATATGTGTGTGTGCGCATGTGTGTGTGCGTGCATATGTGTGTGTGCGCATGCCTGCGCAACAGCATATGCCTGCTTGCTGACCTACCTCCAGTCGCTACGCTGGCCAGGGTTTTGCCCACTAAATGTGGTGGTGACAGCCCTCTCGACCCCTGAAAAGAGGTTGTTGGGTTGCCCAGGGGCCCCTGCCACACCGCTGCCAAGCGGTTGCTGAGAAGCCGCGGCAAGGTGCCTGCGACGTGAACAGCGCACAAGCCTTGGCGCAGCCCTCTGGGCGCCTGCGCAGGAGGTCGGCAAGTTGCATATGTGAGCTTTCTCTGTTGCTTAGAGGGCTTAGAGGGAGGGGAGGGAAAGAGAGGGGACATTGTCTTTCTAAGGAGCACTCCCCCCTTCCAGGATTGCCAGAGTGCATTCCAACCGACCTGAAAAAAACAAACCCCTTGAAGAAGTCGCTAGACGTGGGTTAGAAGTCGCAGCCTTCATTGCTTGGTTCCTGCTTATAATTATAAGCACAAAGCAGGAACGGACAAACAAAGTCGAAATACTTCGCCAGCAGTTGTAATTTATAAACGTTATATACATCCAATTGACCGCCATGCTCGCAGCTGTTAACCACTCGTGTGTGCTCACATCCACCTACCAGAAGCATCCCACCACTGCTTTCTTCCGTGACACGCGTGCAAGTTTCAGGCCAGCCAACCAAGATCCGAGCAGCTCGGGGAGACTGGGAGGTAGGGTTTTCTCTGTCTGGTGTGTTAAAATTTGTGGCTGCACACGCACGTGCACGCGTGCTTCAAACACATGTACAAACAAACACATATACGCACGACATGCTAGAACACACGCACACACCACACACACACACACACACACACACACATACACACACACACACACGCACACACACACACACAAACAAACACACACAAACAAACACACACACAAACAAACACACACACACACACACACACACACACATACACACACACACACACACACACACACACACACACACACACACACACACACACACACACACACACAAACGTCCGTGCACACACAAGCGCACACACACACTTGCACGAACACACGTGCGTACAGGCACAACGCCTTACATGCACGCACGTACAACGTACACACGCACACATAAACACGCTCGCACATGCACATGCACATGCACATGCATACGCTCACGCTCATGCTCACGCACACACAAGTGGCATGCTTGCAAACACAGCATTCACAGTTACACCCGTATACACACACACGCACACATGTGAATGCACACGCTTGTGTGCGCGCAAAAATTTGAACATGTTCACCCACACATGCAGCATACATACAAAGCAGGACATAGTCACGTTTGCACATACAATTACATACAGCAGATGCTCTCAGTTGGTATACACCTCCTATGCTTTAGCTGCCACCCTCTTGCTTTCCTTGCCTGTGCAGTTGTGCAAGCCTTGCATTCAAGGCGCCTCAGTCGGCAATGTGCCACCGCCGCTGCCCCAGAGGGCAAGTCAGATACGCCCCAGGGGGATCAGCCTGTCAAATACAACACTGAGTTTGGCTACTCGCGCAAAGATGTGACTCTCATCTGCGTGGGGCTTACTGTCCTTGGCTATGTCCTCTACTATGGACTGCAAGCTGGGGGCATGGATGCTGGAATGGCAGGCAATTGGGTGCAACTCGCCATCTTTGTGGGCATTTGTGTTGGCTGGGTCTCCACGTACCTGTTTCGTGTTGCTACCAAGGCAAGTGACTGTACCTGTTCTTTGCAAGCTGCAAGCTACATCAGTTTTTTTTGGGGTAAGAAATTTCTGCAGGTCTGATGATCTGGCTGCGCACAAAACAGTATGACCAGAGAAGGCCCTTGGTACCTTCAATCTGTCATTGCACGCATGTATGTGAAGCAGTTAAGCGCAAGGTGTCCTTTACAGTCAAGTTTATGAGGAACTTGCGTTGATAATCTAGACAAGCATGGATGTTCAGCAAGTTATCCAAATCCCATGTTATAACGAATTCGAGGGGGTTGACCAGGAAAGTACATCCTGCCCAGAATCTGGAAAATGAACAAAATTTTGGGCTGTTCCGGAAATTGCAGGGGCGACAGCAGTAAAAATTGAAATGTACTTCCGGGTAATTTGCAGTTATTTTTGAAATGACACTGAGAACGACGGAGCCTGTGATTGCACAGCTTGCACCTTGCTCTGATGGGGCAAACCATGCACATAACGCGAGGGCCTGCTCCGCCTCTGCACCTCGTGATTCCTGTCGTGTGGGCTGGTTGCCCACCCCCCGAGGTTGCTCCTTTCGAGACTGCAAGCGACTCGTGCCATTGCGGGAATAGGGAGAAGCATATGGCCAAGGACCCCACAAAATTATGGCTGGAAACCTACTTATAGCATCCTAGTTGGGCAAGAGTAATGAAAAAGGGCAAGCAAGGGGCCTCTGCAAGCTTTGCTGTGGGCATTGTTTTTAAGGTTTCAGTGTTTGCGTGGTGCCGTGATAAATGATAAATGATGCAATGCGTCGCAAGACCATGAGGCATTGCACCTTACAGCAGCAGTGAGAAAGGCTACTACACTGTCAGGAAGTGTAGGGAGCATTTTGCAAAGTGTCACCATTGGTGCACGTGGGTTTGCTGAAGATGGTGCTGATGAAGGGTTTGAGCCAGAACCGCAATGTAAACCAATGCCTCCCATCAGCTTCCTTCGGTGCCTGAAAGAAATAACATCGCGCTCAAGGTCGGGGGTGGCAGCCCCCGGCCAGGGAAATTTTGTAACACCCTGAATTAATTAAAATGCAGTTCCGGGAGGCCTTGATACATTTCAGAGGCTGTTCCGGGTCTCCCTGAATAGCTAGAGTGCCCAATGTACTACCCTGGGGTTGACCTTGAATAAGATAATAGATTCGGTTTTTAGGGAGGGCTTTGAGGCTCCCTGGGAGTGACATTCATAATTGCTAGACACCTTTAAGACAAGCATTAAACCTCAGAGAATTCTGGCATTTTTGTAGGCTTCTCAAGTTTAACAGAGGTGCCCTGATCGTCAAACATCCTAAATTCTTTGGACTTGGTTCATGCTGAGCTCAAGCATGCCTGCCTTGTATACACCTAGCACTGATTTCATCCCGTCTGTTCATGCATTGTCACTGAATTTTAAGTACCTGCTTTCTGGATTTGAGTTTGCTGGATATGGTTCTGTCTAACTCTTGTTGTTGTTTCTCCTCTCTTGCCTATTCCTCTCATGCACAAGCAAAGCTTGCCCACACTAGCGTACAAATGGTAAAGCAGGGGTTGTACCTGGAATTCATTGACATCCCAATTCAAGATGGGGCGGATTTTCTTATGTTGTTTCTTGTGAGTGCCTGAAAGCCAAAGCGATAGCAGCTAAGCAGCTGGCCAAAACAAAGGTGTGGACAGGGGAAACAAATGTATGGACGGATAGCCACGAAGCCTGGAGAGCACATAATGAAGGGAAGGGGGAAATGAAGTTTTTGAGGCCGGAAGACAGCATCCCACATTTTATCAGGAGTGCTAGTCTAACATTGTGGTGGGTGTCTTTCAGTCAGGTTTGCCAAGCCCACTCAAATTAAGGCGTGTCTAGAGCAAAAAGTGAGATGTCTAGGCATGTGACTAAATTTCAGCTGTTGCTGCCCTCCCCCGCCCAACCCCAGCATTTCAGGCCAAACTTGGCAAATAACCCCTGGGGAGGAATTTGAAGGGCTCCTGACACTCAGGCGGTGGCAAAACCGTACGCTTTTAAGGTATTCAGAATAGCACCATTTGCCAGAAAACAGGCCCACGCACACGTCATTAGGGTGCAAAAATCCACCCCCTTATTTTGCTTTTATGGGTTTAGTTTGACACTAAGCCTACCTGAGTTGGTCAGGAGCTGCACTTCTACACCCACGTCACCATTCTGGCATTGAAAAGGCATAAATCAAGCCCCTGTCTCAAAACGGGGAAATCCAAGATGAGAAACACGTAATTCTTGCATGCATGGGCACCAAACATTTTCGGCACCAGTTCAACCATTTATACAATTTGGATGGTGATATCAAAGTTTTCCCCCTATAAACTCATAAATGCAGCTGTCAATCTTTCTGATTGATTTTTGTTGGGACCTACAAATTAAGCAGCTTTACCAGGCTGGAGGCCTTTGTAATCCAAACTAAACTAAACACTGTCTCACATCCCAGACTCGAAACCTGTGAGTTTTTATGCAGAAGTCTTACATAGAGCCTGTCAAAAGAATCCTGAGTCTCATGTAAATTTTGGGCCTCCAGCCCAAATGCCCCCCCCCTCCCCCAAAAAAAACCTCCCTAGACCCCACACTTAAAAAATGGATGTTAGTCTGATCAGAATGCAATCAGATATTTGCCTGCACAGTTTTCTTGCCAAAAAATAATGCCTGAGAGCTACAGGGCAAAAGCTTATATGCGCACGCTCTTGCACTGACCACCTGTTTAGTGCACAAATCCAGCCAAAACCTTTGCCAAAGCACTTTTTTACTTCATCATGCAACTTATGCATAATGCAATACGTGAACTGCAAGTTTGGAATCAATTGCTGGTAATTTGCCTGAACACACCCCCGCGGCCTACCATGGGGCATTCCATGCGTTTCTGTGACCAGGCACCCAGACCCCCCCCTTAAACAAATCACCCAACTAGGGTGCCACGAACGAGCGTGAGCTGAGGAGCCCAAAAATATATTATATTTTGTGAAAGCGGTCCAGTGAAATTCTGGAGCACCCCAACAAAATCCCCCGACCCCCCCTGGACCCCGTCAGAATCAACTCTATTTATATACCAATATAGCTTTCGACATGAGGGTTCCAAATATGTAGTCTTTATTTCATTTGACACTTGACGTCAAAAAGCTACTATACTTACAGGCTCCTGCATACATGTATATAAACCTGTATATGTCCTCAGATGTGTATTTTTGGGTTTGGGCATTAACTCCCCATTTTTTGTGCGGGCTTGGCTAAGCTGATTTGGCTAGAATATTCTTTGGCGTGTTGAATTTGAGCATTTCGTGCTGTTGAAACGTGACTATTTCTAAACAATGACACTAATTCCCTCCATCCGTGCAGCAAATGACTTACGTGAAGCAGCTAGAGGCATACGAAGAAGCAGTCATGCAGAAGCGTGTGGAGGAGATGACTGAGGATGAGTTAAACGACTTAGTTTCCCAATCACAGCAAAGAGGTCCTCGGCAGTGAATGTATTTGCCTTCTTTAACAAACTGTTGAAATTATTGTGCAGTAAATGATGAACGATGGTCCATGCCGTGCAGCAGAACAGTGCTACTCTGTTCTTCTTTTTCTCTGTCTCGCCCAATTGGTAGATTTATAAGCTGGACGTGCCTTTCTCTACTGATATGTTGTTCCCGGTTTTGGGATCTCTTCCGAGCAAGTTGCTCTCCTCCAGACAGTCTTCAGAGGTTACAGATTAAGCCATCAGTCAAGAAGCGCGACTGCGTATGTAATAAGTGCTGAATTGTGAGAAGTGTTTGTTGTAGCACTTACAAAAAACCTTAAGAATGGAAAAAGGCACAACGCTATTTGCGACATTGCAGCACTGAATAAAACCAGTTTGAAAGAATAATGCGTCTGCCAGGCCTGGCAGATGCTTAATGCTTGACTGTCCTAGGGCCAACCAGGCACTCTTCACATCCAAAAGCTTAGTGAACCCTCCATCAGGTATGCATTTTCGAGAAAAAACAAAAAGAAAAAAGCTACGTAGGCAGTGAAATCCACTCCCCACAATAAGGAAAAGGAGCCACTTTGGTACCGAGTACCGTAAAGCTTCTCCACCGCAAAAAGGAAAAGAATAATTAATGGGGTACTGGAGGGTTGCAGGCTTGGCCTGAAACCGGCTCCTGATGAGAGTTGATAACAGTACTGGAAAGGGCACGTCTGGTATGGACAGGTTTAGCAGCGATGTTCACAGAGTGCACATAAAGCTTGGAGGCAAGCTTCGTGGCTCTTTGGAAATCGAGACCCAGTTCCTTGAAAGGCTTCAGAGTGTGAGTGCTGTAGATGGTGCCGCCCACACCCAAAAGGATGATGTGGAGAGTAACGGAGGCTCCTTG
>Ga0307972_1000822_pt1 | contig 16917 bp, 16 predicted proteins | sample OrgLakmetagen780_FD_201848 | JGI IMG/M metagenome (GOLD analysis project Ga0307972, IMG submission 201848) | Saline water microbial communities from Organic Lake, Antarctica - #780 | ecosystem: Environmental > Aquatic > Non-marine Saline and Alkaline > Saline | place: Antarctica: Organic Lake...
GTAAGGATTGATCCCGAGATAGACCTGCCGCAACACGAGGCTGCAAAGCCCCCGATAGGCTGGCACATCGCCGCCCATGCGCGCAGCGAGATAATCGTTCGGACCCTGCGTGGGCCCGCCCATCAACACATCGACATCTCCGACAATACCACCCTCACGGCTCTCGCCACCAAATAGGTCGGGGGTATCGATCCGGATGCGCCCGCCGCCCGCACCGGCGTTGCTGGCCGCCGTCGTTGCGATGAGGACCTCGACCGACTGTGCCGGAAAACTCAGCGCCTCCGGCAGGACGGACCACGCGGTCGTGCCGGTGACCACGTTGAAGGACACGCTCTGCAGCGTCACGGTCTGGCTGCTGCCGTTCGCGAGCTGCAAGCGGTAATCCTGCCCGATACGCACACCAGCGCGCGTTCCGGGGAAGGTGATGGTCGCCCCGGTATCTCCTGCAAGTGCGGCGGTGGCCGCCATGCTTGCAACAACACCGATCCGGGTCTCGACCGCCGCACCGCCGCCGCCAAAACCGCCGCCGGTCGTGACCGACCACGCGATCCGGCTGTCGACAAGGATCTCACGGATCGCATCAATCGGGCCGTGGCAAAGCGCCAGATGCACGCCCAGCGAATAGCGATAGCCGACGGTCTGGGCTTTGCTACTGCCGCCCATGGCTTGCCTCCGTCAGGTTGATATCTTTGGATCCGGACGCCGGTGCGCTGGCCTCCCGAACCTCGGCCTCCCGGAGCACGGGATCGACCAGCGCATCGCCGGTGGCACGCAGGCGATCGGCGTCGATGCCGTGATCAAGGAACTCCTGCCAGCCCAGCCCGTGACGGCGAAACCACGGGCGCACGCCTGGCAGGCAGTAGCGCGCGGCGCGGAGGTCCTGAACGGTGACACGAACGGGTATGGTTGGAAGCGGGTCCGTCACTTCTTGCCACCTTTCTTCTTGATGGGATCAACCCTGAGGTCTCCGGCCCAGACGACATTGGGCCCGGTGATCAGCACGGTGCCGAAGACGACCGGGATCGGCCGGCCTTCCTCGGCCGTGGGCAGCGTAAAGTCGTCGAGCCCCGCAGCCTGTGGCTTCTCGACCTTGGGGCGCGGGCTTAGCGCATAGGAGATCGCTGAAAGCACCAGCCCGAGGACGAGCCGTGCGATGAAGGTCCAGACCATGGGGGCGTGCTCTGTGCTGTTTGGTGGTGCGAGGGCGCAGGAGGTGGCGTTGGCTTTGGCGTCGGTGGTGACGCGTCAGACGATGGAGCTGCCGCCGAAGGGATTGCGGCCGGGGATCTCGGGAAAGCCCCCGAAGTTCGCGAGATTGCCGAACTTTGCGGCACAGGTGGCCGCGCGCAGGTCGCAGCCCGGCGCGATGTCAGCAAGCACGGGCAGTGGCTCGCCCGTGTCAGGGTCGAGTTCCGGGGTGGCGATCGCTGCGGCAAGTTCCGGCATCGGGCGCGACAGGGTCAGCGTTGCACTTGCATGATTGGTGATAAAGCCCAGCTCGGTGCCAAACCGCAGTACGCCGCCACGGAACCAGCCGTCGGGCATTTCCGCTGCCTGCGGGATTATCACTGCATTCACCGCGACGCTGGTTATCACATCGCTCTGCCATTGCAGCGCAATGTCGAGCCCGCAGCCACGCCCGTAAAGCGCATGGCGGCAGAGGCTTTGATACTTTGCGCGCACCCCGGCCCGGCGCAGCGTGCTGAACACGGACTCGGCTTGCAGGATGATCCGCTGGCCCTCGACCTCGGCCCCCACCACGCGGCCCTTCCAGTGCGCGACCGTCTCGCCCAACACCTGCTCATGGCCACGAAAGATGGTCAGGGTCATTGGCGTGTTCCCTATCGGCGCAAGGAAACGCCGCGCGAAAGGATGCGACAAGGGCCAGGTCAGTTCCAGCCGCCCGCGCTCGATCTCGCTTGTTTGTACAACATCGCCATGGGCCACAGCCGCGGCGTCCCAAGTGATCGTCTCCCCGCCGCTGCTGGCGCTGATCCAGTCTCCGGCCCGGCTGGTGAAGCGCCAGACCTGCGTGGCCTCAATGAACTGATAGAGGAAGTACGGGCGGCCCTCGGCAGTGGAGGCCTCGATGGTGTCGTAGCTCATGGTCGGGGTGTTCCGTTCGTTGGGTCAGGCCCGCCCGCTGCACCCTCGACCAAGTGGTGGCGCATCATAGGGCAACACGGCGTGTGCGTAGGCACGTGTCCGCGGTCGCTCCGATGGTTTAAGTAATTGTGGGGCTTGGAGGGCGGGAGCGGACCTTCGCTACGCCCCGCACGGAGGTCTGCTGTACCGGACAAAGTGAGCTTTCGTTGCAGGTACACCAATGTCAGCTTCGGGGAGGCGGTTCAAAAACGGTCGTTTTTGGGAAGCTTTTTCACAAAAGTCTGATGACCAGTCATCTAACTAAAAACTTGCTGATCTTCTTTGCTTAGTTAAGGGTAGTGACTGATCCATCTGATCTGGCTGAGCTGCTAATTTGTAACGCTCCAATAAACGGACTTTCATATGACCAAAAACCATAGAGATGCCAATTCAACGGTAGGGTACGGTGAGTATGATGCAGAAACTGTTGAGCGCGTTCATCAGGAAAATATTCGAAAAAGTCGTCTTGCCGCGGAGCTGAGCAGCCAAGCGGATTCTGCTGAAAGGATCAGTACCCCAAAACAATACACATGAAATTAGCCCTTATCAGGGAAGTGGTGATAAAAAGCAGATGCTAAGGGCCCAATCTCGAAAGCGTCGCCAAGTTCGACACCAAGAATCCAGTATTTGGGATGATCTTGTACCAAAAGAGGTGCACGGTATCCTAAACTTTATGCTCACCGTAATTTTTATTTTGGGACTTGTTCTCGCCTTTGCTTTCAGTGGTGGTCTTTAAGCTTTACCTGAATGACGTCAGCCGATATTACTCACGTCTATTACTGTGGACGTCTAAAAACAGTGGTTTTTGAACCCCGCGAATGACCGCTCGCAGCCCCAAAGCTGACATGTTCGCAACCCGCCCCTACCTATGCTATTCTGCTACGAGCGGAGCGTATTTTCCGTATCTGAAGCCCAAACGTCTGAAAGCAGACCCAATTTCGTCGGCCTGAATACCGAGCACGCGAAAGATGTGGAAACGCGACAGTGCGCAAAGGTCGTAGTTGAGCCAAACCATCCTTTGATAATCTTCAGCAGACAGATTTACACCTCGACCATGAGAGACGGCATTTCTGATTCTAGTAATTTCGGATGTTAGAAAACGGCCTCGAAAACCACTATCCGACCAGCTTTTCTGTAACCGATCAAGTCGTTCCGCTAAAGCAAGACGGTTGGGTTGTGTTTGCGTAAGATCATCCAATGTCTGCAAATCAGCGTCGGTTCCATTTTCTGTGACAATTTTTCGCAGTGCTTTTCGCATACGTCTCACATCCTGCGATGATCCGCTTCCATTGATATTGATGTCAAACTCTTCAAGACAGCCAATTAGCTCACTAAAATCACTTGCTGACAGTTTTTCTGGTTTTTCCATCAGAAGCACCATGTTCATCAAATAAAATATAGCATCGGATTTTTCAAATGTAATATTCAACAATTCTTCAGGGCTAAGCTTGCAGTCGCGCCTCAGGAAAAGTGCGTCGTACCACTTAACGTGATGCGTCTTACTATTGAATACGGGGCGGAAGAATAACTCGGCTGTGATATGTTCGTCTTGCCCGTTCCATTGCCTCGTGTGGTTAGTCTTTAGTCGATAAGGATTTTGGGCCATTTGGTGCCCTAGCAAAAATGAAAACATGGTGTTCACCCGCCAAATCCATGTTTGGACAGTAGCATAGTCAACGGCATCACTAAATTCGAAAGTTAGCAGTGTTCGCAGAGTGACCTTAGTTGTGTCTTCGTCATCACTGGTCCCAACAAAGCTGTTGATGATTACATTTGTCCTGTCTGTAAGCGCAAAATTTTCACGCATAGGGCGACTAATTTTAACAGAGACTTTAGGGGGTGAATTTTCTTTGCTGTGTTCATAGTCTGTTTTTACGAGCTGAGGCGCATACCATGAACTGAAGGCGGGCAAGTCCATATATATGGTTGTGAAACACTTTTCGTTAAGGTCTTCCAAATGAACATTTTTAAGTACTGCGCTAGCAATTATGCGCGACTTGGCACGAATGAGAGGTGTATCCACACCAATACTTCCGCTACCTTGTGATTGCACCCACGGCTCAAGAATGGTCGTTGGACGCTGATAATCTAAATATCCGGTTATGGTTCCTTTATCACAATCTGGCGCATCATAGTGGTTTCCAGATTCAGGTAAGTGAACAGCTTCAAGTACGATTCCATTCTCACTGAAATTCAGATTTCCAGCCCATATATCGTCGTCATCATGTCGGTTGCGAATGGCAAACCATTCCTCAAAATCTTTGAACATTAACAACTTCTTTCAGCTTTTATCGACCCTGACACGAATGCTATAGTCTCACACACAACTTTGCAAAGCCCGCTCCATGCGCATAGCGGCCACTCGACGCGCGTTCAAAAACGCTCCTTCTGGGCACGCCTGCAAAATACCTAGTTTGAAGCTGCCACAAACCCCGTTCAAAACTCAAACAGTTGTTGAAGGTTTTTGCCTCTACCGTGATAGCACATTTTAGCCGCATTGCAGAAATTCGGTCAAGAGGGCTCGAGCCGGTCCTCCGCTGCGCCAAGCACCAAGGTCCAGTTCGCGACCGACCTCACCCTGCAACCCCCACGACCGGCAGGGTCACTTCGCTTGCGACGGCCGCATGCTGGATCTCCACCCGGTCGGCGTCGGCCCGGACTGCCGTCAGAAAATGCCCCCTCGTACCTATTGGCACAGGCTCGCCCAAGTTCGACGAAATTGTTAGCCGATGGTAGATGCCGTCCTCGACAGCCCCAGTAATTGTTCGGAACCGCAGCGCATCAGGCATTTCCAGCATGATCGGGCGCCCGACATAGGCGGCCAGCGTCGCAACGGGAGCAACCCGCATCGACACCGAGCCCGAGGTCATCACGACGCGCACCTGCAGCTCACGCCCCCATGTCGGCAGCCAGAAGCTCGCCTGCCGCCCGCGCAGGGACCAGAGCCATCGGCGCAGCGCATGACGTGCGGTAGGACCTTGGGCCTTTAGCGTAATCGCCTCATTGCGTTCAAATACATCACGCAGCGGCTCAATCATTACCGGGCCAAAGCCGTTGTCGACATATTCGACGGCGCGCCGCAGGCTGGCGCTCAGCGGGCCACGGACAAGGCTCGGGTCGGTCTGAACCGGGCGGCCAAGATAGGTGGGCAGTGTCGGAGCTGCCAGATCGGGCGCATCGCGCAGCAAGAAACTTGCAGTGACCGTCCCATCACCCTGGCGTCGGCGGGCGATCTCCACGGCCGAGGTCAGCACACCGGCGCGGACCGGCGCGACCGTGATCAAGCGGGCGGCTCCAGTCATACCCGGCAGTTGCGTTCCCAGCGGCTCCGCAAGCATCAGCCGGTCCGCTTGAACGGTTGCAACTTCCACGGGCACTGCTTCGCCACCATCGACACCGATCGCTACCAAACCACCCGCCCGGAAGTCCGACACGCCGGTGTTCAGCAGGATCTCCGTCACACCCTGCGCCAGATCGGTGTCCGGCTGCAGCGCCATATGCCAGAGCGGTACCAGCCAGTCTCCCGCAAAGCCCGCCCGCGCCAGTTCGGCCGCCCGCGCCATGCTCAGCGCATCCAGCCGGTGGCGAAACGTCACGATCTCACGCGGGCGGGATCGCAGCGCGATGCGCTGTTCGCCAGCCCGCGCCTGCAACACGTCCGTGCGCCATTCCAGCACCTCCGTGATCTCCTGCGCTGGAGCAAAGGGCCAGAGCGTTGGCTGGCCATTGGCGTCAGGCATTGATCGCCCCGCGATTGCGGCGGATGACGTTCAGGATCGCGCGTTCGCCAGAGGGCGTGGCGAGGTAGTCGCCAACAATCGACGGGTCGAGCACGTTGATGATCCGGGTGGACATTGCAGGCGCGGCAGAGGCCGCGCCATCGCCGTTCATCTGGCCGTTCATCTGGCCGTTCATCTCGACGCCAAGCCGTCCACCCCGGCCCCGGCGGAGCGGCAGGATCGCCTCGGGCCCAGCTTCACCCATCAACCCGATGCCGCGTGCAAACGGAAATACCGTCGGTCGATCAACGACCCCACCCCTGGCAAAGGCCGTGAGGTCCTGGCCACCGCCAAAGACACCGCCCCGCGCAAACCCGAACAGGCTTGCTAAAAAACCGCCACCGCCACTCCCGCCTGCGCCACCGCCAGAAAAGGCGCTGATCAGCGCGTTCTCGATCGGCTTGAAGGCAAGATCAATCAGCCGGTTGGCGAGGTTCCCCGCGATACCTGCAATGGCACTGGCGAATGTCTGCCAGCTGAACTCGCCAGACTTCAGGGCGTCCTTGATGGGTCCGGTGATATCCTGCGCGAGGCCTTGTGCAATCTCCCGCGAGCGATCCTGCGCCGCGCGCACCGCGTCAGTGGTCGCTTCCCAGGCCGTGCGCGCGGTATCGGCGCCCTCGCGCAGCGCGTCGCCAGCGCTCCGACCGGCGCCGCCTGCACTGCCTGCTGCCTCTTCTGTGGCCTCCAGCGTGTCTTCCAGCGCCTCGGCAGCCGCACGCGCGCCATTCAGCCCGGCCTCCGCCGCCACCCCGCTCGCCGTGACGGCCTCACGAAGTGCCGCAACCGACTGGAGTGGAGCCGTCGCGGCACTGACAACACCGGCCATCATCTCGCGCAGCGCCGCTGCCTGCGTGCGGGCATCGGATGCGTATTGGTCGAGCCCGAGATCGGGCGGCGCAATCGGATCGGAGTTGAAGGCGGCTGCGAATGCGTCGCGTGCCTGGGTGCCTGCCTCTGCTGCGGAGCCTTCAAACGGGTTATCGATCCGGCCTAGCTCCAGATTGCCGATCAGCGACACCCGGCGCTCCACGCCGAGCGCCTCGAGCCCCGTGTTGATCCCCTCCAGAAACCCGTTGATGCGCTCACCGACACCATTGAGCATGGCCTCAACGCCCGCGATCAGCGCATTGGCCGCCTGGAATGCAAAATCCCCGATCGTGCCCGGCAGCGCGCCCCAAAGCACCTTGATCGCCTCAAACGCGCCTTGGAATGTGTTGAGCACGGCATTGCCAAAGCCGACCACGGCCGCGAGCGAGGTCTGCAGTGCTTCGGCAATGGCGGCTTTGATCTCGGACCAGCTGGCGATGATCCGCAGACCCATGGCAAGTGTGCCCAGCGCCATGCGTTCCGCGACCTCGCGGGCGAGATCGCCCAGCAGCGACAGGGCGTTGCCAAAGCCGCCCGCACCGCGCACGAGGCGACCGAACCAGTGGACCAGTTCTCCCGCCCCGACGATCAAGGCGATAAAGGGCAGCCGCAGCAGTGCCCCGCGCAGGATCACCAGTGCCATGGCGAGACCGCGCACTGAAACAGCTGCCGCGATCTTGGCCGCAACGAAGCGCCCCGCCATCAGGGTGGCGATGCCGGTTGCGTAAGCCGTCAGTCGTCCGAGGTTCTCGAAGAGTGTGCGGATGGCAACGCCCAGCGGTCCTGTTGTGCGCGCAACAGCAGCCATCGCACCAGCCACGGCCTCCAGCGCGGGGGCGGCTGCAACTGCCAGCTGATTTGACAGCCCTCGCCAGATCAGACCCAGCCGTGAGATCGCGTCATTGGTCCGCTCGATCTGCGCGGCATCCTGATCGGAGACCACCACCCCGAAGTCGCGCACATCTTGCGTGGCCTGGCGGAGCGTGGCCGTATCAATGCGGGTGAACACCAGACCAGCACGATCACCAAACAGCTGCGAGGCTACCGCAGCGCGCTCGGCTTCGGGCACGAACTCTGCCAGTCGATCCTGAATAAGCGCGATACGCTGATCGAGCGGTAGCGCTTGCAACTCGGCCGCCGACAGGCGCAGTCGGTCAAGCGCGGCCGCAGCAGGCCCGGTGCCCGCAGCGGCCTGGCTCAGCCGCCGCGTCAGCTGCATGGTGGCCTGTTCGATCTGCCCCATCGACACGCCCGCCAGATCGCCCGCGCGCTCCAGAACCTGAATGCTCTCGACCGTGGTGTCGAGCGAGGCGGCCAGCTTGGCTTGCGCATCAATTGTCTGGAGCCCTGAGCGGATCATCGCAGTCGCTGCGACCGCGATTGCGGCGGCGGCGGCAGCCATTGCCACGCGGGCGCGCCGTGCAAAGACTGCCAGCCGGGCATTCGCGCTCTCCATCTCGCGCGACAGCCGCCCAAACCCGCGCGCACCTGCATCGCCGACACCCACCAGCTCGGCCTGCACCTGTCGCCCGCCGCTGGCGGACAGGCGAACTGAAACCCGCTTCTCATTCATGCTGTCCTCCCAATTGCGTGTCCGTTTGTTCGTTGAGTTTGCGCACCATCACAGCTTCAATGACCGGCAGGAGTTCGACAGCCGCGCGCGGATCGATGCCCAGTGCATCCGCCATGGCCAAGGCCACGCTCATGTCCCAGCCCAGCACGACACCACCCATTGCGCCCGGCATCGCGCGGATCTGACCACCCAGCCGTCCGGCCAGGTCCCAGACCTGCCAGCCGTCCAGCGTGTGTGGGGCGTTCAGGATTTGCGGGCAGTCCTGGCAGCTTTGCGTGCACGCTGCACAGTAGGCTGCGCCCCCGCCGTAGACCCAGTCGGCAAGGGCGCGGAGACGTTTTTTTCCGCTTCCAGCTCCAGACCCTTCGCAACATAGCCCATCTGGAAACGCTCGAAGATCGGCCAGATATCGAGCAGTGCGGTGATCCCCTCCGGGCTGATCGGCATTGGAGTGTCCTCGGCATCGCCGACACCCTCCCAATCGAGGATGGCACGTTCGGCCAGCGCCTTGCCGAAGATCACGGCGATCTCGTCATCGCTGGTGCCCTCAGGCAGGCCGCGCACGGCCGGGTCGCTGCGCGCCGCCACCATCAGCGCGGTGGTCAGCGGTTCGACCCGGACGCGCACGCCAAGGCAAAGAGCGAGCCAGTACGGCTCGCGGGCAAGGTTCAGGCGCAGCATGGATCAATACTCCTCAATGCCGTTGATCAGAGTGACGGTGCACATCCGGCCCAGCGTGCTGTCGCGCGCGGCCTGCCAGTCGAAGGTGGCCTGCACGCCCTGCGGCCCAGAGATCTCGATGCGCGGGCGCGGCAGATAGACGGCATGGGCGGTCAGCGTCAGGCTCTCTCCCGACGGCAGCACATAGGCAAACTCAAGCGCGCAGGGATCGCCGTTGATCGCCTGGTTCACCAGCACCTGATCTGCAAACCGCACCTCGACCCGGCCGGTAAGTGCCGCAATAGACGGGTCCGCCCCATCAATGCGCCCGTCGGAGCGGATGGTCTCCACCCGATCAAGCGTATTGGCATAGGTGATCTCGGCCGAGACGATGTTGCCGAGCGCCGTACCGTTGCGGGTGATCGATCCGTTGAAATGCCCGAACCGCTGCAAGCCGAGATCAGTGAGCGTGCCCGCAGCGGATGCGGCGGTGATGTTCTCACCCTGTGCCACAAGGCTGGCGGTCGCGGTCAGGAGGCCTGAGCGCTGCATCTGCCAGCTGAGCGTATCGAGCACGCAGCCCGAGTACATGGCAAAGCGCGGGATCTCCGGCATGCCGGTCTCGATCGACAGCGACGGCAGGGTCCAGCCACCGGAGCGGAACTCATGGGTGTAGGGTCCGACGCCGGAGGTGATCGGATCACCAAAGGCCGCCTTCAGCCAGAAGCCGAACGCCTCCGCGTCGATCGGCACGACAACGTTGCCGTCCGCCGTCACCGCATCCTTGATCGGCGGCAGTGGGTCGCGGCCGTATCCGAGCAACTCGCTGTTCAGAAGCGGCTGTTCCGATCCCAACGATGTGCTGGCAAAGGGCATCTTGGTGAAGCCGCCCACCGGCGGCGTTCCATAGGTCGTCTCGAACGCAAGCGCCATCTGCGCCCGCGCCCCTTGGGCTCGTGCCATGTCTCAACTCCTTCATGATGATGGTAGTGTCGGCTTGCGATCGCTCCGACGATGACGCAAACGAGCGCCATGAATGCAGAACAGACGACGTCCCCCACCGGAAAGCGCGCGCGACGCTTGATCGGTGCCGCGCTGCTGGGCGTCCTCGCCAGCTTCGTTTCGTGGCATGGCCCCGCGTTCGCACAATCAAATACTGTCAGCGGGACGGTGAGCCGTGTCACGGACGGAGACACATTCCGGATCCGTGGGCTCGATCGTGCAATCCGTGTCTGGGGGCTTGATGCACCTGAACGCAACGAGGTCGGTGCGGCTGCGGCAACAACAACCATGACCCGACTCGTTTCTGGACAGGACCTGACCTGCCGCGTTCGCGACATTGATCGATACGGCCGCATTGTCGGTCAGTGCTTTCTGCCTGATGGCCGGGATATCGCTGCGGAAATGATCCGCGCAGGGGTCGCAACTGAATACTGTCGGTTCTCCGGCGGCTATTACCGGACCTGCTGAACGCCGCTCATACCAGCGGATCAGCCGTTGAATAGTGCAGCATCACTGGAATGACGGCTGCCTTGAGCGCCACAGCACCCTCGACGGGCAGATCAACCGGACGGGGCGCTTCCGCCTCGACCCAGTCGCAAAGGCCGCCGAGTGTGCGGTCGGCGGCAATCACCACGCCGATGCTGGCGGTCAGGGTGTCGAACGTGGCGTCACGGTCAGCGCCCTGCACCACTGCCTCGATCTCGGCGCGGTGCTGGTAATGGTAGCGCAGCGGCGAGAGCGTCACCTCGGGCTCCCCCGGCTCTCCGTCGCGCAGGATTAGCAGGCCATTGGTCGGGACGCGCTCGGGCAGCACGTCGCCGCGCAAGGCGATGGCGGGCAGCGCCTGCAGCACGGTGTGCAGGGCCGCGAGGATGGTTTCGCGGAGTGTGGGCATACTTGCTCAATCTGTTGTTCGTCAGCGCAGCAGCAGCTTCGAGACCGGATCAGGGTGAAAGCGCGAATGCAGCATTCGACACGAGGTGACGGATAGCAGACCTTCGATACATCAAGCACCACGGTCTGCAGTGCTGACTTTGCTGCCGTCGATCGGACGGTCGCTTTTGCCTAAACGTCCATGAAGGCAATCTGTTTCATAGGCGGCTAGGCACCTTGGCGTCCCACCAATGGCATTTTTAAGGGGATCAGGCGACAGCGATGCAACCAGCAACGCTCTACGAGACGGTCGAACGCAAAAACTTCACATAGGAAAGGCGCTCCTTATGTTTCATTTTATTTCGCCTGTAAAACACTGCAGTTTAGTGTCTTGGTTCCAGCCCACGCGGAATGAATGTCAATTCAGTGCTAATATCTTGAGGAAACGAGTGCATTCTCAACCTGTCATCGGTTATTTCTTGAATATAGATTAGTGCGTCTTCAACATACGGAAACCCCCGCTCAAGCTGTCCCCACATCTCGCGTCCCAGTATCCTAATTTCTGGAACATTTAGCGCTCTAATACTATGAAGCCAAATCATAGTACCAGTCGCATCTGATGTCTGCCCCATTTTTTGGTATTGCTTGATTACGTTTGATAAAGTGATTGAGGCCATATCGCATTGAAGCGCAAGAGTTCCGTGACGAGGTATATCCATGTTTAGTGCGGCTGGTGGAATTTTCTTGGACTCAACAAGCCTAAGTCGCAGAACATTCGCTACCACTAACAATGTCGATAACTCTTCGTCATCAGCTCCCACCAAGCCATTAATGAATCGGTCGATATCGTTCTTCATTACATCTGCGGATGCATCCATTGCCCGTTTTCTCACCCAACCAAACATTAAAATATCCTTCTCAAACTGACTAATTCCAAGCAGTACCTCTACCCCCAACCGGCGGTGTTTTTCCGAGTGCTAGATCCCCTGATCACTCGCGGTTCTTAACCTGTTACGGAGCACACTCACTTGCCATTCGGTCTCCTCAAAAAAACTGCACCGAGACGACTGCTTCTCGTGGAATTTGCTCCGAGCCAGCACCAAATTTATTTAGGAATGTGCAGGCCAAGCCTTGCGTTTGTCAAGATTGATTGTACCGATCAAATTATCACGCTTGTTAGATGGCTGGAAGTTGAGAATCTGCAAAGGCCACTCCCTGCGCGGAACCCTCATTTGTCAGTTTTGCAGCATCGACAAGTAGGGGCTCACTGCTGTTGTTAGCTGCGCCGTCCACGAAGGTCCAGCTTGGGCCGCTACAACGGAATTCATGGCAGCTTTCCCTCCACCCAGTTCGCTACGATCAGCCCGGGTACACCGTCCACTGCGCGCTCCGCATCCCGCGCGAGGTCCAGCCGCTTTGGCAGCTTCACCTGCGGCACCAGCAGGAAGATCGGCACAGTGGTGCGCCCGCGACCGGTCTGTGAGCGTGAGGCCACACCTTGACCACGGCTGTTCAGGCGCCCATCGGCCACCAGCAGGCTGGGCCCCGTCCTGCGATAGACAAACCGCAACCGTAGTCCACGTCGCCGCTCCCATTCACCGGGGGTGATCCGGCTGCCACGCGCTCCCTTGCCAGCCGCTGCCGTCGGGATTGCCAACCAGAAGCCATTCCTGGACCGGATCAGCGGCCCGGTGTCATGCGCGCCGATGATCACCGGTGCCTTCGACCAGACCAGTGCAGCGGCGTTCAGGCTTTCGCCCGACCTTGGGAAGTTCTGGCTCTGGATCGAATTGGCGAGCCGCCGCCCAAGGCCCGCGCCGGTGATCTGACCACGCCACGCAGTTTTCAGCCCGGTTCCAGCCTCGCGCATGGCGGTGGACACAGCTTTTTCGCCCGCCACAACTTCGGCGGCCATCATCGCGACGATGTCGGGATCGATGTCGAGCTTCAGCCTCATGCCGGTCGCAGATCCACGGTCCAGACCAACCGCTCGCGATCCCGCACCGGCTCGCCCTGAATGAGGAAGGCGTCACCATCGATCTCGACCCGGTCGCCGGGGCGCGGGTTCGGGACCTCTGCCGCGTGCAGGTCAATCCGGGTGGTTTCCGACCAGAGCCGCGCCTCACCGAAGCCGGTGATCTCGTCCGCGCGGCGTGTGATCACGCGGATGAGGGTCGAGCTGCCGCCCGTGGACGTGTAGACGGCGTCGCGCGCCATATTCGGATCACCGAAGAGCGTCTCGATAGCGATAGCGAAGATCGACATGGCCTGTCCGATCAGTTCGAGCTGTGCAGGCGGATCGCGAGCCGCGGGCGCTTGTTGACCGGCAGGATCGATCCTTCCGTCATCAGGTCGATCCAGCGGCCTTTGGCGTCGATCATCTGGCGGGCATAAAGCGGCAGCCCGATCGTGTTTGCGGTCTCCAGAAGGTTCGCAGGCCCGCCATAGGTGGTGAAGGTGTCAAACGTGCCCATGGGAAAGGCGATGCCCTCACCGGTGGGGATCAGCCGCTCCGAGGTGCCGCCCGAGAGGGTGACCGAGCCGTTGTATTCCTCAAAGAGGACGCCCGCGAAGGGGAAGGCGCGGCGCATGTCCTCGCGCAGCGGCTGGCCGCCAGTGGCCGAGAAGAACTTGTAGGCGTCCTCGGTCTTGGGGTGGCTGATCAGCTTGTCGAAGAACTCCGAGCTGACCAGCGCATGCGCGGTGGTCATGGTCTCGCCCATCAGGTTGTCCTCGATGGCGCGCAGGGTGGTGCGAACTTTGCCTTGGATGTTGGTGCCTGCGGTCCCAAAAACAAAGTCGACCGAGATCTGGTCCAACCCGAACTCGGTGAAGTAATTGTAAAGCGTGGTGCCCGCGCCATCCTTCACGATGCCGCGGAGCGCATTCATCTCCATGTATTCGCGGGTCTGAGCATGCTTGCGGCGCATCAGCGTCAGCTTGCGGTTCATCACCTCGACCAGGGGATCGGCCACGTTGGACATCCCCAGCGCGGGCATGCCCTGGATATCGCCGGGCAGGATCACATCGTCATGCGGGATCCACGGCAGGGCGAAGGACCGCATTGAGCGCGCCTCGCGGTTGCCAACGGTGGCGGGCGCGCCGAGAGGGACCGATGGCAGGAGGCTCAACACACCCTCGCGCTGTTCGATGACGATGGAGCGTTGAGAGACGCCTTCAAAGCGGAAGAGGCCGATCTGGCCAAGGCGGGTGTAGAGGTTGGGCAGGATATTGATGGCCTGCGTCATCTCGGCAAGCGAATAGCCGCCCGTGTCGAACGGGTTGCGGGTGATGGTCATGGGGGAACTCCAGAGAAAGAGGGGGGCAAGGTGATGACTGCGCGAGGTGATAACCGCCTGGTACGGTTGGGCTGGATTCAGGCGGTGTCGCGCGGGACGATCCCGAGGCTGGCGAGCTGGCCTAGCTTGGTGGTGATCTTCCCTGCGTCATCGACGGTGGGATCAAAGGTGAGGGCTGCGCGGGACACGATGACGGGACCGCGCACAACGACAATGCCGACCGCGTCAGCCAGGGTTGCATCGACGGCGTAAAGCAACACGGCCGCCGCGGTCTGCGCGCCGTCTGCACCGCCGGAGGTGGCGAGTTTGTACTTGCCGCTTGCGGTGATGCGGCCAAGCACGGAGCCGACGGGATAGGCGGTGCCAGCGAGCAGGGTAACGGTCTCGCGGGTGTAGTTCGGGTTGACCTCGTATTTGAGGACATCGCCCATCGAGGGCGGTTGGGTCAGCACAGACATGGGAAGGCTCCAGAGCAGGGGACAAAAAGGTATCCCCCGCCGGGGCGGTACGGCGGGGGATCAGTCAGGCAGAGGGATGTGATGTGTGGCGTCAGGCGCGGGCACCTGCTGCTGCTGCCCGTTTTGCAGCCGCGACGATCGGGCTTTCCTTCGCCTGCGGCAGGACGGGTGAGGGCGGGGCGGCCACGATGTCGCGCGCGTCTGCGGCCGCACTTGCGCGCTCAATCACGAGGCGGCGCAGGGCCTCGGGCGTGATGCCCTCGCGCAGCGCTTTCGCCGCGTCGATGGCGACACCGAGCCTGCCTGCCTGCGCCGCGATCTCGGCGATCTCTGCCGCTGTCTCACGGAACTGAGCCGATAACTCCGCCAGGTTGTCGGGTTGCGCGGCGGCGGGTGCAGACGGGGCAGATGCCGCAGGGGCTGCAACCGGAGCCGAGAGTTCAACATCCTCAGCATCAGTCTCGCCGTCTGGCGCATTCGGTGCTTCGTCGATGGCGTCCTGCAGCGGATCATCCTGATCGTGTTCGGTGGCCATGTGTGCCTCCTGTTTGGGGTGGGGACGGGATGCGCGCTGAGTGCGCGTGGGTGAAAGCGTTGGGGTGCGGGCCACGATTTGCCGGAAGCTGGCAAAGCCGCGCGCAAGATCGGTCACTTCGTCGGCGAGGCCTGAGGCGATGGCATCTGCCCCACGATAGGCTGCGGCCTCTGTGGCGAGCGCGGCCTCCTGGCTCAGCCGACCGGCACGACCGGCCGCAACGGTCTCGGCGAAGAGGAACCGCAGCACATCGATCTCGCGCTGGATGTCGTCCCGGATATCTGCGGGTAGTGGCTCGTAGGGGTTGCCATCGACCTTGTGGCTGCCGGAATGGATCAGCGTCACCCGAACCCCGTCCTGATCGAGCTGGCCGCTGAGATCGGCATGCATCACCACGACACCGATGCTGCCCACCGCGCCGGTGCGCGGCAGCAGGATGCGGTCGGCCTGCGAAGCCAGCGCGTAACCTGCCGAGAAGGCGTGTTCGGCTACAAAAGCCCAGACCGGCTTGTCGCGTCGGAGCGCGCGGATGCGATCTGCGAGATCAAACACACCTGCAACTTCGCCGCCAAAACTGTCGATTTCCAATGCGACGCCACGCACGGTCGGATCACTGGCTGCGGCCTCGATCTGTGCAGCGATCCCCTCGTAGCTGGTCTGGCCCGAGGACTGCCCGATCCATGCACCCCGGTGGATCAGCACGCCCGAGATCTCGATCACGGCGATACCATCCACCACTGGGTAGGGCGCCTCACCATGCTGGCGGTAATCGTCCAGCATCCCACCAGCCAGAATGCTGGCGCGCGCTGGCGGGACGATGGTGCCCTCCAGCCCATCTCCCCCGTTAGCCATCTCGACCCGCCGCCCCAGAACACGCGGCCCTAGCCCAGACAGAAAGGCCATCGCCTTGGAGGGCTCGACCAGTAGCGGCGTGTTGAAGGCGCGTGCGGCAATGCGGGCATGCAGCATCAGGACGGGTCCTCAGGTTCGCGCGGACGTTCTTCCGCGTCATCGGTTTGATCTGTCTGGTCGGTGTCGTCGTCTTTGTCCGCATCCTCCTCCGGGCCTGTCAAAGCCTGCACGCCTTGCGCGGGTGAACCGGGGCGGCGGAAGTCGAGGCCCAGCGCGCGTTCGCGGGCGCGCTCCGCCGCAATATCGCGGTCGACCTGTTCTGCGTCATAGCCGCGCTCAGCGATGGCCTGCGTCCGGGATTTCAGGCCCGCCTCGATCTGGGCGATCTCGGCATTGGCGTCCTTCAGTGGATCGACCCAGTCCCATTTTGTGGGGAGCCAATCGACAGCAAGGAGTTGGCTGCGGTTGGCCTCATAGCCCGGCAGGGACAGCGCGCCCGACAGCACGGCAGCGTCCATCCAGCGCGCATAGACCGGTCGGCAGAGCTGCCAGACCATGACGGAATGCTGCCAAGCCGAGACGCGGCGGCGGAACTCGATCAGCGCCAGGCGCGAATTCGAGAAGTTGCCCTTCACCATGTCATTCGCGATGTACGGATAGGGAATGCCCAGTGCCGCCGAGATTTGCAGGAGCGTCCGGTACTGAAACGGCTCGTAGGTGCCGCCACTGTCGGCAGGCTGGCCAATGGTGACATCTTCGCCCGGATCCAGCCGCACGATCTGGCCGGGACTGATCTCGACCCCTTCGGGCCCATCTTCATCGTCCGGTGCGAGGGGGTTCTCCGGGGCAGGAGACGTCACGAACATCGCAT
>Ga0307972_1000825_pt1 | contig 16873 bp, 10 predicted proteins | sample OrgLakmetagen780_FD_201848 | JGI IMG/M metagenome (GOLD analysis project Ga0307972, IMG submission 201848) | Saline water microbial communities from Organic Lake, Antarctica - #780 | ecosystem: Environmental > Aquatic > Non-marine Saline and Alkaline > Saline | place: Antarctica: Organic Lake...
TCCAACCTTCAACGCAGCAAAACACGTTGCCGAACTGATGGAGCAAAACCGAATTTCGGTGATTCACTTTGGAGGGGGCAGATAATGGACAATCTGAAACAAACTACCCCCGCAGCCGGGCAGCATAAGGGGGAGGCATTCGATACAGCACCCCTTTATTATAGCATTATTGATGAAAAAACAACCAAACTTGCCCGCTTAACTGTCATCACGGCAACCAAACCCAAACGGATTACAAAGCAATACCACCTGACCGCAGGAGAGCTAACTCAAGTCGGCGGCGGCGTTATGGTTGCCGGCAATGCCCGCGTGGTTGACGTTGTCTCTCTGGACGAACTGGCGGCGCTGTTGAAAAGTCTCTCAGTAGATCAGGCGCTTTGCTATGGCGTACCCGAGGCCAATGCTGTTGACGTCGTTACGCGCGACGCCTGGCAGCGAATGGGCAAACCTGAAAGCCCGATACCACGTATTAAAGATGCGTTTTTTTGGCCGGCAGGTTATGCCGTAATGATGTTTGATTATGACCCCGCGCCTAATCAACAGCCGCTCGATAGGAGCGGTCTGATTGAGGCATTGCACATGGCTGTACCCGCATTGCGTGAGGTGTCTTGCCTTTGGTTCCCGTCGTCGTCGAGTCACATCACCAACACCGAAACAGGCGAAGATCTGACTGGCCTCAAAGGACAGCGGCTCTACTTCATTGTTAAGGATGGCGGCGATATTGAACGCGCCGGGAAGGATCTGCAAACGTACTTATGGGCTGTAGGCCACGGTTACATCATGGTCAGTACCGCAGGCACCAAGCTAAAACGGACGGCATTTGATGCAAGCGTTTGGCAGACCAACCGCCTAGACTTTGCCGCAGGAGCCGCTTGTATTGCCCCGCTCGAACAACGACGAGGCGAGCCGCAACAGATCAAAGGGCGCATTGACGTTCTGGACACTCAGGGAGTAATACCGCCGCCCAACGAGTCTATCCGCACCCGCAGCCAAATGGCCATTCAGGCGGCCATGGGCGAAGCCGACGAAGATGCCCAGATTGTACGGCATGGCTATATTGAATCAGTGGCCTACACCATCGCCGGCAAGAATGCGGACGATGAAGGGGTATTGGCGCGAGCTAAAAAGTTAGTCGAGCGGGCGCTGAACAATCACACGCTGGCCGGCGATTTCCCGCTGGTTGTCATCGCACCGGATGGCACCAAAATGGATGTGACCGTGGGTGACTTGCTCGACAATCGTGAAACGTATCACGGCCTGATGACGCTCGACCCTATCGAACCGGAATACAGCGGTGGCCGACCCGTTGGGAAGCTGTACTTGATGAGCGCAACGCCGGGCATTAATTCGTTTGCACACGGTGGCAGGTTCTTCAAACTGACGCGCCCGCCTGCAATGGTTGAGCTTGTACGCGGCAAGACCGTGGAAGTTATGGAGCAGGTACTTAGGCTGATGCGTCAATCACCAGAGGCGTATGATTTTGGTGGGCCGCTGGTGGTCGTCGGCCAAGGCGAGGTTCATCCACTTGATAAACATAGCCTGATGCACTGGCTTGGAAGTACTACCCAGTTCTGGAGGTGGCACAAATTGCCAAACGGCAACCAGGTGGAAGTACTGGAAGACCCGCCCTCAAAAGTTGCGGATCAATTGCTGGCAATTGGCAAGCGCCGTCAACTGAAAAGACTTGAGGCCGTAATAACCGCGCCTGTTATCCGTCCTGATGGTTCTTTATTGAGTCGGCTAGGGTTTGATGAGTTGACCGGCTTGCTACTCGACGCCAACGAAGATGATCTATTTCCCGTTCCATTAAGCCCTACGCAAAGCGACGTCAAGGCAGCACTCGAACGACTGATGAGGCCGTTTGTGGATTTCCCGCTGGTGGGTATGCTCGACAAATCGGTATTGCTGGCGGCGCTGCTAACTGCGGCAGTGCGTCCGGTACTGAAAACAGCGCCGGCCTTTGGCTTTGATGCGCCCGTACAAGGCTCGGGGAAGACACTGCTGGCAAAATGCATTGCGGTAATGGCCAACGGGCAGCGGGCGAAGATTCAGCCCCACTGCAAAGAGGAGGAGGAGATTAGAAAACGGCTGATGACGATATTGCTCGAATCACCCCGCGCCGTGGTCTGGGATAACATCATTGGCACGTTTGATAGTGCCTCGCTGGCCGGATTGCTGACGTCGGCAACCTATACGGATCGCATACTGGGTGTCAGTAAAAGCGCAGACGTTCCAAACCGCGCTGTCTGGCTGCTGACCGGTAACAATTTGACGCTGGCCGGCGATATGCCGCGCCGCGTTTTAAAGTGCCGGATTGACCCACAAACGGAACGACCCTTTGCTCGTCGCTTTGATCTTGAGCCAGAAAGCTATTGTCTAAAAAATCGGCAACGTATGGTTGCGGACGCCCTGACCATTATTCGCGGCTGGTTTGCTGCCGGCAGCCCACAAGCGCCGGGCCAAATGGCCTCGTTTGAGGAATGGGACACGCTTGTACGTCAACCCGTAGCGTGGATCGCAAGCCACGTTGCGGATTTCGGCGAGTATGACGACGTTATGCAGGCCGTCGACGATGCCCAAGCGCAAGACCCTGAACAAGAAATGTGGGGCGAATTGCTCGACGCCTGGTTTGCTGTATTCGGCAACACTTTAAAGACCACTCGGGAGGTACTCGTAGAGTACAACGCAGCTTTTGGTGCGGGCGCGGCGGGGGATCTGTCAGACGCTCTCGACGAGTACAAAGGCAATCGACCCATCACCAGTCGCACGCTGGGGAAGATATTTCAATACCGTGCTGACCGACTGGTGAACGGTAAACGTATGCGAAAAATCAATGGCGGCGGGAATCACGCCAATCAATGGCGAGTTGAACAAATAAGCTAAGCCAACCCATTCATCACAGCCCCGTTAAATGCGGGGTTTTTATTCCGAAGATCAAAAAACGGGGGTTTAGGGGGTATAGGGGGGTATTTCCGTACTGGGAAGTTGTAATGGAATATCCCACTAAACATATATGGGGCGAAACATACCCCCTAAACCCCCCATCCCCCTTTTTGCTCAATAATTGGATAAGACACAACCACCAACCAAAGAGCCGCACTTATGAGCCGAAACCCTCGAAAGTTCCGCCAGCCCGTCCGCCTCATCGTTTCAGTGGAAGCCGATACAGTGGCCGCCATTGATGCCGCAATGAAGGCAGGCGGCAATCAAGGTCACCACAACCGCTCCGAGTTCCTCAGAATTGCTGTTGAGCGCGAGCTTAGACGATGCCAGTCTGATGGTTTTCGGACCAGTAACGCGCGCGAGGCTGACTAGAGTTTCTTAACAAGTATCGCGCGCACGTGAAGACCAGAACCCGCAGCCGGGGCTGATGATTTTTGCACACGTTAGCTAAACCGCCAGCCAATGATGATTTTTGCGTATCTTTACGCGGGGACTTTGATGGTTTTATTGGGGTCATTACGTGAGGGCTTGATGGTTTTATTGTAGTCATTACGCGAGGGACTTTGATGATTTTCAGTAACCGCTACGCGCGCGAGGCCGTTAATTGGCTGTAAAAGTTTCCCGTATAGAAAAGGGCTGCTGAAATATGGCAAATGGCGGCAAGGTTCAGGGCTGGTACGAGCTGTTTGTACAAGCGCCGAATGCTAAGTAATGATAAGGTTCAAGCCGCTTTCATGCTGGTAAATGTCAAGGTTCAGGAAGCCATTCAGGATCGTCTAATTGTTGGCGCTGATACGCCCGTGAGGTTTTCCGCGCAGTACGCGCCCGCGAGCGTTCCCGAAAGTTCGGGAGTCTTGCTATACCTGCATACAGGCAGGACGTCCCAGAGAGCCCGCCAGCAAGCCGCAATCAAAACCCTGTACGTTTAACAGGCAATGCAGCCAAGGGCGCTGACAAAGGCCGTGGGGGCCGTAGAGCTTTGAATGTGTGCGACCGCGTAAGCCAGCGCCTACACCACCTGTAAGTGATTGCTGACAAGCCTGTAAGCCACAGCCTACAAAGCCTGTACGTTATCGCTGACGACCTTGTAAGCCAAAGCCTACAGCCTGTAAGCGATTGCCTACGCTGCCTGTAAGCCAGAGCCTACACGGCCAGACCCGCGCTGCCGGTCTTTTGTGTCTGATGATATTTACCGACTATAAAAAGGGCTGCTGCTGGCGATTGGGTAGGGACTGCGAAACTTTCGCACACCACTAGCGGGGCCGGGCCATTCTAAAAGCCAGAGCGGAAACCATGAGCGGCTGTGTTGGTGTTGCTGCTGAAAGATAACCTAAGCCCATCGGCGCGGGAAAAACTACGTCACGTTGGATCTTGAACAGGCGTTCGACGATGTAGAGAGGTGTGGGTCAATGCTCCGGCATTGCTGTGCGTTTCTGGATCTCGATGCCGAATGGATTAGCGCCGGTTTTGTCAGTTGGTGCGAGAAAAAATAAGTAAGACATTGTCAATCGCAATATGGCGAAGATTTTGGCGAGCGCTAGATTTTGGTTTGTATTTCTGTGATGGTAATAAAAATTCCCACGGAGTTTCACAATGATGGTTGTCGAAAATAAAACGACGAAGGTTTTTAGTGCTGGAATTCTGGTCTGTGCGAGCGTCTTTTTGTCATCGCCAGCGTTCGCCGCATGGAACTATGTCGAAAATATTGACCCAATGACGGATGAAAATAAAAGTCTCGTAGTAATACACAAGGAGAGGAACGAATTTCTGTTGATCAAGTGTGATGGAAGCTCAGATTTCGACATTTATGTGGGAGTTGGCGAATTTATTGGCGGTGACGGTCGGTATAGGGTCACATATCGCTTGGATAAAGATGAGCCTATTGATGGAGGGCGTTGGGGACTTGCAACAACCGGGACGAGCGTATATGCCCCTGAAAGCCTTGAGACATCACTCTTAGAGTCGATAAAAATCCGCAGCACTATTACGTTCCAAGTAACTGATTACCAAGGATCAAAACCTTTCTCAAAATTCCCCTTAGCTGGGTCGTCCGCTGCGATAAACCAATTGGGTTGTATTTAAAATTGTAGGTATTTAATACAAGTTCCCTACACTTCGGTGCATGGGGAACTTAGCTTTTTCCCCCATCAACACCAACCCTGCCGAGTACTGCCAAGATAAGGCATTGTTGCGACTATCTGAACCTAGACGCGGATTGGATCTCAGAGCAGTTCGTTAGATGATGTGAGTCTACAGGGTGACGCTGGCGGTCTGGCGTTCGTTCTGGGTAGGGGCTGCAATAACTTTGCACACCCACAACGTCGCTGCTGCTGCAATCACCTAGAGGTTGACCCGGCGTGGATCAGTGAGGGCTTCACCAGATGGCCTGAATAGAACGGCTAGGCTGGAATGTGCCGACTGCATGAAGTGATGGCTTGGTTATGTGCTGGACTTGTCACAAGCATTGCAATAACTTTCAGTTGCAGCAATCTCGACCTGGCAAGACTTGCAGACACTCCTTTCGCCATGAATTTCAACATGAGCCGTTTTTGCCAAATCCTGTCGGCGCAACGAGTCTTCTTTGCTGCGGAGTTGATCCTGTCGGCGGAGCGAGGCGTCTATGCTGCGGCTTTGCTCCATTCGGTATTCTGGCGTTGAATATTGCCGCCCCCGCTCGACCAGCGGCGTGTTTCGATGGGTCAACCACTTAAATAGATACCATATACCAATTAAGGCTAAAACAGAGATTGCCAGCGCCGCAACAACGAAAACATAGACGCCGTAGGCCGCAGCCAGGGCGACAACAACGGCAACTGCAACACCGATTAACCAAGGCGCGATCAGCACCGCGATTAGAATCAATACTAATAAAATCGCTAATTGCATAAACGCTCCTTTGTGCTGTGTTTCTCGGCGACCGGTAGGAAATCTATGCTAGCTGTTAAATAATGAGGTTGTAAACAGAACTGCTAATTACCTGTCCCCAGACTTTCGCTTACCTGTCCCCAACCTGTCCCCACGCCAAAAACGAAAAAGGCCAACCCCGCAGAGTTAGCCTAAGTCGTTGTTTTATATGGTCGGGACGGTAGGATTTGAACCTACGACCCCTTGCACCCCATGCAAGTTTTTGAGTGTAGTTTGCAATAGTAACCCATCGTTATCAGTATGGCCGAACAAGGCCACAGACCCCGAAAACACTGGCATTGAGTACATTTCTGTGTTGCAATCTGTCGCATGTTGTAGGAGATAGTCTTACCTGTCCCCAACCTGTCCCCAGATACCAGAGGCATCACAATGGCGATTTTGCCGGAAGATCACAGCGAAGCGAAAAAATACATTGATTCGTTAAAAGCTGAACCAGACAAAGACATCTATTTTAAAAGCGGCAACGTGGCGGGGCTGTTCCTGCGCGTCACAAAAGCCGGGGCTAAGCACTGGCAGGTACGTTACTTCGTCAAAACTGGTGACGACTGGAAACAGAGAAAAACGAGCATAGGCCAATTCAAAGCTGCTGGTGGTGGCGCGGGCCTTACAGTTAAGCAAGCCGAGCGCAAAGCCGAAGAAATCAAAGTTGCCGCGCGCTCAGGTGTCGATCCAGTCGGAAAAAAAGAACAGGAAGCGAAAGACAAAGCCGAAACAGTACGGCGGGAAAAAGTGGACGCCATGAAGCGTGTCACAATGCGTGATCTGTTTGAGCAATGGCAGGCCGCCGAGCTAATGCCAAACGACAAAGGGCAGGGTGGGCATAAGGACGGCGGCGCGGGCGCGTCACGTTGGATCGAAGCAGAGATATTGAAAAAGCACGGCAACCTTGAGGTTAAAGACTGGGGACGTTCGGAGTTCTTCAAAGTTGTTGATCCCATGAAGCGCAAAGGCCACAACCGCAGCGCCAATGTGCTGTTGAGTCTCACAAAACAGATGATGAACTATGCTGTGGTGCGGGATATGGTCGAACGTAATCCACTGGAGAGGGTGACGAAAAAGCAAGTTGGCGGGGACGATGTGGAGCGTGACCGCGTTCTGTGTGAATACGAAGATCCAGATACGCACGAAGTCGTGCCGGATGAGTTGGCGCAACTATTCAACAAGCTGCCTGATTCTGGCTTGGCTGAAATGAGTCAGACCGCTATCTTTTTATGTTTGGCGACCTGTTGCCGTATCGGTGAATTGCTCAAGGCCCGATGGTCTGATGTTGATATGGCAGCGGCTCAGTGGCGAATCCCCGAAGAAAACTCCAAAAACGGCAAGCCCCACCTGATAAACCTTTCTGATTTTGCGCTCTATCATTTCGCCCGCTTACATGAGTTCTCAGGGGGCCATGAGTGGCTATACCCTGCGCGCAATGGAGTAGGTCACATTGACCCCAAAACCGTCACAAAACAGACCACAGACCGCCAGAGGGCAGACGGGGAACGCCTTGCCGGACGATCAAAAAAGACTGACTCGCTAATACTGCCCGGCGGCAAGTGGACACCCCACGACCTGCGGCGCTCAGGCGCTACGCTTATGGCTGAACTGGGTGTAATGGGCGCTATTATCGAACGCTGTCTAAACCACGTGGAAGCGAACAAGGTTAAACGCATCTATAACCGGCATTCGCCGCGTGAGCAGATGGCCGAGGCGTGGGCGCTGCTGGGTAAAGAGCTTGAAAGGTTGTCCGGCATTGCCCCGTCATCGCTGATTAAGCCTTGGCAGTCTGGCAAAGTCGTTTCAATTGGAGGTGGCGGGCGATAATTTCCCGCCTTTTTTATTAACGTTTTGTAACATACCGCAATAGGGGCGCAAGTCCCCGCCCCGCCTAGCTTTCGACACCTACCGAAAAACGCCGCTGTATTATTGTTAAACCATTGTTGTATTTACATTAACTCAACATTGCAACGGGTGCAGGTTGGTACGTTTGTTCGCCTATTACATCCCCGATATTGTGGCTTTTGTAAGCAATCAACCACACGAGGCAACGACACATGACACACCCAAGTAAAGACCTGCAAACGCTGTTCCTATCTGACAAGTTTCTAGCCAATCGCTATGAAGTACATCGCGCAACCATCTGGAGATGGGCGCAAGCGGGAAACCTGCCTACTCCGGTAAAGATCAACGGCGCTACCCGTTGGAAGCTGGCAGACATTGAGGCATGGGAAGTAAAGCAGGAGGCTATGGCATGAATAGACATAAAAAACCCGCCAGCACGGTTACAGCCAAGCTGACGGGTACATCTCAATCAATGACGACAATCCAAAGCCATCACAGCGTTAACAGTAACACTGCAAGCAATGCCGGTACAGACCCCGCCCTGCTGGAAGTGGAGGGTGTGAAATGAGCAGCGTAGCAAGCCAACAGCAAGATGCGGTAATCGACCTCTACAACCTGTTAACAGACGGCAGTATGGTTTTTGCTGACGAAACCTCAGACATTCAGGCGATGACGCATTTTACGGCATTGTTTGAACACTTGGCAGGATCGCCAGCGACGGTAACGGAATTTAACCGGCGATGGCTTCCAACCTTCAACGCAGCAAAACACGTTGCCGAACTGATGGAGCAAAACCGAATTTCGGTGATTCACTTTGGAGGGGGCAGATAATGGACAATCTGAAACAAACTACCCCCGCAGCCGGGCAGCATAAGGGGGAGGCATTCGATACAGCACCCCTTTATTATAGCATTATTGATGAAAAAACAACCAAACTTGCCCGCTTAACTGTCATCACGGCAACCAAACCCAAACGGATTACAAAGCAATACCACCTGACCGCAGGAGAGCTAACTCAAGTCGGCGGCGGCGTTATGGTTGCCGGCAATGCCCGCGTGGTTGACGTTGTCTCTCTGGACGAACTGGCGGCGCTGTTGAAAAGTCTCTCAGTAGATCAGGCGCTTTGCTATGGCGTACCCGAGGCCAATGCTGTTGACGTCGTTACGCGCGACGCCTGGCAGCGAATGGGCAAACCTGAAAGCCCGATACCACGTATTAAAGATGCGTTTTTTTGGCCGGCAGGTTATGCCGTAATGATGTTTGATTATGACCCCGCGCCTAATCAACAGCCGCTCGATAGGAGCGGTCTGATTGAGGCATTGCACATGGCTGTACCCGCATTGCGTGAGGTGTCTTGCCTTTGGTTCCCGTCGTCGTCGAGTCACATCACCAACACCGAAACAGGCGAAGATCTGACTGGCCTCAAAGGACAGCGGCTCTACTTCATTGTTAAGGATGGCGGCGATATTGAACGCGCCGGGAAGGATCTGCAAACGTACTTATGGGCTGTAGGCCACGGTTACATCATGGTCAGTACCGCAGGCACCAAGCTAAAACGGACGGCATTTGATGCAAGCGTTTGGCAGACCAACCGCCTAGACTTTGCCGCAGGAGCCGCTTGTATTGCCCCGCTCGAACAACGACGAGGCGAGCCGCAACAGATCAAAGGGCGCATTGACGTTCTGGACACTCAGGGAGTAATACCGCCGCCCAACGAGTCTATCCGCACCCGCAGCCAAATGGCCATTCAGGCGGCCATGGGCGAAGCCGACGAAGATGCCCAGATTGTACGGCATGGCTATATTGAATCAGTGGCCTACACCATCGCCGGCAAGAATGCGGACGATGAAGGGGTATTGGCGCGAGCTAAAAAGTTAGTCGAGCGGGCGCTGAACAATCACACGCTGGCCGGCGATTTCCCGCTGGTTGTCATCGCACCGGATGGCACCAAAATGGATGTGACCGTGGGTGACTTGCTCGACAATCGTGAAACGTATCACGGCCTGATGACGCTCGACCCTATCGAACCGGAATACAGCGGTGGCCGACCCGTTGGGAAGCTGTACTTGATGAGCGCAACGCCGGGCATTAATTCGTTTGCACACGGTGGCAGGTTCTTCAAACTGACGCGCCCGCCTGCAATGGTTGAGCTTGTACGCGGCAAGACCGTGGAAGTTATGGAGCAGGTACTTAGGCTGATGCGTCAATCACCAGAGGCGTATGATTTTGGTGGGCCGCTGGTGGTCGTCGGCCAAGGCGAGGTTCATCCACTTGATAAACATAGCCTGATGCACTGGCTTGGAAGTACTACCCAGTTCTGGAGGTGGCACAAATTGCCAAACGGCAACCAGGTGGAAGTACTGGAAGACCCGCCCTCAAAAGTTGCGGATCAATTGCTGGCAATTGGCAAGCGCCGTCAACTGAAAAGACTTGAGGCCGTAATAACCGCGCCTGTTATCCGTCCTGATGGTTCTTTATTGAGTCGGCTAGGGTTTGATGAGTTGACCGGCTTGCTACTCGACGCCAACGAAGATGATCTATTTCCCGTTCCATTAAGCCCTACGCAAAGCGACGTCAAGGCAGCACTCGAACGACTGATGAGGCCGTTTGTGGATTTCCCGCTGGTGGGTATGCTCGACAAATCGGTATTGCTGGCGGCGCTGCTAACTGCGGCAGTGCGTCCGGTACTGAAAACAGCGCCGGCCTTTGGCTTTGATGCGCCCGTACAAGGCTCGGGGAAGACACTGCTGGCAAAATGCATTGCGGTAATGGCCAACGGGCAGCGGGCGAAGATTCAGCCCCACTGCAAAGAGGAGGAGGAGATTAGAAAACGGCTGATGACGATATTGCTCGAATCACCCCGCGCCGTGGTCTGGGATAACATCATTGGCACGTTTGATAGTGCCTCGCTGGCCGGATTGCTGACGTCGGCAACCTATACGGATCGCATACTGGGTGTCAGTAAAAGCGCAGACGTTCCAAACCGCGCTGTCTGGCTGCTGACCGGTAACAATTTGACGCTGGCCGGCGATATGCCGCGCCGCGTTTTAAAGTGCCGGATTGACCCACAAACGGAACGACCCTTTGCTCGTCGCTTTGATCTTGAGCCAGAAAGCTATTGTCTAAAAAATCGGCAACGTATGGTTGCGGACGCCCTGACCATTATTCGCGGCTGGTTTGCTGCCGGCAGCCCACAAGCGCCGGGCCAAATGGCCTCGTTTGAGGAATGGGACACGCTTGTACGTCAACCCGTAGCGTGGATCGCAAGCCACGTTGCGGATTTCGGCGAGTATGACGACGTTATGCAGGCCGTCGACGATGCCCAAGCGCAAGACCCTGAACAAGAAATGTGGGGCGAATTGCTCGACGCCTGGTTTGCTGTATTCGGCAACACTTTAAAGACCACTCGGGAGGTACTCGTAGAGTACAACGCAGCTTTTGGTGCGGGCGCGGCGGGGGATCTGTCAGACGCTCTCGACGAGTACAAAGGCAATCGACCCATCACCAGTCGCACGCTGGGGAAGATATTTCAATACCGTGCTGACCGACTGGTGAACGGTAAACGTATGCGAAAAATCAATGGCGGCGGGAATCACGCCAATCAATGGCGAGTTGAACAAATAAGCTAAGCCAACCCATTCATCACAGCCCCGTTAAATGCGGGGTTTTTATTCCGAAGATCAAAAAACGGGGGTTTAGGGGGTATAGGGGGGTATTTCCGTACTGGGAAGTTGTAATGGAATATCCCACTAAACATATATGGGGCGAAACATACCCCCTAAACCCCCCATCCCCCTTTTTGCTCAATAATTGGATAAGACACAACCACCAACCAAAGAGCCGCACTTATGAGCCGAAACCCTCGAAAGTTCCGCCAGCCCGTCCGCCTCATCGTTTCAGTGGAAGCCGATACAGTGGCCGCCATTGATGCCGCAATGAAGGCAGGCGGCAATCAAGGTCACCACAACCGCTCCGAGTTCCTCAGAATTGCTGTTGAGCGCGAGCTTAGACGATGCCAGTCTGATGGTTTTCGGACCAGTAACGCGCGCGAGGCTGACTAGAGTTTCTTAACAAGTATCGCGCGCACGTGAAGACCAGAACCCGCAGCCGGGGCTGATGATTTTTGCACACGTTAGCTAAACCGCCAGCCAATGATGATTTTTGCGTATCTTTACGCGGGGACTTTGATGGTTTTATTGGGGTCATTACGTGAGGGCTTGATGGTTTTATTGTAGTCATTACGCGAGGGACTTTGATGATTTTCAGTAACCGCTACGCGCGCGAGGCCGTTAATTGGCTGTAAAAGTTTCCCGTATAGAAAAGGGCTGCTGAAATATGGCAAATGGCGGCAAGGTTCAGGGCTGGTACGAGCTGTTTGTACAAGCGCCGAATGCTAAGTAATGATAAGGTTCAAGCCGCTTTCATGCTGGTAAATGTCAAGGTTCAGGAAGCCATTCAGGATCGTCTAATTGTTGGCGCTGATACGCCCGTGAGGTTTTCCGCGCAGTACGCGCCCGCGAGCGTTCCCGAAAGTTCGGGAGTCTTGCTATACCTGCATACAGGCAGGACGTCCCAGAGAGCCCGCCAGCAAGCCGCAATCAAAACCCTGTACGTTTAACAGGCAATGCAGCCAAGGGCGCTGACAAAGGCCGTGGGGGCCGTAGAGCTTTGAATGTGTGCGACCGCGTAAGCCAGCGCCTACACCACCTGTAAGTGATTGCTGACAAGCCTGTAAGCCACAGCCTACAAAGCCTGTACGTTATCGCTGACGACCTTGTAAGCCAAAGCCTACAGCCTGTAAGCGATTGCCTACGCTGCCTGTAAGCCAGAGCCTACACGGCCAGACCCGCGCTGCCGGTCTTTTGTGTCTGATGATATTTACCGACTATAAAAAGGGCTGCTGCTGGCGATTGGGTAGGGACTGCGAAACTTTCGCACACCACTAGCGGGGCCGGGCCATTCTAAAAGCCAGAGCGGAAACCATGAGCGGCTGTGTTGGTGTTGCTGCTGAAAGATAACCTAAGCCCATCGGCGCGGGAAAAACTACGTCACGTTGGATCTTGAACAGGCGTTCGACGATGTAGAGAGGTGTGGGTCAATGCTCCGGCATTGCTGTGCGTTTCTGGATCTCGATGCCGAATGGATTAGCGCCGGTTTTGTCAGTTGGTGCGAGAAAAAATAAGTAAGACATTGTCAATCGCAATATGGCGAAGATTTTGGCGAGCGCTAGATTTTGGTTTGTATTTCTGTGATGGTAATAAAAATTCCCACGGAGTTTCACAATGATGGTTGTCGAAAATAAAACGACGAAGGTTTTTAGTGCTGGAATTCTGGTCTGTGCGAGCGTCTTTTTGTCATCGCCAGCGTTCGCCGCATGGAACTATGTCGAAAATATTGACCCAATGACGGATGAAAATAAAAGTCTCGTAGTAATACACAAGGAGAGGAACGAATTTCTGTTGATCAAGTGTGATGGAAGCTCAGATTTCGACATTTATGTGGGAGTTGGCGAATTTATTGGCGGTGACGGTCGGTATAGGGTCACATATCGCTTGGATAAAGATGAGCCTATTGATGGAGGGCGTTGGGGACTTGCAACAACCGGGACGAGCGTATATGCCCCTGAAAGCCTTGAGACATCACTCTTAGAGTCGATAAAAATCCGCAGCACTATTACGTTCCAAGTAACTGATTACCAAGGATCAAAACCTTTCTCAAAATTCCCCTTAGCTGGGTCGTCCGCTGCGATAAACCAATTGGGTTGTATTTAAAATTGTAGGTATTTAATACAAGTTCCCTACACTTCGGTGCATGGGGAACTTAGCTTTTTCCCCCATCAACACCAACCCTGCCGAGTACTGCCAAGATAAGGCATTGTTGCGACTATCTGAACCTAGACGCGGATTGGATCTCAGAGCAGTTCGTTAGATGATGTGAGTCTACAGGGTGACGCTGGCGGTCTGGCGTTCGTTCTGGGTAGGGGCTGCAATAACTTTGCACACCCACAACGTCGCTGCTGCTGCAATCACCTAGAGGTTGACCCGGCGTGGATCAGTGAGGGCTTCACCAGATGGCCTGAATAGAACGGCTAGGCTGGAATGTGCCGACTGCATGAAGTGATGGCTTGGTTATGTGCTGGACTTGTCACAAGCATTGCAATAACTTTCAGTTGCAGCAATCTCGACCTGGCAAGACTTGCAGACACTCCTTTCGCCATGAATTTCAACATGAGCCGTTTTTGCCAAATCCTGTCGGCGCAACGAGTCTTCTTTGCTGCGGAGTTGATCCTGTCGGCGGAGCGAGGCGTCTATGCTGCGGCTTTGCTCCATTCGGTATTCTGGCGTTGAATATTGCCGCCCCCGCTCGACCAGCGGCGTGTTTCGATGGGTCAACCACTTAAATAGATACCATATACCAATTAAGGCTAAAACAGAGATTGCCAGCGCCGCAACAACGAAAACATAGACGCCGTAGGCCGCAGCCAGGGCGACAACAACGGCAACTGCAACACCGATTAACCAAGGCGCGATCAGCACCGCGATTAGAATCAATACTAATAAAATCGCTAATTGCATAAACGCTCCTTTGTGCTGTGTTTCTCGGCGACCGGTAGGAAATCTATGCTAGCTGTTAAATAATGAGGTTGTAAACAGAACTGCTAATTACCTGTCCCCAGACTTTCGCTTACCTGTCCCCAACCTGTCCCCACGCCAAAAACGAAAAAGGCCAACCCCGCAGAGTTAGCCTAAGTCGTTGTTTTATATGGTCGGGACGGTAGGATTTGAACCTACGACCCCTTGCACCCCATGCAAGTTTTTGAGTGTAGTTTGCAATAGTAACCCATCGTTATCAGTATGGCCGAACAAGGCCACAGACCCCGAAAACACTGGCATTGAGTACATTTCTGTGTTGCAATCTGTCGCATGTTGTAGGAGATAGTCTTACCTGTCCCCAACCTGTCCCCAGATACCAGAGGCATCACAATGGCGATTTTGCCGGAAGATCACAGCGAAGCGAAAAAATACATTGATTCGTTAAAAGCTGAACCAGACAAAGACATCTATTTTAAAAGCGGCAACGTGGCGGGGCTGTTCCTGCGCGTCACAAAAGCCGGGGCTAAGCACTGGCAGGTGCGTTACTTCGTCAAAACTGGTGACGACTGGAGGCAGAGAAAAACGAGCATAGGCCAATTCAAAGCTGCTGGTGGTGGCGCTGGCCTTACAGTTAAGCAAGCCGAGCGCAAAGCCGAAGAAATCAAAGTTGCCGCGCGCTCAGGTGTCGATCCAGTCGGGAAGAAAGAACAGGAAGCGAAAGCCAAAGCCGAAACAGTACGGCGGGAAAAAGTGGACGCCATGAAGCGCGTCACAATGCGTGATCTGTTTGAGCAATGGCAGGCCGCTGAGCTAATGCCAAACGACAAAGGGCAGGGTGGCCATAAGGATGCTGGCGCGGGCGCGTCCCGCTGGATCGAAACGGAGATATTGAAAAAGTATGGCGACCTTGAGGTTAAGGACTGGGGACGTTCGGAGTTCTTCAAAGTTGTTGACCCCATGAAGCGCAAAGGCCACAACCGCAGCGCCAATGTATTGCTGAGCCTGACCAAACAGATGATGAACTATGCGGTGGTGCGGGAAATGGTTGAGCGCAATCCATTGGAGAGGGTGACGAAAAAGCAAGTTGGCGGGGACGATGTGGAGCGTGACCGCGTTCTGTGCGAATACGAAGATCCAGATACGCATGAAGTCGTGCCGGATGAGTTGGCGCAACTGTTCAACAAGTTGCCTGATTCGGGTTTGGCTGAAATGAGTCAGACCGCTATCTTTTTATGTTTGGCGACCTGCTGCCGTATCGGTGAGTTGCTCAAAGCCCGGTGGTCTGATGTTGATATGGCAGCGGCGCAGTGGCGAATCCCCGAAGAAAACTCCAAAAACGGCAAGCCCCACCTGATAAACCTTTCTGATTTTGCGCTCTATCATTTCGCTCGCTTACATGAGTTCTCAGGCGGCCATGAGTGGCTATACCCTGCGCGCAATGGAGTAGGTCACATTGACCCCAAAACCGTCACAAAACAGACCACAGACCGCCAGAGGGCAGACGGGGAACGCCTTGCCGGACGATCAAAAAAGACTGACTCGCTAATACTGCCCGGCGGCAAGTGGACACCCCACGACCTGCGCCGCTCAGGCGCTACGCTTATGGCTGAACTGGGTGTCATGGGCGCTATTATCGAACGCTGTCTAAACCACGTGGAAGCGAACAAGGTTAAACGCATCTATAACCGGCATTCACCGCGTGAGCAGATGGCCGAAGCGTGGGCGCTGCTGGGCAAAGAGCTAGAAAGGTTATCCGGCATTGCCCCGTTATCGCTGATTGAGCCTTGGCAGTCTGGCAAAGTCGTTTCAATTGGAGGTGGCGGGCGATAAATTCCCGCCTTTTTTTGTAAAGTTTTGTAACAGACCGCAATAGGGGCGCAAGTCCCCGCCCTGCCTAGCTTTCGATACCAACCGAAAACGCCGCCGTATTATTGTTAAACCATTGTTGTATTTACACTAACTCAACATTGCAACGGGTGCCGGTTGGTACGTTTGTTCGCCTGTTACATCCCTCTATAGTACGCCATACAGTCATTCACTACAGGCGGTTATCTATGAGTAATGCAAGCAAAGCACAAACCCGTTTTTTGTCAGACAAAGACCTAGCCGAGCGGTATTCCATCCACCGGGTAACACCCTGGCGCTGGGTACAGTCAGGCAAGTTGCCGAAGCCTATCAAGATGAATGGCAGCACCAGATGGAAGCTGGCGGACATTGAGGCATGGGAAGCAAAGCAGGAGGCTATGGCATGAATGGACATAAAAAAACCGCCAGCAAGGTGACAGCCAAGCTGACGGGTACATCTCAATCAATGACGACAATCCAAAGCCATCACAGCGTTAACAGTAACACCACCAATAACGCCGGTACAGTCCCCGCCCTGGAAGTGGAGGGCGTGAAATGAGCAGCGTAGCGAGCCAACAGCAAGACGCAGTGATTGACCTCTACAACCTGTTAACAGACAGCAGTATGGTTTTTGCTGACGAAACCTCAGACATTCAGGCGATGACGCATTTTACGGCATTGTTTGAACACTTGGCAGGATCGCCAGCGGCGGTAACGGAATTTAACCGGCGATGGCTTCC
>Ga0307972_1000842_pt1 | contig 16688 bp, 18 predicted proteins | sample OrgLakmetagen780_FD_201848 | JGI IMG/M metagenome (GOLD analysis project Ga0307972, IMG submission 201848) | Saline water microbial communities from Organic Lake, Antarctica - #780 | ecosystem: Environmental > Aquatic > Non-marine Saline and Alkaline > Saline | place: Antarctica: Organic Lake...
ATTGTGTGGATGGAATGGTGGGGGACTTAGAGGAGTGGATAAGATACCCATCAAGTTTGATTGGGTAGATTGATAGCGGGCCTAGAAGAGTGGCAGAGTGGTGAATGTTGGCCAAGAAGGCAAAACAACGGTTTACGCACCAGGTTTGCAGCCAAGCAGTGTATTCGATTGGGGGTGCAAAAACAGCAAAAGTCAAGGGTTGGGTGTATTTGATTGGGGGTTGGGTGTGTCGATTGAATGTATCAATTTGGGTGTATCGATTGGGGGTTGGGTGTATTCGATTGGGGGTTGCAAAAACTAGCAAAAACTAGCAAAACTAGCAAACTAGCACAAGACACCATTCCTAATGTGATGTGGACTTCAGAATATATTCTCTCTTTCTCAACATCACAGGAGCGAGGTCTGAGGAGCCTCCACTTCCACCTAGTAAATTATGGCCATTAGCAATCGAAATTGTTTTTGTACAGGATAGTTTATACTACAATCCTTTTAAGTTTTACGTACTGTAGAAAGTGGCGCTCCAGGCAGAGGGGGAAAAGGGTCACACTCTCACACACATGTAACACATTAACACACAAAGTTGCACACGCATACACATATGCGCACACACGCATACACATATGCGCACACACGCATACACATATGCGCACACACGCATACACATATGCGCGCACACACACATACACACATATACATTCACGTCACGGACACACACACATGCATACACATACGCACACAAACGCATACGCACACATACACACACGCCACGCACACACATATATGCACTTACCACAGGAAGAGCGCAGGCTGAAGGATCTCAGGCTAGATGTGACACAAACTCACACACGCATACACATACATGCACACACATACACACATATGCACACGCACGTTACACACACACATCTACATATACACGTACCGCGTGAAGAGCGCAGGCTGAAGGATCTCAGGCTAGATGTGACACAAACTCACACACACATACACATACATGCACACACACATACACACATATGCACACGCACGTCACACACACACACACATCTACATATACACGTACCGCGTGAAGAGCGCAGGCTGAAGGATCTCAGGCTAGATGTGACACAAACTCACACACGCATACACATACATGCACACACACATACACACATATGCACACGCACGTCACACACACACCTACATATACACGTACCGCGTGAAGAGCGCAGGCTGAAGGATCTCAGGCTAGATGTGACACAAACTCACACACGCATACACATACATGCACACACACATACACACATATGCACACGCACGTCACACACACACACCTACATATACACGTACCGCGTGAAAAGCGCAGGCTGAAGGATCTCAGGCTAGATGTGACACAAGCTCACACACGCATACACATACATGCACACACACATACACACACATACACACGCACGTCACACACACCTACATATACACGTACCGCGTGAAGAGCGCAGGCTGAAGGATCTCAGGCTAGATGTGCGTGGTGTTGTGGCAGAGGGGGCTGGTGGCAGAGGAGGAGCAGAGGCCCAGCCGCCCCCCACACGCACCGCTTTACCGGAGCTGTTGCGCATGCTTGACAACCTGGGAGGTGCATGGTAAGTGCGCACGTGAGACAGTGTTTTTCTGTTTGTTTGTGCGTGCCATGTCCGGATTAAGAGGAATAGCATCGGCATTGTGACTATTGCAGGGAAGCGGTACGTGCGCAAATTGTTGACATTTTGTTTGTGCGCTTGCATTTATTGCCTGTATTTATCGTGAAGGATGGAAAAGAGACTTAAAGGGAAGGTGCTGGGTTACTTTCTTCCCAAACTGTCTCAAAGCTAAATCTCGTTTTAAGCTGGTTCACCCACCAAAACTATGCGGATACAAGGAGCAGGCTGGTCGGCCAAAAAAAAAAGGGATATATATTGATATAAGACAGCAACTACTGCGTGCTATAAACAGCGGCTCACACTGGCTGTGTAGTACTTCCATTCTTTCTAACGCATGAATCAGCTACATTAAAGTACGTGTGTGCCTCATTTGCATTTTGCCAATGCTGCACGAAAGCAAGCGCTCAAGTCCTGTGTTGTATTTTTGCATCTGAGTAATACTTAGGGTTGGCCAGAACCGGTGTGCGCAATGCGCCCCGCTATCGCTGCCTATCATATTGGGGGTGTGTGTATGGAAGGGTCTGCATGGAGGAGGGTTATATATATACGGTGTATATACGGTATTTCAAACAGGGAAATTAACAAATGTACGGTCATATACGGTGTATATATACGGTTCTGGCCAACCCTAGTAATACTACACAAAAGGAAGCGCACAAACCGTGCCTGCAGATGGAGTAGTCCATACACTGTATCCATTTACTTCTGACCAATGTTTATGAGAGGAATTTCTCAACCCGTGCGTACAGAGGAAAGTTGCTCATACTCATACACTGTATACGCTTGTGTCAGGCCAACTTGTCTCCTAAGAAAACAAGAGGAACTGCACAAGCATTAAATTCCCCCCCACTCCCCACATTAATCTAAGGAAAGGAGTCATTTTGGCACCTGGTACCATAAAATTCCTGTACCAAACTCATGCCACGTAAGAATCGCCCATGCACCACGAGCGTTTGCATCCCACCAAAGCTACACAGGATAATCATTCAGTGAGACAAACTGCAAGCACACATCACTAGTAGTGGCTCCTTGCCAGCCCTGCGCTTTTAAGCAAAAGCGCTCATCGCGCTCAGGGCCTCCATTTTGCTGGCCCTACAAACAAAAGCGCTCATCGCGCTCAGAGCCTCAATTTTGCTGGCCCTACACACAAAAGCGCTCATCGGCTCAGGGCCTCCATTTTGCTGGCCCTACACACAAAAGCGCTCATTGGCTCAGGGCCTCCATTTTGCTGGCCCTACAAAAAAAAACGCTCATCGGCTCAGGGCCTCCATTTTGCTGGCCCTACACACAAAAGCGCTCATCGGCTCAGGGCCTCCATTTTGCTGGCCCTACAAACAAAAGCGCTCAATGCGCTCAGGGCCTCCATTTTGCTGGCCCTACACACAAAAGCGCTCATCGGCTCAGGGCCTCCATTTTGCTGGCCCTACAAACAAAAGCGCTCATTGGCTCAGGGCCTCCATTTTGCTGGCCCTACACACAAAAGTGCTCAATGCGCTCAGGGCCTCCATTTTGCTGGCCCTACACATAGAAAACACTCACCGTGTCAAGGGCCGTGAAAAAGCGGGGTTGTCATCCCCATCGTTCATGGACAACCTGCAGGGCGTGTGTGCGTGCATTTGTGTGTGTTGTGTTAGTGTGTGTGTGTGCCTGTGTGTGTGTGCCTGTGTGTGTGTGCCTGTGCCTGTGTGTGTGTGTGTGTGTGTAGGGGGTGCGTGCACATGCACTTGTCTGTGTGTGTACGATTGTGTGAATCATGCATACAGCAGGGTTGCTGCACCCTATGCCATGGAAATTCTCGAAGGCAAAATGGATGTGCCATAGAGGCTTGCCAGCCAAGTGAAATGGATTATTTTTGCAAGATTGCGAGGCTCACCATGAGCCATAAGCGCCCTGTTTAAAATGATAACGCACACAACCACATGTCCACAAACACATACATGCACATACACATACAAATGCATGCAAAACACATACACATACACATGCACACGGAACACATACACACATACACATACACACACACACACAAACACACACCTTTGCGTTTCTGAGCCCTCCCAGTCTTCGCCTGAGTGCCCACTCTCTGATACAATGGATGCCACACCCTCCAGCCCTCCACCTCTAGCCCCAGTCTCGTAATGTTCAGAGCCTCCCTCACCTCCACCCTCAATCCTACCATAGACATCACCCTCAGCAATATTTCCAGCTTCAGCCACGTTTCCAGCTTCAGCCACGTTTCCAGCTTCAGCCACGTGTCCAGCTTCACAGGAGCTATCCTCTCGCCCACCCACTGCCGCCTCACATGCCGCAGCAGCATCACCTTCTGCTGCATGCACCGTGCCGCGCTGTCCACCGTGAAAACTGTCGTCCTCTGGGGGGGACGAGGCAGCTACCCCTTCTGCTGCTACAGCAGCCGTCATACTCGAGGTTGCGTCCTGCGCAAAGGGCTCCTGCTCCTCACTGTTGTGCCTGTTACCCCCCTGCTTTTGCTGCTCATGCTGCTGCAGCTGCCCCACCCGTCCTTCTCCACCATCTCCTGACTCCATCCCCTCACTCTTACCCACGCTCTCTCCACCAACAGCCTCTCCAGTACCATCACCTCCGTCACGTGGCACGTTTTCAGGGACAGCTGAAGGGTCGTCTTCAGCCATCCCTCCTTTAGATGCTACCGTACCACCTAAAGTGTGTGTGTGTATGTGTGTGTGTGTGTGTGTGTGTGTGTGTAAAGATGCTTGTGTCTGCATGCACATGTGTGTGTGCGCTTATGCCTACACACATAATCCAATACCAAAACCTTTACCAAGCTTGGATCCCTGCACAACTCAGCGCTTACACACACAGTAAACACGCATGCATGCAAATGTGCACACACACAAAACACACACACAGGCAGGCACATAGACGCACCATCCCTCCCGTTCTCTCTGACTACAGAGTCTGCTGGGGGGAATGGCAGAAAAGCTGCGTGACCCTTCCCATCTTCATCGCCGCCTGTGAGGAAGTGTGGATGTGTGTGTGTGTTTAAGTGTGGACGTATGTGTGTGTTTGGTATGTGTGTGTATTTAAGTGAGGACGTGTGTGTGTGTGTGTGTATGACTGTGTGTATGTGTGTGTATGTGTGTTTGTGTGTTTAAGTGAGGACGTGTGTGTGTGTATGCTGCGTGCACTATTGATTAACACTCTTTCCTTGACACTCGCTTTTTGTCACCAACCTGTCATTTCCAAGGAGGGGGATGCATTTTTGAACCAGCATACGCTAAAACCATGAGTGGCAGTAGAGCAGGCACTAGCAAGGGCCAATACATGTGAAGACAAGGCCAATATAAGTTAAGACAAGGCCCAGGTCAAGTGATGTAAGGGCAAATCACATCGCATTGTCATACCACATTGAGGCCACATGAGTTACGTGAGAGGACAAATTGCGATGACCCAAAAGGGCCAGTACAAGAATTTTAGACAAGGCCCGGGTCAAGTGATGCAAGGGCAAAATCATATCGCGCTAGAAAACCGCATGAGTCACGTGAGAGGACATACTGCGATGACCCAAAAGGGCCAGTACAAGAATTTTAGACAAGGCCCGGGTCAAGTGATGCAAGGGCAAAATCACATCGCGCTAAAAGGCCACATGCGTCACGTGAGGGGACATATTGCGATGACCCAAAAGGGCCAGTACAAGTTTAGACAAGGCCTGGGTCAAGTGATGCAAGGGCAAAATCACATCGCATTGTCATACCACATTGAGGCCACATGAGTTACGTGAGAGGACATATTGCGATGACCCAAAAGGGCCAGTACAAGTTTAGACAAGGCCTGGGTCAAGTGATGCAAGGGCAAAATCATATCGCGCTAAAAGGCCACATGAGTCACGTGAGGGGACATATTGCGATGACCTAAGGGCCAAGACAAGTGGCAAGGTCAATGGATAAAATAGCATGAGGGCAAAATCAAATGTAGGGGCTGGCCAGAAGCATACATTTGTAGGTATATATGATATATGGTGTACATACAGTATGTTTGGCAGGGGAATCACCAATTATACGGTCATATACAGCGTGTACATACGGTTCTGGTGAACCCTACCCAAGGGCCAAGACAAGTGGCAGGGTGAATGGATAAAACAGCATGAGGGGAAAATCATAGGACATCAAGGTGAAAACCAGTGCTGTAACGGCCAGGACAAAGAACGCAAGGGCAGGTGGAGCGGTACAAGGGTTAAACACAGTCACGTGAGGGGCACATTAGAGTGAAACAAGCATCTGGATACAAGAGTTTTTTAAAGGGACACTGGAGCCACAGCAAGTCACGTGAGGGCAGGTTCGATGGCATGAAGGGCATACCCAGAAAACGCAAGGGCCAGATCAAATGACACGTAAGTCTATTTTGACATGAGGGGGGAGCATGAGTCACATGAGGCAAAAATAATTTATACAAGGGCATGACGAATGGCTTGACGGTCGGGTGTTTCGACACGAGCGTTCAATTAAATGACACCCAGGGGGCAGGTTATTTGGCTCGACGGTCGGATGTTTTGACATGGGAACCTGGAATAAGGAACGTGAGGGCCAACTGAAGTGACGTGGGCGTTTGTTTAAGTGACACACGAGGGCGAGTCAAACGGCACGACGTTCGGATGTTTTTAGGGAAAAGGTTGAAATGAGTCATGTGCGGTCCAAGCCAAACGATTCAAGGTCGGAATTAAACGATCCAAGGGCAAAGGCAATTGATGCGATGGCCATATTAAGTGGCATGAAAGGCAGTATGACTGGGTGACTGGGAGCCAAATTAAGTGACATTTGGACAAGGGAGACGAGAGCAAGACTGAGATGAACTGGCGTCTAGAGGCGCTCTCCAAGCAGGGGGGCAAATAATGAGGGTGGAAGGTGACTGCCTTTGCAAAATCAGCGTGCATCCATGGATGGATGAATGTGCATGCATGCTGCCGAAGAACAACAAACACATCTTTGCTCTGAGCTGGCAGGTCATCCTATTTTTGCAGCTGGAGTGGCGGGCTGTTCACAGCCTTTCTATCTCGTTATTCGTGCATACATAGGATGATATGAGAGCAACAAAGCAAGTGGTCTGACCTCTTCGGCCCTTCATCTCAGCTGCAAATCTAGCGTGCCTGCTATGCAGCCTTGTCTCTCATCACAGCCTATTTAGCATGCATCGGTAGCTGCTATGCAACCTTGTCCCTCATCACAGCCTATTCAGCATGCATCAGTAGATAGCAACAAGGAGAGCAGCAAACAGAATGGGTCGACCTGATTAACCCTCACTTTCAGCAGCGTATGTGGCATGCAATTCTGCAGCGTACAAAAAACAAAAAAACGGTCTGTCCACACCTGTGAACAGCAGCAGGTGAGGACTGAGGACAGACAGTTTTTTGTTTTTTGAAGCTCACAGTCAGCAGCACGTTGTGCAGCCCCTGTTGTGAGTCCTACCCCCTCATCACAGCTCAGTCTATCTAGCACGCAGAGCTGACAAAAAAAGCACCTGTTTGATTCTCTGTTTCAGCAGCAGGCTGCGCAGACTCAGCACTGAGGCTGCTTCTGCCTGGCTCTGGTGCTGCGATTTCTGTGGCTGTCGCTGGAACCGTTCCTGTCGTCACACTGCCTTGTGTGTCACTAAAAAGCGCCTGTGTGTTTGTGCGACAAAAAATAATAGTTTGACGTTGTAGAGGTGCGAGCAGCTGTTGTGGAACGCCTCTGTTGCCACACTAATTTTTTAATAGTGTGTCACTAAAAAGTGCCTGTGTGTTTGTGGAAACAAAATTTTGACGTTATGGGGGTGTGAGCAGCTGTTGTGGAACGCCTCTGTGGCAATGCTGGTGTGTGTTGATGGCCAGTGCCTGTTTGGAAAGGTTGATGCAGCAAATGAAACATGATGTTATGGGGGTGTGAGCAGCTGTTGTGGAATGCCACTGTAGCAATGCTGCTGTGAGTGTTAATGGCCAGCGCCTGTTTGATAAGGTTAGTGCAGCAAATGAAACATGATGTCATGGGGGTGTGAGCAGCAGTTGTGGAACGCCTCTGTAGCAATGCTGGTGTGAGTGTTAATGGCCAATGTCTGTGTGAAGACGTTAGTACGGCAAAGTTTAACATGATCTTGAGCCAGAAGTTCAGCTGCAGCTTTAGTGAAACGCCTCTGTAGCAGCGCTAGTTTGTGGGAGAGTGGCCAGAGCCTGTGTGATTGTGTGGCAGAAAATTTGTGACGTTGAGGAGGTGCTTGCAGTTGCAGCTTTTGGAGATGGCTTTTGCAGCCACGAAAGCCTGTGGGTCACTGAGCAGTGCTTTGAGCTTGCCTGAAAGAAGAGGCCAAAACATGGGATAGTTTTGTCTATCTTTGTCGTTTGTTATGTGCATGTAACTTTTGTAGTGTGCATGTGCATGCAATTTTGTAGTGTGCATGTGCATGCAACTCTGTAGTGTGGCATGTGCATGCAACTTTTGTAGTGTGCCTGTGCATGCAACTCTGTAGTGTGCCTGTGCATGCAACTCTGTAGTGTGCATGTGCATGCAACTTTGTAGTGTGCATGTGCATGCAACTTTTGTAGTGTGCATGTGCATGCAACTCTGTAGTGTGCCTGTGCATGCAACTCTGTAGTGTGCATGTGCATGCAACTTTGTAGTGTGCATGTGCATGCAACTTCGTAGTGTGCATGTGCATGCAACTTTGTAGTGTGCATGTGCATGCAACTTTGTAGTGTGCATGTGCATGCAACTTTTGTAGTGTGCATGTGCATGCAACTTTGTAGTGTGCACGTGCATGCAGCTTTGTAGTGTGCATGTAAGTGCATGTGTACGGGCTCGCACCAACACCATCCCCAGTGTGTGTACTACTGTATAGCAGCGCTAGCGATGGAGGCCAAGTGCAACTATGAAACATACAGACCGTAGACAGGGGATTACATACACTCACAGACATATACACACAAGCACATTTGTGCAACATGATCTTGAACAAACAAAAACAGAAACACACACAAACACACACACATACACACACACCTCAGGGCGTACGGCAGCAGCTGCTGCAGCAGTGCTGGTGGGTGAGGAGGGAGAGATGTTGGGAAAGCGTATCGTTGACAAATGTGGGTGCCAGCTTGAGAGAGAACGCGCGCCTGTGAATGCATATGTGTGTTTTTAAGTAGGTACGATTAGGTATGTGTAAGTGTGTAATTGTGTTTGCATATGTGGAAGGGTAAATGTCTGCATGCAAATTTGCATATGTAGAGAGGGGTTGTGGTTGGAAGTATGGGTGTGTGCGTGACTGGTTGAGCCTAAATTATAATACATATGTGCAAGCGAGATATGGCGCTATAATAAAATGCCTCGGATGCCTTCCTCAGCAGCTGATGCTCGAATGTAGGGTTGGCCAGAACCATTTATATACGGTGTATATACGGTATTTTCGTCTTTAAAGTCACCAAATATACAGTCAAATACAGTGTATTTCTACGTATATAAACCGTCCTTGCCAACCTCACTCATGTGCCTATGAGCGAGAGAACATAAATAAAAAATGATTACAAAGCACACACACACAGAGTTTTTACATTGGCTTCCGCGAACAGAGCTGTTTATGTAATAAACCGATTAGTAAGATAAAAGTGCCCTGCATTCTTGTAAATTTTCCTGCAGCAAGGAAGTGTGCTCGTTGTGGCAAAGGGCACTTCATGTAGCGTTCCAGCACACATCAACACACCTGTGATCAGAAATGCTGCAGGGCCCAAGATTTTCTTTATGGCGCTGCTTGTCATTTTGCCAACATCAGCAGATGCGCCGACAGTGGCTGTGTTCATGAAGACCTGTGCGTGAAAGTGAAGTCAAACAGGCAGTGTTCATAAAGACCTGTGCGTGAAAGTGAAGTCAAACAGGCAGTGTTTATAAAGACCTGTGCGTGAAAGCGAAGTCAAACAGGCCAGTGTTCATAAAGACCTGTGCGTAAAAGCGAAGACAAACGGGCAGTGTTCATAAAGACTTGTGCATGAAGGCGAAGACAAACGGGCAGTGTTCACAAAGATCTGTGCATGAAAGCGAGGTCAAACGGGTAGTGTTCATGAAGACCTGTGCGTGAAAGTGAAGTCAAACAGGCAGTGTTCATAAAGACCTGTGCGTGAAAGTGAAGTCAAACAGGCAGTGTTTATAAAGACCTGTGCGTGAAAGCGAAGTCAAACAGGCAGTGTTCATAAGAGACTTGTGTACGAAAGCGAAGTCAAACAGGCAGTGTTCATAAGAGACTTGTGCATGAAGGCGAAGACAACGGGCAGTGTTCATAAAGACCTGTGTACGAAAGCGAAGTCAAACGGGTAGTGTTCATGAAGACCTGTGTGTGAAAGTGAAATCAAACAGGCAGTGTTCAGGAAGACCTATGCATGAAAATGAAGTCAAATGGGCTTTTCAACATGCCTCTCAAAAATCGGTAAGCATCCCGTATCCCGTACCTAGTGACAAAGCACTCCTGCCTTTCCAGGACCTTGATCAGAATTGTGTCGCCTCTTCTTATTTAAATTGGATACAAAAGCAGTTGTACCGACTGTAGCTGCGCTTTTCACGGGGAAAACACTTCAAACGAAAGAGGGTCGACTCGTCAACGCTAGCGTGAGTAATTATCAACAACCTTCCATTCCATTTGAGTGAATGAAATCAATCCACGACGTGTTTCTTGGCTTCAAACGAACGAGCGACTCGTCGACGCTAAAGTGAGTAATTAGTAACAACCTACCAATCCATTTGAGTGAATGAATTCAATCCACGGCGTGTTTCATGGCTTCAAACGAACGAGCGTCGACTCGTCAACGCTAGCGTGAGTAATTATCAACAACCTTCCAATCCATTTGAGTGAATGAAGTCAATCCACCATTCAATTCAACTTGTCAACAAATCTGCCAATCCATTGAAGTGAATGGAGTCAATTCACGGCTGCCTTGCAACCTACTTTGCAAAAATCCTAGCACCTACGTTGCAATGATTTGAGTTGCATGAAAATGGAAAGACAGCCTTCTTTGCATCAACCTATAAGGTAATGTGTTTACACTGCAATAAATGATATCATCTCAGAGTAAGCTTCATCATAATTGAAGGACAGTGTCCCTTGCATTTTCCTATAAGGTCATGTGTTAATTTACTCATTCACTTCTACAGATGTATTACACCACTCAAGGCCTGTGAATGAGCACCCACCTCGTTCACAACCAATCCTGCAGGTAGACAGCTCCTACACCAAACTTATATTTCACCTTCACGTGTACCATAAATCACATCATAACTACATACATGCTCCATAACCGTAATTACCTACACCCATATCTACCCATTTTACCTTAACACGTGCACCATACTCAAGCTTTTACTTACACTCATGAGCCACAAGATATACCACACCACATTAACTCAAACCCACGTATACAATACTTGCTCCCCATGCACACTTACTGTTTGTGCTCCTTGCACACTTATTGTTTGTGCTCCATGTACACTTACTATTTGTGCTCCTTGCACACTTAATGTTTGTGCTCCATGCACACCTACAGTACGGCACCAAGCACACCTACAGTACGGCACCAAGCACACCTACAATACATGCACAATGCATACCAACAATAGATGCATCATGCACCCCATTGTTGACTCAAATGTTGTCCATCACCTGCTTGCGTCACCTATTATCCTAAAAACACAGTTTTTACAGGTGCTTTCACACCTACACAGCAAACCTATGCTGATTCCGTTGGATGATTGTTTTACTACCTATACTGTGTTTGCATCAAGTTCAATGGTGTACCAGACACATTCCCAAATTAAGCATGTCGTGGCCATGCAAGAAAACTGTGGCCACAAGGTCGCACCCCGCGGCCATGCAATAACACTGCCACACGGTAGCTTTAACATATACTTGCTTGCATCTCAGCACACCAAAAAACGTACACACACGCACACACACAAGCGCGCTTACTAACTATTCATTTTAATAAATACGCACATGCACACAGCTGCACTTGTGTCTGCTTGACATGCCTTCTATTCTCTTACTAATTTATATGTACAGTTGGCCATATATATACGGTGTATATACAGCAGCTTCTGCAGGAATCACATCAGATATACGATCATATACGGCGTATATTTACAATTCTGGCCAACCCTAATTATATGACGGCACTTAGTTGTTGGCCAGAACTGTAATCATACAACGGAAATAATTTGGTAATTTCCCTGCCAAAAAAACTGTATGCACACCGCATGTATATAGTTCTGGTCAGCCCTAAACGCACTTGATTGTTGACCAGGCCGATGTCGATAGGCTTTGCGCACTCCACCCGGGTAGCGAGGCTGAGCGCTTCATACGGGTCCTGCAGCACACACAAAGGGCACACAAAATGATCAGACCTGTTGATGCTTTTGACAACGAGAGAAAAGGTGTAACCAATAGCCGAATGAGAACCAAGGCCGCACGTCTTCCACAATCTGAATTCAGGGCGTCTGCTGGGCTTGTGAGTCAGAGATTGATCCAAAGCTCATTGGAGTGAGTGAACTCACTCAAGCAACACCCTGTCGCACTTTTAAAGCATGTGCATCAGCATCCCTTTTACGTTACCGTACGTACATAATATCACCGCCCCTAATCAATGTCTTTTGGAGGAACACGCGAATTGAGTTCAAATATATTTATTTTACTTAAATTTACAGTTTGCAGGGATTTAAAAAGATGAGTGGGGTGGTGATCGATGACTTTGTAGAATATTTAGAAGGGGGAGCGTGAGTACATGTACACACGATACAGTCTAATCCATGCCAGGTAGCAACTTCCCTTTCTCGGGCATGCATGCACATATTGCTATACACGTAAAAGCATACACACCCTCGTTGTGAGGATGTTGTCAGACTCAGAGTTATGAGAGTCTACTAAAGAACGCCTTATTGAAAGGAAGGCTGAGAACTGTACAAGTCTATTCAGGTACATTGTGTTGGTCACACCTCCTGGAAAACGGAAAACAGCAGCAAACCGCAGGGAAACGTAGTGAAACACACGCATACGCACAACGCACACGCACACACATGCACATGCATGCGTACGTAGGCATGCACACACACACACACACGCACACACACACACACATGCACATGACCACCTGGGTCAGGATCCCTTGTAGCTCATAGCTTCCAAGCATACAACCTGCAAACAGCTGCCTACTAAACTGCCTACTAAACAGTTTCCTTACTTGTATGCCACCAGGCTGTCCTCATTATGCAAACAGTCCTTACACACATGCCTTCTAACAGGCTTAGTGAACAGGAATGGCCAGGATAGTCACTCACACCGTTAGCATGAAGCAAAATACACGGTGTCTTAAGAACCATGCACGGTTCTGGCCAACCCTCAATTCCAACCATTCAAGGTGAAAAGCAGCAGCCCTTAACTCGGCAATTATTTACAGGGCGAGTGTAATTACTAGCAAACACTAAATAATTCGGAAGAAGGATAGCGGCATCATTGGACTCAATCCTGCACCTGAGGAATGCCAGTGGTAGCCGCAAAATCGTTGCTGGTGCCCAAAGGAAGAATCGCCATGGTGACTTGCTTAGTGCGCTCGTGAGAACCTGCTAGCTCTGCCATGGTGCTTGCCTGTGTGATGTAAAAAACTAAAAAGGTATACACCGCATACATACTATGGTTCTAGACTACCCCGTGTACGTTTGTTTTGTGAGCATGTGTGCCAAGAAGGTGGCCTGTTTGTGTCATGTGTGAAATGCCTCGCTAGATACAGTTGTGAAAGCTGGCCAGTCCACTGCCACGTGCCTGCCTGGTGTGTGTGTGTGTACGAGTGGTGGTGCAAGTATTTGTGTGTGTGTATGTGTGTGTATGTGTGCGTGTGTGCGCGCGTGTGTACCATAGTTGAATGTAATTGTTTGACTTGGCGCTTGTAAGAACTTGTGTGCAAGGCTCAACTGACTGATGCATTGGTGAATAGCAGCGCTTTGAAAAAGCAGAGGACCAACACTCCCATACACTCACACACACACATCAACGCATAAACACCCATGCACATTGCACACAAACGATTTGCACAGACACACACGTATGTGCACACTACACACACACACACACACACACACACACAAACACGCATAGGGACAACAACAAAAAAGTGCTGGTGTGGGCTAATGCACGCACTGTGCAATCACCAACACACATACACACAATGAATACCCGTACGCGCACACACACATACATACACACACACCTACCTGCTGTCGTGGGCTCAAACGCGCGCTTGGAGCAGCTTCCTGGCTTTCCTGGTACTGCTGATCTTGGCCCAAATCAAAGCTGTTTGAGCGGCTGCTGACGTTGGACACGTTGGCCTGCTTCGTGTCTTGCAGCCCACCTGCAGCGGGAACAACACAAAGAAACATAAAGCACTACAGATTATAGATAAAGCCCATACATAAGATGGCGGCTGACATTGAACACGTTGGCCTGCTTTGTGTCTTGCAGCCCACCTGCAGTGGGAACAACATAAAGAAACATTTTGCACTACAGACTATAGATAAAGCCCATACATAAGATGGCGGCTGACGTTGGACATGTTGGCCTGCTTTGTGTCTTGCAGCCCCATTGCAGGGGGCAGGACACAAACAATAAGAGTGCACTATAGCCCATACATAAAAACTGCGGCTGACATTGGACACGTTGGCCTGCTTTGTGTCTTGCAGCCCACCTGCAGCGGGCAGGACACAAACAATAAGAGTGCACTATAGCCCAAACATAAAATTGTGGCTGGTGTCGGAAGCGTTGGCCTGCTTTGTGTCTTGCAGCCCAACTGCAGGGGGCAGGACACAAACAATAACAGTGCACTATAGCCCATACGTAAAATTGCGGCTGGTGCCGGAAGCGTTGGCCTGCTTTGTGTCTTGCAGCCCAACTGCAGGGGGCAGAACACAAACGAGAAGAATGTACTCTAACTCATGCACAAGATGCACAAGATGTCGGCTGATGTCAGACATGTCAGCCTACCTCGTGCCTTGCAGCTTAGCATGTAGGGTAGCACACACAGCAATTGAACACAGAAGCGAGAGAAAGCACGGGAGAGAGAGAGAGAGAGAGAGAGAGTGGGAGAGAGAGAGAGAGAGAGAGAGAGAGAGCTTTTGTGACAAGTACAAGAGTAGCAAAATAACACAGCTTTGTTACACGTATGAACGTATGAAGTATTAGAAGGGCACATTTGTCTTATTCACACGCAAAAGTGGCAAAAACACTGTGCCTACATCACATTTTGCGGAGCATATTTGCAGAGCTGAACAAAGAGAAAAGGACAAGGCTCTATTACATTTTCACACATACCTGTGTGACGCAGGATTGCGGCAACCACCTCATTCACCGTCCCATCTGCAATCAAACAGGTGGAGGGGGATCCCATGTGTCTAGGGTTGGCCAGAACCGTATATACACATTGTATATGACCGTATGTATGGTGATTTCCCTGCCGATAATACCGTATATACACCGTATATACCTATAAATGCATGGTTATGGCCAACCCTACATATGTCAGGTTATGTCAGGATATGTCAGGTTAGGGGAGACATAAGCTCGACAGAGCATACGCTGCAAGCAAGAGAAAGAGAGTGTCATAGAATCTCAAAGCGTGGGATTGAGAGAAAGGATGTGACAAAGTGTGACCAAGGGTCATCACAGCAAATGCCTTGATCAATGCATGAGACAGGGAGACAAGATCTTGATCAATGCGTGAGACGAGCAGACAAACTCTTGATCAATGCGTGAGACGAGCAGACAAACTCTTGATCAATGCGTATGACGAGCAGACAAACTCTTTATCAATGCGTGAGACGAGCAGACAAAATCTTGATCAACGCGTAAGACGAGCACTACATGCAACCAAAAGAGCACACACCTCCGCCTGCTGCCACAAGCGTGTCGGCTGTGCCCAAAACCAGGGCCTCCTTCACAAGGCGATCAACATCCCCCGCCTCGTACGTCACGCGCACCGCAACCTGTAAGCGTGTAGGAGATGTTGGGACTGAAGTGCAACGAATCTGGAGAGCATGTGTAGCAAATGGTTAGGATTGACCAGAACCATATATATACGGTTTACGGTGTATAAACGGTATTATTAAACGGTATTTTTGGCGGGATAATGACCAAATATACTATCATATACGGTGTATATACACGGTTCTGGCCAACCCTACAAATGTTGGGAAAACATGTGCTGTGCCTAAGAGGGGCCTCCTTCACAAGACAATCCACACTCCCTGCTTTGTATGTCACGCATGTTGTGTTTTCCGTGTGCAGGTGTTGTTGGGATTGTCATGTACAACAACAACCAAAAAGTGGGTGCGCAGCAAATCTTGGTATTGATATTGGAGTGCATTGAGAGGACTCTGAGCATACAGCTGCACACTGCAGCCTCTGAGCATACAGCTGCACACTGCGGCCGGCGTGTGTATGTAGCACAGTGTATGTAGCACAGTGTATGTAGCACAGTGTATGTAGCACAGCTTGCACTTGGAAAGCACCACAACTCGTGAGCATGTGTAGCGGAAGTTTAAATCCCAACGAGGGAACAGATCGGATCGGCCTCAAAGTGCGCTAAGCAATCAGCTGCCACGCACTCACTCTGTTTCCTCGCACTTGGACAAAGAGCAATCCTTCATTTTGGAGCCATTTGCGCGCACTTTTTTCATCCTTTATTTAACGTTAGGGCTGCTTACATTTACAGGTTACAGAGCATGCTCTCCCTTGTTCGTTGGATATAGGAGGGTTCAAGTGTTTAGGTCTAGGGTTGAAGGGTTGCTTCTTTAAAAGTAAAACGTTTATTATACAATTGGCAATTGCGCCCGTAAGTTGCAACTGTTCCTATACTTGTAACAACAGACGCAGTGCCTCCTCCTGTGACAGCAGACGCAGTGCCTCCTCCTGTAACAACAGACGCAGTGCCTCCTCCTGTAACAACAGACGCAGTGCCTCCTCCTGTAACAACAGACGCAGTGCCTCCTC
>Ga0307972_1000853_pt1 | contig 16546 bp, 14 predicted proteins | sample OrgLakmetagen780_FD_201848 | JGI IMG/M metagenome (GOLD analysis project Ga0307972, IMG submission 201848) | Saline water microbial communities from Organic Lake, Antarctica - #780 | ecosystem: Environmental > Aquatic > Non-marine Saline and Alkaline > Saline | place: Antarctica: Organic Lake...
ACGGCGCCGAGATAGCGAGTATACAAAACGGCGGGAGCGATAAAGATACTCATCAGGCTCGGCGTATTCAAGCCAAAGAGCTTGCAGATGGGTGGGTACAGGTCACATGATCTACGCACAGCATTTTGACGCCGAAGAATTCCGTGAGTGGTCAGACGATATGAGCGCCCGCTTGGTCACGATGCTGGATGTCCTGCGCTTCAAACTGGGCAGCCCTATCAGAATCCGAACTAATCACTCTGACCGGAGGCACACCATGAGATTCTTACTAGCACTGGCGTTCATGCTGACCGCAACAACGGCAACGGCGCAGGATTTTTACCTCAACTACCAAGCAGCCTACAGCCCGCCCGGTGGTGACATTATTGCCGGTAACAAGATTGCCCGGTATGTGGTCGAGCTAGAGCCGGAAGTAACCTATGGATGGGCGACGTTTAAAGTGAAGGCGCAAGCCTATGGCGTGAACACTTGGATAACGTCAGAGCAGAGAGGCAGCGGCTTCGACAAGTTTAAAGGCTCTTATGCATGGCGCGTGGAAGAATGGCGTTACGCACTGACGCCACGGCTGGAGCTTGGTAATCCGAAGCTGAAGTTCTTCATTGAGAACTACTCACCCGTTGACCGGCATGGTGACTGGAACGAAGGCGGGGCGCAGGGACAAGAAACAGAATTTTACTGGGTGTTGGGTGTGTCTGGCAGGATGAAGTTTTAATCATGTATCTACAAAACTTCGACTTTTCTGAGTTCAAGAACAGCACTATACAAGACACTCAAATCTTCCCAAAATCCCTATCAGAGCAAGAACTCATCACCCCAACTAGAGGTAACTAATATGGTCCATAGACCTGACATTATCGGAACCATCTACAACAATGATGCTAAGTATGACGAAGAAGGAAACATGACAAAGAAGCCAACTAAGCAAAAAGGCTTTCATGTGAACTTCATACAAGAAGTGCCTGAACTTGAACAGTATAAATTAAATCCGCAACCAACAACTCCAATGCGAGTGTATGCTGGTGGTATCAAGCCAGTTGCTTATAAGTTTCCGAGCAAGAAAAAGTTCAAAGAGTACTTTCCAGATTCAGAGCAGGTGTAACACATGTCAAAATAGCTGCTGAAGCTCAGGTTGTGGTGGAGATGCTGTTTGGACTTTCGCTTATAAAGCAATAGAAATCTTACAAGAGATAACAACGTTTGAATGGCCAGAGCTATAAGCCGTATAAATAAAAGAAACAGATATAAAAGGTAAGGACATAATGCCTGCAATTTTGACTAATAAGCTAAGAATTACTAACGGGGATTACTTTCAGAATGATATATCGGAGATTCCGACGTATCTTTATATTGGAAGAACAACTGCATGGGGTGATGAACAGTTACCACCTGATGCTGTTGATTCTACTAATGGTCGTGCAGATGCTCTTCAAGAAGTTCAGGCACTAAAGCGAATTTACAGCTCTGACATTATTTCAGTTGCTCAGCGTTATGACTGGACAGACGGCGATGTGTATGATGAGTATACTGATGTCGCCAACATGATTGATGACAAGAATCCGGTAACTAACGAATATTACAAGTTCTATGTTGTCACTGATGAGTTCAATGTCTATAAGTGTCTATCTAATTATAAGAGATCGCAATCAACAACAAAACCATCTGGAACTTCTACGACTCCATTTACAACACCAGACGGTTACATTTGGAAGTTCATGTATACGATCAAATCTCCTGACGTATTCAAATTCATGACTCCAAACTGGATTCCGTGCTATAATGTTGCATATAATGATAATAGCATTCAGTGGCAAGTACAAGATGCTACAGTTCCAGGGTCTATCGAGCACATAGCAGTGGTTGAAGACGGAGCTGAGTATGTTTCTACTGATCTTCCAAACGTCACGATAACAGGTGATGGAACTGGAGCTACCGCAGTTGCAGAAGTTGATGATTTAACAGGAACAATTGATCGTATCGTTGTAACGAATGCAGGAAGTGGATATACAGAAGCAACTGTTACATTAAGCGGGTCAACTGTAGGTGGTGGAGCAACCGCTCGTCCAGTTATTAGTCCAAGAAATGGTCATGGCTCAGATGCTAGATTAGAACTTGGTGCGACTCATAAAATGGTAAGAACAGTTATTGATGGTGATGAAGGTGGAGATTTTCCAACAAACATTGACTATCGTATCGCTGGTATTCTAAAAGAGCCACGATCAAATGATGCAGGTGTTGCACTCGCAATCGCAAGTACAAATCTATTCTCTGCTGGAGAAACTATTACAAGTTCATCATCAAGTGCAACAGGAACGATTAGATCAGTAAGTAGCATTGACAATCTAATATATGTTGAGTCTGTTTCTGGTGTATTTGAAAATGGCGAGACTGTTTCATCACAATCATATAACTCAACAGCGGTGTTAGACATTCTAAATGATGATAATATTCCGATCACTTCGGCTACCGCTCCTTCAAGTGGATATAAATCAAACAGTGGAGATATTTTGTTTACTTCTAATCGCACATCGGTTTCAAGAAATACAAACCAGATAGAAGAAATAAAACTAATCATCAGTTTCTAATAAATATCAAAAAGTTTTGAAAATAGGATTCAATAATGACAGAAGTCGATAAGTCAAGATCACCGTACTTTGACGATTATAACCGTGATGATAACTATTACGAGATGTTGTTTCGTCCAAGACGTGCAGTACAGACTCGTGAATTGAATCAAGTTCAGACAATGTTCTATGAGCAAGTTAAACGCTTTGGTGAACATATATTTGAAGATGGTTCAGTTGTCATTCCGGGTGAATCAAACTATGACCTAGAACTAAGCTATGTTACTGCAAATATCAATAATATATCTTCTGTCATTGATGTTCTAAGTAGTGACGGAGTAGAACTCAAATCATCTAACGGTGTTTCTGCTCGTGTCAAACTATTCCGTGAAGAATCTGGTGGTGATCCATCAACATTCTATATTGAATATCTTAATTCTTCTGATGATGCTTTAACAACAAAGTTTCAAGCAGGAGAAACAATAGACATCATTTTCAACGGTAATACGATTACTAATGCTAATGTTATTGGTGAAGGTGTTGCTTCTAAGTTTACAATCAACAATGGTGTCTATTATATCAAAGGTCGTTTCGTTCTAATTGAGCGTGAGACGGTTCTTCTTGATAAGTATTCAAACACACCATCAAAAATCGTATGTATCATTTATGACGAAGAAGTTGTAACTGAGACAGATGACGATTCTCTGTTTGATAATGCTCAAGGTACTCCAAACTTTTCAGCACCTGGTGCTCATCGACTTCGTGTCAACACAAAGCTTGATGTATTTGATCTTGCAGACATTGATACAATTCCAGATAATGCTGTTGAAATCTTTCGTATTGATGAAGGTGAAATTCAGCGTAAGTATCGTGGCCCAGAATATAACATTCTTGAAGATGTTCTTGCACAGCGTACATTTGAAGAGTCTGGTGACTACACGGTTAAGCCATTTAAAATAGGCTTTGCTGAATATGGTACTGTGTTTGAAAATACAGATGAAGACAAGTTTGTTACACAGCTTGACCCAGGTATTGCATACGTAAAAGGTTTCCGTGTTGAGTCTCTTTCTAAAATCAACATCGAATCAAATAAAGCACGTGCAACAGGAATTCTAAACAACAGCTCAATTTCTGCTGGTTTGGGTTACTACATTAACGTTGATAATCTTAGCGCAATTCCAGATATCAATACTTATCAAGAAATCGAATTTCAAGATACTGCTGTAACTACGCCAGGAAATAATCCAGGTGGTTCTGTTCTAGGTACAGCACGTGTTCGTTTGATTGGTGATAATGAAGATGGATCATACAGACTTTATTTGTTTGATGTAAAGAATGCATCAGGTAATCGTTCTACTGGATTCATTGGAAATGTTCAAAGTGTTTTCTCATCAAGCAGTACAACATTTACTGCTGGTGTTTCTGATCCTACAATCCAAGAATCTGGTAATAACAGTCTAGTATTTCCAACAAATGTTGAATTTGCAAAATCACTTAAGAATCAATCTGGTATATCTGATACTTCATTCTCTACCGTTAAGCAGTTTAATGAAACAACTGATGCTAACGGCGTTGTGGTACTTACTGCTCCAACGAATGAAATCTTCATTCTTCAAGATCCAAGATACGCAGTAACTATATTCACTGACACTAATCAGTACTACGATATCTCCGGTGATGTTACATTGGGCGGTAATCCAAACGGTTCTATCATCACAATTGATTTTGGTAATGGTAACTCCGGTCGCCCTGTTAGATTTTCTCTGCAAGTAGCAAAAGAGCAAGTCGTTCAACGTGTTAAGACTCCAACAACTAATAGTGTTGTTGGATCATTCAGTAATGGGCAGCTTTCACTAAATCGTGCTGATGTATATCAAATAGACAGTGTGACTGATAACAATAGTGTAGATGTAACAGATCAAATTCAATTGTTTACGAATAAGACTCGTTCATTCTACGGTGTTTCATACGTTGAAACAAATGTTACTACTGCACAACCAATCACCGTTAACTATACTTACTTTGCTCATAGCTCAGGTGATTACTTCGGTCCTGATTCATATGACGATCTTGATTATGAAGATATTCCATCAGAGAATGGTGTAAGACTATCTGACGTGTTGGATTTCCGCCCACGTCTAGCAAATGACGGACAAGACTTCACTGGAGCTGGTTCAAACAAAGGTGATATTCCAACTCCTTATACAATCATTCGTTCAGACATTGAACATTATCTTCCAAGAAAAGATAAGGTATATGTTAAGTCTAATGGTAACTTTGGTGTTGTTGAAGGTGTTCCTTCTCTTGATCCAAAAGAACCTGCTGATCCGTCTGATTCAATGATTCTTTATAATCTTGATGTTCCTGCTTATACTTTCTTGCTTGATGACATCCAAGCAATTAAAGAAAATAATAGAAGATACACAATGAAAGACATCGGTATTATTGAAAACCGTCTGTCTAATGTTGAGTACTATACTTCATTGAATCTTCTAGAGCAAGAAGCTGAAAGCCAACAAGTTATTGATCCGATCACTGGTAATAATCGATTCAAAAACGGATTCCTAACAGATCAGTTCGTTGATCATAGTGTAGGTGACTTTACATGGTCAGGATATCATGTATCAATGGAAGATGAAGGAGAAATGCGTCCTGAATTTTCATTGAATGCTGTTGATCTTGAAGAGAATCTATCTGCATCTTCTAACGTTGTGATCAATGATGGTATTGTTACGTTACCTTATGAACATGTATCATTCATCAAGCAGGGTCTACGTTCTCGTACACTTAACGTTAACCCATACGCAATTTACAGATGGTCAGCTGAAATTACTTTGAATCCTTCTGTTGATTCGTGGATTGATACAAGATACACTCTTCCTGATGTTACATATCGTCTATTCAATAATGGTAGATTGACTCAGACATGGAACTCTTGGTTCTTGTTCTGGTCGGGTGGTACAAGAACGTCGTCTTCTTCTTCTAGAAATGTAACAAGAAATATTGGATTTACTCAAACAACGAGTCGTATCACTAATACACGAACTGTTCGTACAAACATTGATGTTGTAAATGATCGTCTAGTTGATACTTCAGTTATTCCGTTTATGCGTTCTATTACAGTTCGTGTTGATGGTAAAGGTAACCGTCCTAACTCAAGAATGTATTTCTTCTTTGATGATAAAGATGTAAATGCTTATGTTAGACCATCAGGCGGATCAGACGGGCAGCCAGTTATTACTGATCAACAAGGTGAGTTTACAGCATATTACAGAATTCCAAATAACTTTGCTCTGAGATTCAGAACAGGTGAAAAGAAACTTGTTGTAATAGATGATGAAAACAACCTTAGAGAAAATTCTACATCGTATGGTGATGCAACATTTACATCATCTGGTATTCGTAATACTAGGCAGCGTACGATTGTAGCAACTCGTAGTACAACAACTTCAAGTTCTTCACGAGTAATCTCACGCCGTAGATTATGGAGAGACCCTCTTGCTCAATCATTCTTGGTTGAAAGGGATGGTGGTGTATTCCTTACTAAAGTAAAAGTATTCTTTGAGACTAAGGACACAATTACTCCAGTATCTGTTGAGATTCGTGAAATGGAAAATGGTTCTCCAACACAGAGAATTATTCCAGGTGGTGTTAAGATGTTGAATCCTTCAGAGGTGAATACTTCTGATGATGGTTCGGTTGCAACTGAATTTGTATTCAATCATCCTGTCTATCTTGCAAATGGTAATGAATACTGCTTCGTTGTTATGTCTAACTCTAATGCTTATAATGCATTCATTGCAACTATGGGTGAAAGAGATCTTGGAACTAACAAGTTCGTTGTTGAACAACCTTATGCAGGTGTTCTGTTTAAGTCTCAGAACAACTCAACATGGACTGCTGATCAAAACTCTGATCTCCAGTTTGAACTAGAGATTGCTGATTTCGATATTAGTAGCCCAGGTATACTTATTGCTAACAATGCAAGCTTAGATGATATTGATCTTGAGCAAAATCCTATTAGAACTGAGAATGGAACAAACAACCTTTACATTACAAGTAATCTACACAACTATCCAACTGGAGCAACAGTAACAATCTCTGGTGCGGCAGGGGGAAATGGACTTACTGCTGGTGATATTAATGGTGACTTTGTTGTAGAGGATGTTCCATCACCAAATGAGTTTCTTGTTAGAATGTCTCAAGGTGCTCTTGCTAATTCATCTGGTGATATCGGTGGAACTGATGTATCACTAAGTAATGTGATTCAAGCATCTGTTCTTGCACCTAACATTCCAACAATTCAGTTGCCTAATACAAATCTGATCCTTGAAGCAAGAGGAACGGTTGGACAGTCGATTGATGGTAATGAAGGTCTTTATACTCTGATCACAGATTACACTGAGCTGTCTAATAATGAAAACAACACGATTGATACTCCTTGGATTGTAACAAGTGATAATGATGAATCAATCAATCTATCTGGTAATAAATCGCTAGAGTTCAGAGGAACATTCGTTTCAACAAGATCGAATATATCTCCTGTGATTGATCTCCAGGGAGCAAACATTGTAATGCCATTTGCAGCAATTACTAATCCTGCAGTCGATGATGCAGATTCAATCGGTAACTGGGCTAACTATAGAACTGGAATCAACGTTCTTAATGACCCAGCTGATCTGATGAAAGTATTCATGGACATTAACAGTCCTCAGTCTTCTAAAGTACTTGTATCCGCAAGGTTTGGTAACTCGGAAGATGAAATCGAAGAAGCAGATTGGTTCTTTATTCCAAACGTGAGTTCAGAAAGAACAACTCTCGAAGATCGTTTTTATGAAAACGAATTTGAAAAAACAGGAATTGATCAGTTCACTCATTATCAGATTCTGATTCAACTTAAATCTGATAGTTCTGTTAACTTCCCTGTATGTAGAAGATTACGAGTTATTGCTCTATCTGACTTCTTATAATAGAGAGATATAATGATTAAAGTTAGTGGAAAAGAAAATCTGGTGAAAAATGAAAACGGGTCTGTGATGAACATAGACTCGTCTTCTTACAAAAAGGCTAAAGCTGCAAAGCAAAAAGTCGTTCAAGAAATGAAAGAACGTAACATCATGTTACATAGAATTGAAAGTCTCGAAAAAAGAATTACTGAATTAGAAGAGAGGTTTAAATGATAGCATTTGAAAAAGCCTTTAAAGACGTTGTAATGTTAGAAGGTGGATATGTAGATAATCCTTATGACTCTGGTGGTAAAACCAAGTACGGGATTACTGAAGAAGTTGCTCGTAAGCATCACTATAAAGGTGGTATGAAAGACTTCACTAAGCCATTTGCGAAACATATCTATAAAGTAGACTATTGGGACCCTCTATATCTAGACGAGGTTGCTACAGTTTCTCGAGATGTTGCTCTAGAACTATTTGACTCTTGTGTCAATATGGGACCAGATAGAGCAACTGATTTTCTACAGCGGTCTCTTAACGTTCTCAATGTTAGAGAAAGAGTGTACGATGATCTAACACTTGATGGTGTTATGGGTCCAGCAACACTCGGTGCTCTAAGAAAACATGTTGAGCACCGAGGTTCAGCTGAAGTGCTATATAAAATGCTGAATGTATTGCAAGGTGCATTCTATGTTAATCTTGCAGAACGTAGAGAAAAAGATGAAACATTTATCTACGGTTGGTTCAAACACAGAGTAAAGTAATATGGCAGTGACAACAAGATTAGAATTAAAAGAATATTGCTTGCGCAAACTTGGTAAGCCTGTCATCAATATTAACGTTGATGATACACAGGTTGAAGATCGTGTTGATGAAGCACTTGAAACTTTTCAAGAAAAACATTATGATGCAACAGAACGCGACTGGGTCTACTATGAATTAACACAAACTGACCTTGATAATGGCTGGGTTGCTATTCCTGATGATATCTTGGTAGTCATTGGTCTACTTCCATTTAGCGAGATTGCAGCTCAAGCTGATTTGTTTTCATATCAGTATCAGCTAGCATTGAAAGAGCTATCTCCGTGGAGACCATTGAATCAGTTAGACTACTATATGAAAGTTACTAACTATGAATCTATCAATGATATGACATCAGTGACACCAACGTTTGATTTCTCTAAACATGCTGGTAAACTAAAGATCTTTGAAGATCTGAAAAAGCTTGGTGTTGGTTATAAGCTTGCTGTTCATGTCCAAAGAATTATTGACCCAGCACAAGTTCCAAAAATCTATAATGATAAGTGGCTTAAAGAATTTACGACTGCTTTAGTGAAAAGACAATGGGGCGAAAATCTCAAAAAGATGAGCGGTATTACATTGCTTGGTGGTGTTGAGCTAAATGGCCAACAAATATTTGATGAAGCAATGGATGAGATTGCTAAGCTCGAAGAAAATCTTGAAGAAACATATATGCTACCGAATGATTTCATTGTAGGTTAATATGACATTATCAAAAGAACAAGAACGTCGTAGAGAAGAAGCAGAGTTTCAACGAGATCGGCGTAAGTGGCGAATTCGTAGACGCTTTGCTATATCTTCATTTGTTCAACTTGTTCTGTTGACATTGTTTTACATTATTGCTCCATTCTATATGACTGCTGATCAAGCTCAGACATTCGCTGAGTTCAATTCAATCATCATTACACTGATTGGTTTTCATACTGGTCTAGTCATGTTGTATATGGGTGCAGTAACCTATAATGAGTCTATCTCCAAGGACATGTATAACAAGAACATTGAATCTCCTGAAGATGGTATTAGAAGATGATCTAGTGGTGACTAGACCATTTAATAAATAAATCTATATGTTCCTATTGATTCAAATAAAAGGACATTCTAAAGTCTTCTAGAGGGTTATATGCCAAACGTCAGTCCACACTTCCAGCACTACAATGCTACGAACGAACAGAATCTGATTCAAGACCTTGTTGATGAATCAATCTATCAGCGTGGATTGGAAATTGTTTACATTCCTAGATCACAAGACAATATTGACTATCTATATAATGAAGACCCTTCTCAGTATTACGATTCATTCAAACTTATAGCAGTCTATCCTTTATTCGTAGATGGATTTGATGGGCAAGAACTGATGTCTATGTTTGGTAATGAATTTCAAAAGTCCGGTACTTTTGTAATGTCAAAAAGAAAGTGGGCTGAAATATTTCCAGAGTATCCGCTTCCACGAGAAGGTGATCTAATCTATATGCCAGTCACAAATGCTATTCTTGAAATAAAATATGTAGAACAAGAATCGCCTTTCTTTGAAAAGGGTAAGCAATACGTATATGAACTAAAGACAGAAGCATTTGAATTCTCCTACGAAAACATTAGCACCGGTAATACTGAAGTCGATGATATCGTTGCAGATGAAATTGATGTATTGAATCAAGATACTAATACTGAAGGCTACGGTGACAATGATGACATTGCTAATGATACATCAGACGATATTGATTTCGATCCAGACAATCCATTCGGAGTTAGATGATGGCTATACTTGAGAATCATTTTTACAACAAAACAATTAAGCTATACACAGCCGTCTTTGGAACAGTCTTCAATGATATGAGTATCATTCGTTCAGATGGCAAAGAAGTAAAAGTTCCAATTGCATACGCAGGGCAACAGAAACAGAATGTTCGTATAGATGAAGAGTCTGAACGTCCTAATGTTCGACATAAAATGAATCTTCCTCGAATGGCATTTCGTTTAGTTGGTTGGGAAAAAGACGAGAGCCGCATCACAAATAAAAGGCACGTTCTGCAAGATCAACAACCAGATCGTACTTCTGTTAATAGTGTACAGTCTCAGTATAATCGAGTTCCATATAACTTCGACTATGAACTCATGGTTAAAACAAAGCATGTTGATGATATGCTACAGATCGTAGAGCAGATTCTTGTTTACTTCAATCCAGGAATTGAGATTGTTGTAAATGACAATGAAACTATTAATGCATCTACTGCAATAAATCTTGAACTAAATGGTTCTAACTTTGAAGATAACTTTGAAGGTCTATATGAAGATGGTCGATCTATTGAAGCTACTTTCAATTTTACTTTAGAAGGTTACTTATATACTCCATCACAAACAAGTGGAATCATCAAACAAATAAATCTAAATTATTATGACTTACTTGACCCAGATACAATTTTAGAATCTGATGTAATAGATGAGAGTGATCTATAATGGCTGAAAGTAAATTCGATAGGCAATTAAAAAGCCTCATAGCAGGTGATGAAGATGTCAATAAAGAACTAGACAATATTCCAGATGAAGGTGAAGAAGAGCAACCGCAAGATATGTCTCCAGTTACTTTTGATCCTAAAGAATCTGGTGTTGATGAATTTAGAAACAAAGACATAGAAAGCGATTACAAATTTGCTCGTTCTAATCTTTACGGTCTGATTGGTCGATCAAATGCTGCTTTGGAACTAACATTAAAAATTGCAGCGATGTCAGAACATCCAAGAGCAATGGAAGTTGCTTCTACTATTATGAAGACATCAGCAGATATGACAAAACAGCTACTTGAATTACAAAAGTCTGTTGAAGAACAAAAAGGAAAGTCTGGAGAACACCCTAAAGGTCATTATGAACAACATAATCACTATTATGGGGAAGGCGACAAGTCTGCGACAGATATAGACGGTGAGTTAGATGGCCTCGAAGACGAAGACAACAAAAATAAAAAATAATATAATCACAGATGAAAATACAGTTACGCGTAAAATTAAAGATCTTAAACGTGTAGCTGATTTTGACGTGCTTGGGTTTTATGAAGCAAATAAAGGTCTCGTCAAAAAGTATTTAAGAAAGAATACTCTCAAATTAGATATTCCTGACTTTGATGAAGAGTTAATTACTGATAATTGGTGGTATAAGAATAAAGAAGGTATTCTCAGAACAGGTATCAAAGAAAAAGAATACACTACTTATCAAAAGTTAGAATGGATTAAGTGCGCACTTGATGTTGTTTACTTTACTCGTAAACATGTAAAGATCATTTCTATTGATGATGGTATCATACCTTTTGATCTGTATGACTATCAAGAAGATCTGCTTTATATGTATGATCAGAATCGTTTCTCTATTAGTCTACAATCTCGCCAGTCTGGTAAAACTCAAACAACTGCTTCTTTCATATTACACTTTTCATTATTTAATGATGCAAAGATGTCAGCTATACTTGCAAACAAAGCTGACCAAGCTCAAGAAATATTAGAACGTATCCAGCTTTCATTTGAAATGCTACCGTTATATCTACAACCAGGTGTTAAGACTTACAACAAACGATCTATGAACTTTGGTAATAATTCAAAGATCATGACGTTCTCTTCGAGTTCAAGTTCTGTTCGTGGTAAGTCTATTGCATTACTTTATGTAGACGAGACTGCCTTCATACCAAATGATATGCAATTCTATGAATCTACATATCCAACAATTGCATCGGGTAAGCAATCTAAAGTTATTCTTACAAGTACTCCAAACGGCACTCGTGGAATGTTCTACAAACTTTGGCAGGAATCTATTTCTAATCGAAACAGTTATGTTCGTAAGATCGTTACATGGAACATGGTCCCAGGACGAGATAAGAAATGGAAAGAAGAGACGATTGCTAACTCTAGTGCTGAGCAATTCAGACAAGAACATGAATGTGCATTTAGAGGTTCATCTGATTCACTTCTATCTGGTGCTGTACTTGAGACATTGATTGTAAAAGAACCAATTGAAATGATTGAAGACTTAGCAATATTCGAAGAAGCAAAAGAAAGTCATTCATATGCAATGACAGTTGATTGCTCTGAAGGTGTAGGTGGTGACTTTCATGCTGTATCTGTAATTGATATTACACAAGTACCTTATGAAGTAGTAGCAACATATTCAAATAATAAATTATCTCCATTACTATTACCCAATTTGCTATTAAACGTTGGAACAAAGTATAACGACGCTCTGATATTGATAGAGAATGCTTCGTCTGGTGGTCAAGTAGCATCAGACTTATATTATGATCTTGAATATGAAAATACATTGATGACAATTCAAGAGAAAGGAAAACAAGTATTAGGATTTGATTCTGAAGGTAGACTTGGTGTAAAAACTTCGAAGCAAGTTAAGTCTATTGGATGTTCAACTATTAAGACTTTAATAGAAAACGGAAAGATTAATCTAAATGATAGCAATATGATCTCCGAGTTTGGAGATTTTGTTCCTAAAGGTGGATCATATGCTGCAGCCGAAGGTGCCCATGATGACATGGTGATGTCTATGGTTCTATTTGGATGGCTTACAACTCAATCATACTTTGTAGAAATGACGGATGTAGATATTAGACAGAAATTGTTTTCAGATATGAGAAGCCGTTCAGAAGAAGAAATGTTGCCATTTGGATTCATTGACGATGGTCATAGTGAATTTGATGGTAATCAGTACATAGACCGGGAAAGCAGCTACGGCATAATAAGTTAAAGTGGTTTATTTATAAATAATAAAGAATCATAACAAACACGGATAAGAGAGGTAAATCCTATGGCAAGTCCTGGCGTAATTACGCGTGAAAAGGACGTCTCACTAAACATTAACAGCATTGAGTCAAATGCTAGTTCAATGGTGGGATTGTTCCGTTGGGGACCTATTAATGAGCTAGTCAGAATCACAACAAATGAATCTGAACTTGTTCAAAAGATGGGTCGTCCAGACAGCGCAACAACAATATCATTCCACTCAGCTCTAAACTATCTGACATACGTTAAACCGTTGTACATTGTTCGAGCAGTAGATGATGCAGTTGCATTAAACGCAGCTCCTTCAACCGGAACTCCTACTATTGTGGGAAATGATGGAGACTATGAAACAGTCGATCTAACAGGAAATTCATTCATTGGTCATTATCCTGGTACTCTAGGTAACAGTCTGAAAATCTCGGTTGCTGATGATAGTGGCTTTTCTGGTTGGGAATACGAAAACGATTTTGAATTTGCTCCACAAACTGGAGAATTCAACGTTGTTGTAGTAGACGAAGATGGTGAAATTACAGGAACAGCTGGAACAATTCTAGAATCATATGAACTAATGACTAAGGTCGAAGGTTCTAAAAAGCCTAACGGTGCATCTGCATACATCACAAAAGTTCTTCAAGATCAGTCACAATATGTTCTTACTGGAGACTTGGATGAAATTATATTTACTGAATCAGGTTCACTTGGTATCTATGATGTATCACTGACAGGTGGTGTTGATGGAAACGATTCTGCTAACGCGGACTTTTCTACAGCGGCTCAAGCGCTTTCTAACTCTGAGACATTGGATATAATCAGTACATTCACTTCTGCTGTGCCAGCCGCATCTAAAGGCACTCTAATTGATACAATGGTTACTCGCCAAGATGCTGTTGCATTCGTCGCTCCTGAATTGGACGATGTATACAACAATCCAACTGCTGCTGATGATGTGGTTGATTATTTTAATAGTACAATCAACAAGAATACGTCTTACGCATTCTATGTAGATAACTGGAAGCTGGTTTACGATAAGTATGCTGATAAGAACATTTGGATTCCTACGGATTCAGATGCAGCTGCGCTTCATTCACGTGTATTCGTTCAGAATGAGCCTTGGTTCTCACCTGCTGGTCTAAACCGCGGTCAGCTAAAGAATGTAATCAAGCTTGCTTGGAATCCAAACAAAGCACAACGTGATGTTCTTTACAAAGAATCTATCAACTCTGTTGTTGCATTCCCTGGTGAAGGTACTGTTCTGTTTGGTGATAAGACAACACTTAAACGTCCAAGCGCATTCAGTCGTCTCAACGTACGTAGTCTGTTTATCGTACTTAAGAAATCAATTGCTGAAGCTTCTAAGTTCCAGCTGTTCGAGCTTAACGATCAGATTACACGTAACGTATTCCGTAATGCGGTAGATCGTTACCTAAACAGCGTGCAAGGTCGTCGTGGTATTAATCGATACAGCGTTGTATGTGATGAAACTAACAACACTCCGCAGGTTATCAATTCTAATGAGTTCGTTGGTGATATCTACATTGACCCAGCACGTTCAATTAATACTATTAAGCTTAACTTCATTGCAGTTGATGCAGGTGTAAGCTTCGAAGAAATAGAAGGGGCATAATAGCATGGCTGGAATTAATGATTTCCTAGCTTCTTTAAGTGGTGGTGGCGCAAGACCGAATCGATTTGAAGTAGTAGTCGATTTCCCGGCTTTCGCCGCTTCACAAGAAGAAATCCGTAAAACATCTTTCTTGTGCCAGTCAACAAGTCTTCCAGGGTCTAACCTTGGAATCATGACTGTTGGTTTTCGTGGCCGTGAATTAAAACTTGCTGGTGATCGTACTTACGATGATTGGGAAGTTACATTTTATAATGATACAGACTTCGCGATTCATGATGCTATGGAAAGATGGCACAACGGAATCAATCAATATAACTCAAACACAGGTCTGCCAGTTCCTGATGACTATCTATCTACTGTTTCTGTATATCAGCTAGACAGCAATGATAATCGCATCAAAGAATATGTGCTGAAGCTGTCATTCCCAACAGTGATTGGACCGATTGAGCTTGGGCAAGATAGCAATGACGCTATTGAAACGTTCAGTGTTACATTTGCTTACTCTGATATTGATAATGGACAAAGCACTTAAAGCAGTGTATAAATATGATGGGGGTAGCAATATCCCCATCAATTTTTTAGCTTAAAGGTTATATATGGCTCAAACATCATTTTTTGGAAATTTTCTCGACAAGTTCAAACTCGCTGATGAGAAAAAAGAAGAGCGCATTCAGAGTAACCAGATCGCGACTGATCGTGATGATGGTGCTGTTGAAGTCGAAGACGCATTTAGTCAATATCTTCTAAACATTGACTGGTCTTATAACTCACAAGCAGAACTAATTGAGACTTACCGCGACATAGCAAACTATAGCATGGTTGATTATGCCATTGAAGATATCGTTAATGAAATGGTGTCTTTCTCTGAGCATGAGAATGCTGTGGAATTGGACTTGAAAGATTTAGAAGAAGATCTTTCAGAAAATATTAGAAGCAAAGTTTATGAAAAGTGGGATAAGATCACTAACATTATGGATCTTAATTCTAGTATTCATAAGAAAGCAAGACAGTTTTATATAGACGGTCGCCTTTCGTATCAAAAAGTAATTGATAAGAATAAGCCTAAAGACGGTCTTCTAGATATTATTGATCTTGATACTCGTTATGTATCTAAAGTACGTAACGTGCAATATGACAAAGACACAAGAACAATAAATAATATTGAAGAGTACTTTGTCTATGACGATAAAATTCAGACAACAAGATCGCAAGCAAGTCAAAGTAATAATAGCTTGCAGACAAAGAATCAGTCAAAATATAAAGAAGCACTTAGACTTGATCCTAACCTTCTTACTTATGTTACATCTGGCATTTCAGATCAAAGAACTGGAATGGCAATAAGTTGGTTACACAAAGCAGTTACTCCTGCTAACCAACTACGTATGATGGAAAATTCACTTGTCATCTATCGTATTACCCGTGCACCTGAGCGTCGTATTTTCTACGTTGATGTTGCTAACCTGCCTAAAACAAAAGCAGAGCAATATGTACGTCATTTAAAAAATATGTATCGTAACAAGATGTCTTTCGATCCAGATTCAGGTACATTCAAAGATCGTCGCCATCTACAAACAATGCAGGAAGATTATTGGCTACCACGTAATTCTAAAGGTCGTGGAACTGAAGTATCAACATTACCAGGTGGTTGCTTCGCCATGGACACCAAAGTGTCGCTACTGGACGGCAGAGAGCGTAGCATTGCCGAAATTCGAGATGAAATGGAAACAGGAAAAGAGTTATGGACTTATTCTGTTAATCCTGAAACCGGAAAGGTTGCTGCTGGTCTAATTTCATGGGCAGGTGTTACACAAAAATCAGCCGAAGTAATGAAACTTACTC
>Ga0307972_1000886_pt1 | contig 16245 bp, 20 predicted proteins | sample OrgLakmetagen780_FD_201848 | JGI IMG/M metagenome (GOLD analysis project Ga0307972, IMG submission 201848) | Saline water microbial communities from Organic Lake, Antarctica - #780 | ecosystem: Environmental > Aquatic > Non-marine Saline and Alkaline > Saline | place: Antarctica: Organic Lake...
ATAGTATTATATATAGTATTATATATAGTATTATATATAGTATTATATATAGTATTATATATAGTATTATATATAGTATTATAGGTTTAATGGCTGAGTGGACGAAGGCGGTGGGCTGTAAACTCATTAGATTTTTCTCGCGCTGGTTCGAATCCAGCTTGAACCATTGCTATTTATTTTTGTTGCGTTGGTTTATGTTTACTGAGGGGCCGGATCGCTCGCCTCCTTTCTCGATGTTTTTTTAAGTGGTGCGCTGGCATCCGCTTTCTCGCTTATTTCGGACTTGGTCTCGGTTCTAGACGTTTTGCAGGTTGTCTTTGCCTTCGCGGATTTGGAACTGTTTCTGCTGGTTCTTGTTTTTCTAACGATGGCATCTTTATTTTCCTTTAACCGTCTTATTCGTGGCGGCCGCCGCGGCGCTCTTTCGACGTTACGAACTCGCCGCGCTCGCCGCATTACGCGCCTTTAGTACTTACCAATGCCGCCTTATATTAGTTGTCGTTCGGGCGCTCTTTTTTTGCCTACCCGCCCCCGCCCTGCTCCGGCAAGGATAGTGCTGCGCGGGTGCTTCACGGTTGCGCACAAACGTGCCCGCCTTCTTTTCTATCTCGCAGCCCCGCGTATCCGTTTCCTGGCTAGAGCGGGGTTTTACCAGTCGCGCCTTGCTCTGGCGTCCCACGAGCGCCAATCACGAAGCCTCAGCCTTGTTATTTTACGCCATCTCACCCTCCTGACCCGCCTTGCCACCCTCCCGCTTATTTTTAAAATGCGCCTTCCGCGCGCATTTGCGCGTGCGCTTGTTAAGGGGTGCAATCGTCTCGGTCCAACGTTAGCAACTTTTGTGCGCAACGGCGCTTGGTCCCGCACGAGACCCGCCCGGCTAAAACGCAAAATATCCCGCCGTCTAATTATATATGGATTTTACATGTTACGCTTATGAGTTTGACTTTGGCTCTGAATGAACGCGTACAAAGTATATTAACACATGCGAGTGCGCATACAAAATTTATTTTTGTAGCGCGCGTACGGGTGAGTAGCGCGCGCTGCGGCGCGTCTAAGATTAGGATTGCGAAAGTAGCCTACGATCTTTAGTTGGATTTAACGATATGACAACCACACGGGGCTTGAAAAACGCCCCGCCGTCGGCAGCAGTGGAGAATTTTGGTCAATATACATAGTGTATGAACTAGTGCTTTGCTTTAAATGATAGGCTTCGGCCATGAAGACTTCGGTTGTAAAGTTTTTTGTGGAGCTGCTATTATGCAGCAGCTCCTAAAAACAACTCCGGGCTAACAACGTGCCAGCAGCTGCGGTAAGACGTTGACGGAGGAGCGTTATTCGTCGTTATTAGGTTTAAAGCGTGGTTGGATTTTGTTAGTTTATTTAGTATATATGGTTTACTTATAAATAGCCTAACTATGATTATTGCGGGTAAGGGCCCCCCACTACATGTAGAGATGAAATATGTATATATAAGCAGTGGGTCCGGGGTAGAAGTAGGGGCCCCCCCACAATATTAGTGCATCCACGGAAGTATAGGATCGGAGCAGGATTGGAGACCCTAGTACGCTATACCGTAAACAACGGGTGCCCACAGGTAATGACGGGCACCCCACCTGGGGAGTACGGGTGCAAACCTTAAACTTAAAAAGATTGGCGGGAGTTTATTTAAACGGTGGAGCGTGTGGTTTAATTCGATAATACACGATAAACCTTACCGCTATGATGTGGCGTTCCTTCATTACTACTCTTGTGATAATGCACCGGGGCGCCCGCTAGTACTGCATGGCTGCCGTCAGCTCGTGTTGTGGAATGTTGGATTAAGTTCTTCAACGAGCGCGACCCCCACCCGGTAGTAAGCTGCGCGTTGCCCTGTATTGTTGGGCGGCGGCGGTGCGCGAGCTGGGTATAGCTAGTGGCGGGAGACCGCCCGTGCGGCGGGGTTAAAGTCAAGTCATTATGGTCTAATTCATGCGGGCTACACACGCGCTACAAGGCGCCAGACAACCAGCTGCTACCCGTTACTGGGGCGCAATGCGGCAAAACGGCGCGTAGTTCTGATTTTGCGTTGTAACGACGCGGATGAGGCTGGAATCGTTAGTAATCGTACTTAAGAATGCTACGGTGAATATTTTTTAAACTTTGCACACACTGCCCATCACGTCCGAAGAGTTGGGGCGCCAGGAAGCGCGTGTTCGGGGCCGTCCGCTAAACGGCTGGTTCTGAATTAGCGCGAATTGCGGTTTGGTAATTTGGACGAAGTTGAAACATGGTAATGGTAGGGGAACCTGCTGTTGAATTATAAATATTTTGTTAACGTACCTACTTTTTGTACGGGGGATTTCTTGCTTAAGGCCACTGACGCGTGGCGAGTTCGCAATCTGTGAGTTACGCGTTGTTTGAATTTGTAAAAATGAACTGAACTATCTTAGTAATTTTTGTATCTTACTAGTTGCGGGGCGGTAGCGATGAGCGAAACCTCGTGCGGTTATTTCGCAAACAGTAGCGGGCTTGTGTCTACGCTAATGTAATAATCAATGCCCTTCTGTTATCTGTACACCGCTTACCACCGCTCGCGTATCGTTTTTGGCGCACACTCAACGCCCCCGGTTAGCTCCTCTTTGCCGGCTGCGGTGCCGGCTCGTAACTGGGCACCCTTCACGCGTTCTTCGGCTCCGTCTGGTTCGCGCCCCGCGCGTACTACCCCACCCGCCCGCCTCTATATTCTCCGCCGCGTGTGGCCCGTCTTAGCGGGCCGGGGTGCGAATATCGTGTTGGTGCTAAACCTGGCAAATTTGCTGGCCCCCCTGTACGCGTTGCTTATGCCGGCAGTCGCGGTGCGTCTGGGGCGCCTGCTGTTTTTGGAGCGCTTTGTAGCAGCACCTTGACATCTAGTGCATGTTATTTTTATCAGTTTTGTTTCCAAAGACCTTCAACCCTTCGAGGTGTGGTTTACGAGACATATCGCAACGCTTGATTTCTGATCGTACCGCCGCTTTTTTGGAGCGCTGCAGTTCGTGTGGGCAGGCATGACATATGCTCTACGTACGGCCTACCCATTCGCGGGTTCTCTGATGCTGTGACGTGGCAAGATTAATATAGCGGGTAACGGCCGTACTCGCACGCTGCGCGCCTCGGCCGGCTGCGTTGCCGTCAGCGCACAGCACTCGACCTTTGTCTACCGGCACGTCTGCATTGACACGTTTACTGGCAATATTGGTGCAACCTTTGCCTTACGCGCTTAGGGAGTATAGTTTAGTGGTAGAACAGCAGTCTTCAAAATTGTTAATGTTGGTTCGATTCCGACTACTCTCGCTGTGTCTAAATGAATCTAACTCCCGACTACAGTTGAAATACGGACTATACAAGTCAAGACTCGTTATGATTCGATAACGTTGTTAGCTGGGAATCTGCCCTATCGGCGATTACTTTTGATTCGACGGGCTACGCCCTTCTTATTGCCGCTAACTTTGTTAACACATGAATTAGTGCCCACCCCCGCGCGGCGTTCAGCGACTTCGACCTCATTCTTTTAAACACGTGACCGGCGCTGAGCGCTAGTCGCGGTTTTTGAAACGCCGTTGTTTTGGACGCGTACTTTACGGTAATTACTTTTGCCCCCTCCCTGCAAATACTCCTGTTTGTCGACACGTGAAGCTGAGCGTCTCTCATGGTTTATTACGCGCCGGAGTTAGTTTTGGTGCTGGCCGATTTTTCGTTACGCTCGGATTCGGCTACTTCGGCGTCGTCGGCCGCAGCTATGTATGACGCGTTCTACGACGGCGCCTATATCACAGTTGCGGAGTACTTGGAGTACGCGCTATTTACGGTTATTTATCTCGTTGCAGTTGTCAATGTCCTCGCCCTTGGCCGCTTATTTAAGCTGGGAGCGGCGCTTAACGTGCGCGCTCCCCGCCTCATTATGTTTGTATTGGCAACGGCTCGCGAGCTGCGCCTGCAGAGTGACGCAGCTCTTCAGATATTTTTCCTTGTTTTTTTTTACTGAGTTGCGGCGCTGCTTACCTTTGATGACGACTATGAGGAGGACATTGAGAACGTCGATTCGTTTTTATTTACCACTTTTACGCTCGCGATTCTTTTTTTTATGTATCGCTACTCGATTCATCTCCTCGCCTTTCTAGAAGCTTCGGTATCAAGCGGCGCTTCGGTATCGTTGATTCTTAAGCAGTTTTTCCGCGATTTTTTAAATATGTTTACGTTGATGCTTCGTTTCTTCATACTTCTCTTTCGGCTCAACGTGTACGACACGCTAGACGATTTCTACGATTCGTATTATGTTTATTTGGGTGATTTTGACGAGGACGAATTTGTTTCCTTTATGTATGTTAACTTGTTTGTATCGTGACTGTTTTCGTTTGACGCAGATGACGACGGTCTGTTCACGTTTGAGTACCTGCCCGATCTCGTCTTTAACTTGTATATTGTTTTTACAGTTCTGGCCTGAAAGCTTTTCTTATTTCTTCTAGTCATCGTAGAAGAACTGGCACGTGTTAGCCTTGCGTTATATATCACATATCTTATTATTTTCGAGATTCATGCGGTGAATGCGTCCTACGACGAGGCTCGTCCCTTCCGCGCTTAGAATTACTTATATATGCGATTATCGCGCCGTGCTAAGGAGCAACGCAAGCAGTGCAAAGCCCGCATCGATACGCTTTATATAGGGACAGCGGCTATCCTGTTCCTTAATACCGACATTAGCCTGATTACCGCCCTTTCGGCGCCCATTTCGCGACTGCCGCTTCTTATAATTCCACTTCTTCTGTTGGTTGAGTTTGTGGCGCTGTTTGCTCCCGAACCGTGTTTATGAATCCTACTTATCTATGTTTTTAGTTGACTTAAAATTTTTATTGTATGTCCTTATTCAGCTCTTTTTTATCTTTGCGGCCGCTCCCCGCACGTGGCTGATTTTGCTCCTAACGGCGGAGCTTATTTGAATAACGTTATTTGTCGTCGTTGTACTCGCGGCCTTCGCAGTTGGTAACGTCTTCTTACTCTCCTTGGCTCTTTATGCGGTACTGCTGTCGGCTGTTGAATTCGCGCTAGGGTTACTTCTTGCCTCGGTGACTAACCAAGTTACGCGTCGGGCGGGCGTGGATGACGAAGATACGTATTTTGCCGCGCCTACCCGCGCGCGCGGCGCGCAGGCGCCGGCCGAACTTATGTAATGCCCCTTGCGTACGCATTTTAACTTATATGACTTGCATTTGTGAACTAAGTTTTTTCTTTTTACGGCGATTCGCCTCTCATACTTTGTAAATAACTGGGTCTATACGACGAACCACAAGCGCATTGCGGTCAATTACTTTTGGTTTGTTAGTCTAGGTGGTTTTGTTGGACTTATTTTAGCAACTGTTGTGCGTCTTGAGTTATCTTACCCCGGCGTAGGTATTTTCGTAGGTGACAGTTTGCAGTATCTGACGCTAGTCGCAGCTCACGGAGTAATCATGGTTTTTTTCATGATTACACCCGTGATATACGGGGCGTATGGTAATTTCCTTCTGCCGACTCAGTTGGGTGTCCACGATGTCGCATTTCCGCGCCTGAACTCCGCCGCTTTTTGATTTTTACCCGGCGGTCTGCTCATGCTGGCGCAGTTGGTGTGTGTTGATCGTCGTTACCAACGTATGAATACGTTTAATGCCCGCGAACTGCAAGCTCTCCTTAAACAACGTTTTTTTAATGACATTACACCCCAGTTTTCGTTACGCGGCGGGTTGCAAGACCTGCGTGCGCAGTCAGCGTATACTCTCGCGCCGGCCGATCCCGCACTGCGGGCGGCGACTGCGAATACTATTCTCGCGCCCGTCTCCGGAGCTCCCAGGGCGGCTGCCTCGGCGTTGCACGCTCCTAAATTTGATTATAAAGCGGGTAACTACGTAACTCCTGCGCAGGGTGCGCTTTGGCCTTCGTTGGCGGAAAGCGCTGCGCTCATATCGGCCGGTGCCCCCCGCACCACATGATGAATGTCGACTAAGTGATTTGACGCGCGCCGGGAGTCTGGCGCACCGGCTTTGCCAATGGCCTCGGCTTGGGCAAGCGCGGCTGCGTCGCTCGGAACGCGCACTTCTCTTCTCACGGGATCGAGCATGCAATCGCGGGCGCTAAACAACTGGCGTACTCTTAAATTTACGCGCGAGGCGTGACGGTGTAAAGCTCTTATTGCCCACCACCAAAAACACGCCTCCGCGCGGTATACGGCTATTGAAGATAGCGTGGTCTGAACTATCGATCGTAACGCCCGGGACCTGATTCCGGGATGGGCTATGATTACGCCGTTTTCCGCGCGCACGCGCTTTACAGCTGTCGGACGTACAGATATTGGGCTTATGGGTGTTTTTATCGTCATTAACGGATCTATCATAAGTTCGATGAACTTCTTGGTAACGTACCGATATTTAGCTACGCTTAATAATCGAAAAATGCGCGATGCTCGCTCATTTTTTACCGAGGCTCTTATGGTCGGCTCAGCTATGATTGTTGCGGCTAACCCCATGTTAGCTATTGCTATCTTGATGCTTTTGGCGGACCGCCACTGACAAACATCGTTCTTTGATTACTCCGGGGGTGGGGACGCGGTTTTGTTTCAACATATGTTTTGATTTTTCGGGCACCCCGAGGTTTATATCATCGTTATCCCCGGTTTTGGTTTTGTTAATACCTTGTTTGCGTATTACCTTCGAAAGCGTATTTCCGCACGTAGTAGCCTAATCTACTCTATGTATACGATCGCATTCCTTGGCTTTTTTGTTTGAGGTCACCATATGTACATGGTTGGGCTGGCGCACACCACACGTATGCTGTTCAGTACCCTCACCGTTATGATTTCCGTTCCGGCGGCTACTAAGTTGATGCATTGGTGCATCACATTAGTGAACTCGGCGTTATTTGTAGAGGTGCCGTTTATTTTCATTCTTTTTTTCGTTTTTGCGTTTGTCTCGGGCGGTATCAGTGGAATGGGTGTTGCGCATACCGGTATGGACATATTATTCCACGATACGTTTTATGTCGTCGGGCATTTCCACGTTATGCTGGCAGGTTCGGCTATGTATGCTACGTTTGGGGGTTTTTATTTCTATTTCGTTTCTATTTTTGGCGTTAAATACAGTCGTATTTTTGCTTATTTTCATTTATTTTATTATATTATTGGTCAGTTTCTCACCGTTATTCCGATGATGTGAGTTGGTTACGCGGGTATGCCTCGACGTGTGCTTGATTACCCGGCCGCGCTGGGAGGTTGACATAGCCTTGTTTCCGCGGGGCACCTGCTGTCGATAGCCGGTATTTTAGCTTTTTTTTGTATGATTTTCGATAGCCTTCGCCACGCGCGCCCAGCTACGCGCCTAACATTTGGCGTCGGTCGTTACAACACTCGCCTCAACTTTTACCTATACGAGATGGCTCGCCTCACCTTCGTTCGACGAGGTACATTTTTTGTCCCACGTCCGGTTGGGCATATGACTACAACCCCTAATTTAGAAACGATGGAGCTTGCGAGCTGCTCCTATACCATAAGCTCGCGTGTTTAGGTGTTATTTGCGGATCTTCTTCTCTTACAAATTGCTCTTTTAATGGTTCTTTTTCTCTACGCACGCGCCGCGAATGCGCTTCTCTTTTGGTATCTGGCGGGTTTGTACCTAATTATACTGGGGTTGTCGGCGTTAGCGCTTTTTGCAGATATTCTTATTGGTTTCTTATGGGTTATCGAGTTGGGCGCGGGTTGTATATTTTTTATATTTTTACTGCACTTTACAATCTTCTTATATCAGACGTTTGATGGTCGCGTATTTAATATTCTTTTGACTGTAACAGCTGCATTTTTTATCATCCGCGCCCTCACCGCCTTTGACTCTCGCCTATGGTTTTTCTATAACACCCTAATAAATACGACTCAGTTATTGTCGAGCTCGCGCCAGTCGGAGCTAGCTACGCTTTATACCCTTTACTTCAACTGAACGTGGGCGGAGTTTATTCTCATAAACATTCTGCTCCTGCTGGGGATTTGCGGTGCTATTTTACTGCTATTCCTAGCGCGCCAACTTGCGACCCTATCTGTTACGTCGGGCGTGAGTGAGCGCATGCACTCGTCACGCCCAACTACATTCCTCTTTTTCCGCATGCAAGATTTTACGCGCCAACAGCATACGCCCGCCGTTACGCGGCAGTGGACGCGCCGTAACTAACAATGGTTTTTCGCTTAACAGTCACATCTCCCGCCGATGCAACAAACGTACGTTTGGCGCGCCTATTTCACCTTTACCGCGGTTTCCGGCGGCGTTCGGCTGCGCCCGGCTCCGTTGTTCGCGCCTCCGCTCGTCGAGTTACCCCCCCGCGCCTGATATACCGAAGCTTTAAGGTTAAAATTTATAAAAAGGGCGACGTCGCGCGCTTTTTAGTTACGCGCACGCGCCGCATGCTGGCGCAGCCTGCGCTCGCCTCTAAGGGCTCTTCTCTGTTAACGCTCAAACGCGGGTTAATACCGCGCTCTAAATACATATATGGGTGCGTTGCGCGTCGCACCTTGCAGCGGAAGCATGAGTTGCTTTTCCCTAACGTAATATCCCGTGTTCGGACACAGCCACCTCGCATACCTACTTCCACAAGATGCCTTCAATGGCGCGGCGCCCGACGACTTGTCGGCGCTATACTGACAAACTATCCCGAATGTTAAGTTAATGTACCCCGAGCCCTATGTTGCGACACCTGCTACGCAACACCACGACATCTGATTTTTGCACATTTTACTTTACCAGTACTGACTCTGATTCGTGTTTATTTTTTTAATTGTTTTTTTCTTTCTTATGTTTGTTGCTACTGTTCGATGGTGCAACCCCCGCGTTAGCCCGCGCCTTGAAACGCGCGGCGTTAGTCGCTCAAAATGTGCAGATTTGATAACGGCGTGTGTTCCGGTTACGTGAGCTACGTCAATTATTGTTAACGAAACTACCGACGCCTTAGATTTTTTTGACGGTTTCGGAACGGCTGAAATTGTTATCGGTGTCAGGGCTTACCAATGGGGGTGGGAGTATTATTACCCCCGCGATATCGACTTTTTAGCGTACCAAACAACTACGCCCACCCTCAACGCGGGTCGGGCAGGTGTGAGTGCTGGCGACGGCGGCTCCCCCGAAACGTACCTGATTGCCCGAGCTGAGCATAAACGCCTAGCGGTGCCCCGCCCTACCCGTGCGGCGCATTATTTTACGTTTACGCACTCAACATCGGCCGCCCCTATTGCGGATACGAACGGCTTCTTCTTAATGCGTTCTGCGCATAAGGCCCCGCTATATTCGGAAACGGCGCGTACTGCAGGTGCTCCCCTTGCTGCGTTTGCGCTCCCGACCCGGGACGCTCTGGCAACCTCGGTCAGTCCTGTTTCGGCCCTAACTCCCGCGGCCGGATGTTCTGCGCATACGCCTAGTACGATCCTGACTGATTACGACTATCGCGAGGACTTAACCCGTAAGCTGTACGGGGAGCTCGAGTGAGATGGCTTTTATGATTGATCGTATGAGTACCGTTTCGAAGTGCCGTTTACCAATACCCGTGTATTGGGAGCCCGCGCGTCGGTAGGGGCTTCAGGTGCAGCTGCAGCTGAGCTTTCCCAAGCGCCAACTTCCTTTGCAGCAACACTCAGTGAGCGCGATGCGCATGCGGCCGGACCCGTAACACGTGAAATACCTACCCGGTACGATACGCTCTACGCCCTGACCTCGTTCACGCCCGACAGTGCCGAGACGCTCGCTCCGCTACACGAGGCGCCTATTCTCGATACGCCATTCGTTAGGAAAGCAACGCGCGAAGCCGTCGCTACAGCAGCGGCCGTGCAAAAAGTTTTTCGGCCCCGGGCAGACGAGGGTAAAGCGCATACGCTTGTTAGTGATTTAGCTGCTGCGCCCGCCTCGCTACCCGCTACCCAATCTGCGCCGTACTACAGCCTACGCGAATTTACAAAGGCCGCTGCGCCTAAGCACGCCTACGGTGCATCGTTATCCGCCCCTGCCCGCGTTACGGAAGCTTCGGCGCTAGTCGCCGCGTTTAATGTTACACGCCCGGCGCCCTTATTATACTTTAACGCCACGTCAAGCGATGTACTGCGCGGCTTATGACTTGATTGATATGCGCGTTGGGGGTCCGTCTCCGTTAAGGCAGCGGATCACTCAGCGTATACAATCTTCGGAGCTCCGCGCCTTTCCGGCCGCTCAGCCATTGAGGAGAACGAAACGCTGTGAGCCGATACGGAAACGTACCTTACGCGTCTCGCGCGCGCGCGCCGCGCGGCGTCAGCTGATTTGCCCGGAGGTACGCTAGTTGTACCGTCCTTACTTCGCGCATCGTCACCCATAACTGCTCTAACCCCCGCGACCTACGAATCTTACGAAAAAACCCTCCTATCTTTCCCTGCCTTACCCGCAAATATAGGTGGTATTGCCGCAAATTTATTTACGGCGGCCCGCCTTTCGTATACAACAAACCATTTTGTAGCACTGGCGGCTGATCCAACTACGCGCCCTACCCTACAGCGCGCGGCTTCACTTCCGGTATTGGCGCGGCGCGACGGCCACCTCCCCCTAAAAAAAGGTATTAATAATTTGATTCGGCTGCACGCAACCGGTGCAATAGCTTTCCCGACTGAGGTCAGGATTAATATCTTAGCCTCGTCGAAGGACGTTATCCACTCGTGAGCAATTCCATCTGCCGGCATCAAAATTGATTGTATTCCGGGTTACTCCTCGCACCGAACCTTTTTATTTCTTTTAACGGGTATTTTTTGAGGTCAATGTATGGAGATTTGTGGACGCTACCATCATTGAATGCCCATTATTGTTTTCTTTATGAAGCGCGATTTGTTTTTTCTTTGATGTTCGCATTTTATTTTTACCGATTCGCGTAATCTTGCCTCCGTCGGTTTATCTGATACCGGCCTTACGCGTCACGCGCGCGTCGCGGCTCCTCTGGATACTGTGCGCTTAATGTAATATTTATTGCGTCTGATTAATAACATTACTACAGCTCTTACTGCCCCCGCAGCGGATCTCTTCTTCATTAAGAAGGAGCGCGTCTACACTAAGCTCAAGTATTCGCGCGTCCCCCAGTACGATATAATATCGGGCGGCTTCGCAGCTCTGCTTGCCGCGCTTTTTGGTTTTTTAGTCTGTGAAAAATTTGGTTTTGAGATGGTTGATTCGGGCGACTTCTTCTACGTATTTATCTACTTAGCTGCCCTTACGTATGTTGTACAGACTTGGGCGAGGCACCTGTTTTCTAAATCTGCTGCCCCCCTCGGCCACCCAATTTGAATTTATATTTATTTTGAAATTTTATTTACACGCCGGTAGGCGATGCACCCCCTTCAATTTTTTAGTATGCATTGTATGAACTATCAATGCAGAATATATCAGCTACGGCAGGTGACCCGATGACGGGCCTTATGCGACAGCGAATAGTAGTGTGAACGAAAGAAAGCGCCTAACAATAAGGGGCGCGCGATAATGAAACCGTACATATTTTAGCTTTTTAAGCGTACCTTTTGCATAATGGGCTAACGACTTAACGGGCGCGGCGAGCTTACGCATTGCCTAGGCGCATATAATTAATGAAGTCGCGCTTGTTAAACCCGAATCGAATCGATCTATGCATGAGCAGGCATTTGGCCGTACCCGTAGATGTTGCAAAATCTTGGGATGACTTGTGCATAGTAGTGAAAGGCTAAACAAGATTCGCTATAGCTGGTTCTCTACGAAACTTATTTAAGTAAGGCGTGCAGCCGCGCGCGGCGGGGTATAATTAATGTGGGCAGGAGCTTTTAAGTTGTCTTCTTATAAACAAATTATAATACGCCGCGCTTGCGCTGCAAGGCAGACTCCGGGCGCTAAGGTCCGGAGTCAAGAGGGAAACAGCCCAGAGTACCGGATAAGGGGATTAATGCACTCATATATGAAAGGTGGTAAGGGCGCACGGCGTGGAAGTAAGCTTAGAAGTAGCTATCTTATAATGAACGTGTAACTACGTACACGCCCCCATTAATGCGCTGAACTAGCATACGCCCCTTGCTATTTTAAATATTTGCCTAAAAGTGCACCCGAAGCTGTACGCGGAGACGCGGTAGTAGAGTAGTGCTTTTAACAATGAAGCGCAGTTGAAAAATTGCGCGGAGTTATAGCATGCAATAATGTTAGCATGAGTAACGTTAGTAGACATTTAATTCGCTACGGCCTAAAATTTTAGTATTGTAAAGCTCTTGATATAATCTTTACTATACCCGATTTCTAAGTTAATGATTAAAATTGCGTGAACTATGAACAGCAGTTTGCGCGCCGCTGCAGCACCGCCTCACCCAAGGGTCCGCAGATTTAGCGCAAGCTAATCTCGTATTGGGCGTGCGCGGTGCGCGGTGGTGCAAAACTGACTGCTAGATATTGTAATAAATATGACGCAACTATTTTCGTAGAGTATACGAAGGCTATCAGATATTAGCGCTAAAGGAACTCGGCAAATTAACCCCGTAACTTCGGGAGATGGGGAGCGCAACGCGCTACACACAAAGAGGGGGTGGCGACTGTTTACTAAAAACACAGGACTTTGCAAAAATAAAAAATGATGTATAAAGTCTGACGCCTGCCCAGTGCTGTAAAGCTAAATTACAATATTAACGTGTTGTATCTAATCTCCAGTAAACGGCGGCTGTAACTCTGACGGTCCGAAGGTAGCGAAATTCCTTGACGGGTAAGTTCCGTCCTGCACGAATGGCGTAACGACTGCCCCACTGTCTCTAGTGCTATCTGAGTGAAATTAAAATAGAGGTGAAAATGCCTTTGACTATAGCGGGACGGAAAGACCCTTTGCACCTTTACTATAACGCGCAATAGAAGCGGTGCGTACGGCGCATAATTTATGTGCCTTGCGTACTCTTACAGCATATAGATAGATCTATTTATAGGTAGTTGCGCGTTGGTAGTTTGGCTGGGGCGGCGGCTTTCTAAATAGTACCGAAAGCGAGCAATGCCGCAGCTATAAATATGCATATCTAATATGTAAGCTGCGGTTCATACCTTAGCGGACACGCTAGGGTAGGGCGCCGCAATGTGGCGCCAGTTATAATGGTCCGATGCTGAGGATGCCTACTCGCATCGCTTAACGGATAAAAGGTACGCTAGGGATAACAGGCTAATATTTTCTTAGAGTTCCCATCGACGAGAATGTTTGGCACCTCGATGTCGGCTCATCATATCCTGGTGGAGAAAGTGCTGCCAAGGGTCGATCTGTTCTATCGTTAAAATGGTACGTGAGCTGGGTTTAGAACGTCGTGAGACAGTTTGGTCCCTATCTGCTATAGATTAAAACACATAATGCGGCTGCTCCAGTACGAGAGGACTGAGGTGCGCTAACCCCTGCTGATTAATTATGCGCACTGTGTACGTTAAGTAGGCACGTTAGTTTTTTGTAAGGGGTACTTAACTCCGAACTTACAATTATGCGGTTTTTTAATATTATATAATAGAGTCTTATACGAATGCACTGCAAGTTTTCGTTTGCAAAAACGCCTGCTTAAGTGCTATTTAAAGTTTTACGCAGCATGTTTATACGTTTATACTTATGGTTTAAGCTTCAAAGCGGCACCCCGTCGCATCACTTAACTAAGCGCCTCGTCGCAGAGCGCGCCCACCAAACACGCCGCCAAGCTATTAATATGGGGCGCACCTTTATTAGCGCTAACTGGACGGCTCGTACAACCGTTTTGATTCAGCCAATTTTTGCCATGCGTTGGGTTAGGGCAGTAATTGTACTTACTACATTACTGTGATTCCTACTCTACGTAGACGTGACGCATTACGGCTTTTCGGTCGCCGCGCACACATGGAGCTACTTTTGGTGGAATGTTGATCACGCCCTTCTTGTACCCATGCTTTTGGGTACAGCCCCTATTCATATCATCGTGTCTGCGTTGCGGCCAACCGCAACGCCTATTTCGGCGCCTGCGCTAAGTGCGGCGCCCGCGCCGACGCAGTTTTTACTAATGCATTTACCGACAGCGGTTTGTTTACAGCCTCTCGCCTCGAGTAGTCCGCGCGGTCTCCAAACACGCGCCCGTTACGAGCTTCGCGAGGCGACGCGCGGAGCGACCTTCGGGGCGACCGGTGCCGCCGCTCACGCGCACCTGGCGCCTATTCTTCATTTAGCAGCTCAACTGCGCCTTTTAGCGCCTGTAACGGGGGTTTCGCCGTCCGCGTCGCGCGTTGCGCAGCTTTCCGAGCGTCCGGGAGCATCAGCCCTAACGTCAGCTGGGGTCCTCACCCGTAACTTAGCATGAAACCCGCTTACGCGCAGCTCCGTTATTCGGCAGGCGCGCGTAGCAGGGGTTGTGCCGCAAGTTTTACCCGGCTCTCTAGAAAATACCCCCTCCCTACCAGCTTCTCCGAGCGTGGTTTTTAGTGCGGTGCGGTGCGCCGCGCACCTCGCCCCCACCACCAGCACCCCCGGTGCAATATTGTGGATGCTTTAATTACTTATGTCGCATTTCTGACTTATTACGATTATCATGCACGGGTTGGCTATTTTTTTACTGCGCCGCTGACTGGGCCCTCTTGGGACACTGTATAGCGCGTGGGGTACCTGCGCTATTGCAATGATTTATTTATTTGCGGTCGGGGCGCATCTTTTGGGAACAGGGGCTTACGTCTATATTGATTTTGGCCGCTGATTATTCTGTCTTCAACTTATTGACTCGCATTTTCTATTTTGTTTTGACTTACTGGCTATTATCTGTTCATTTATTATATTATCTCTCATTTTCGTTGCTTTATATTTCGGTATCGAGTACATGTTTCGCGAAGCTTTTATTAATCGCTTGCTATACCTCCTTAATCTTTTTGCGATTAGCGTCGTCGTTCTCTTTGTAGCGTATGATTTCTTTGTTATTTTAGTTGCGTGAGAGGGTATTGGTTTGTTTTCGTTACTGCTGGTTAACTTTTACGCGACTCGTATTTACACGCTTAAAGCGGCTCTTAAAACGTTTGTCTTCTCGCGTATTAGCGACATGTTTATGATGGGCGCACTACTCCTGACGCTGGTGCTATTTCAATCTACGGATCTGTCGCTTATCTTTATTCAGGTGCCGCTTTACGCATTTCATTTTTTTTTGTGCGGGTCGTACTGAGTGCATTCCCTATCCACGTTGGCTTTCGGCATCGCTATGGCTGGCGTTATTAAATCGGCACAATTTTTTTTCCATGTTTGACTACCTGATGCTATGGAAGCTCCGACACCGGCGTCGGCACTGATTCACTCGTCAACGTTGGTTGTGGCGGGGATCTTTCTCATCATGCGCTTTAGTATTTTATTTGAGTTTTCGTTAGCCGTTAATATGGGATTAATTTGGTTAGGTAGTACTACATTGGTGTTCGCTGCCGTAACAGCGGTAATGCAGCACGATATCAAAAAACTTGTTGCGTACTCGACGATATCCCAAATCGGTTATCTTGTAACGGGGTGCGGGTACGGATGTTTTGAGGAAACCTTAACATATCTCATAATGCACGCCTATAATAAAGCTTTTCTTTTTATTGTTGTTGGATACATTGTTCATTTCTTTAGCGGTAACACTGACATGCGATTTATGGGTAACCTCGCGCCCTACGCTCCTGACATTGCAGCCTTAGTATTTTTAATTGGACTTAACTTATCTGGTACGCCGTATAGCGCGGGCTACGCAGCTAAAGAGTTCCTGCTCTTTCAAATGTGACTAGATAACGCGGTAGCTTTATACGCGCAAAGTTGCTGATTAATCAGCTTTTTTTTTACTCCCACGTACATGTTATTATTAACCTTTAGTGTACTATTTAACTTTAAGCGCAGCGCTATAGCTGTGTACCGCCCCCTTATGGCGTGAAATGCAGATACGCGCAGCAGCCGGGTTACCCATAATGCCGCCTTTACCGTTGTTACCGCCCCCACTGCTGCCTTATTTTTCGCCGGTTTTTATATATTATTTATTAACGCCGGGGCAGTATACTTCGCCACTTTGTATGGAGCCCTCGGGGTGGGGGAGCTATTTGCGTCCTGAGGCACCTCCGCCGGTGCATCCTCACTTAATCTAGATTTGCACAGTTCCGCCGTTGGAATTATACTGCAGTACGCCGTGTTATTTAGCTCGGCTTTCGCTCTCTACTTCCTAACTCGTAACTTCCTTAACATAAGTACCTATCGTTAACGATAGGTACTTAT
>Ga0307972_1000916_pt1 | contig 16004 bp, 15 predicted proteins | sample OrgLakmetagen780_FD_201848 | JGI IMG/M metagenome (GOLD analysis project Ga0307972, IMG submission 201848) | Saline water microbial communities from Organic Lake, Antarctica - #780 | ecosystem: Environmental > Aquatic > Non-marine Saline and Alkaline > Saline | place: Antarctica: Organic Lake...
CCTAGCACTGCCTCTTGGTGTTGAAGCTGCTGCTATTTGGTGTGCAGTCTGGTGCTTCTTGGTCAATTTGCGGAAAGCGGAGGAAGAGTTTAAAAATTCGCTTACTTAAATCACAGCCTGAGAAACTAAAGGCCCTACACAATTGCTCGTAAGGCCTCCTTAATGTAATGTCGAGGGCTGGTAGCATGAAGTTTGGTTAGCCTGTTATCACATTTGTGTACATGTTTGTTACATGTATGTGTATGACATCATACACACGATATCATACAAACACATTTTGCCTATACCATGTGCGCGAGGGGAAAACATGTAGCACGGGAGCATTAGCATTTACATGCATGCATGTATAGTGTGCCTGCACCTGAATATTGTTGCAGGCAATGTAAGATGCCGGCACATGCACTGATTGCACTCACCAGAAATGTTTAAGTACAAATTGAGACAAAGACGTGCCACCTATGGCACATAAAGTTTGAGCACTTTTCGGTATTGTATGATAAACATGCCATCTGTTGTTGCAGGTCCATTGGGACTCTGCCAGCCAAGGAAGGGAGCTGCTTGGGGAGGGCCTTCCCCAAGGTATGCTATCCAACACTTCAACTCTGACAAAAGCATTTGTCCGGTGCACCCGACGGTGAAAAAGGTCGCAGGCACATACACACACGCACACGTACACACTCACGCGCGCACACACACACGCACACGTACATACTCACGCGCACATACTCACACACACTCGTGCACACCTACACAAATACCAGGTGCCTTGGTGCCGCCGCCACCCTTGCAAGACCCAGAGTTTGCAGCAGCCGTGTCAGAAATTCCCGACACTGGGAGCAGAGGGAACTGGGTGCGTTCCAATTTCCTGCCTCTTCTAAACAAACTAGTAGCAGCTGTGAGTCATGGATAATAGAACCTGAAAACTTTTTCTGGCAAGTGTAAGCAAAGAGAGAAAGCTTGTAGCAATGCATGTGCCTTTTGTCGACGAGGCATGTACAAATGGAATGCTTCTGCGTGACCAACCTAGAAGAAGAGACGCACAAAATATTTGTGGCGGACAATGATGCAAGTACACACCGAGTCCACACATACGCAGACACACACATACAACCACACGTGCAAGCACGCACACACACATACAACGACGTAAACATCCGCCGACACAAAACATACGCACGCAGGCTGAGCAGCAGGATCCTAGACTGGCTGCGGAGGCAGCTTCAGCAGCCGCAGCACATGCGCAGCGTCTGTCTGATCATGCAGCGCAGATGGCTCAAAAACAGGGTGCATATACGCCTATTGGCACTTCGCAACCGCCCCAGGCGGTGAGTTGTGTGTCCGTGTAGTTGCTTGCGTTTGAGTGTTTGCATGTGTGTGTGCCTGTATGAGTATCTGTCTTGTGAGTATGATTAGGGGCTTAGGGTATTATCCTTAAACAAATGTGTACGTGGTCAAGCAAGCTCTCCATTCCTCCACTTGGTGTTCACACACCGTATTATGAAAACTTTGTCAAACCAATCAGCGAGTGCATTAGCTCATCAGCTCTCATTGAGAAACTTAGGGCGCAATGTACACGCACCAAAAAGGGCCCCAGGCTCAGCACCCCCTACAGTACTAACTACCAGCACTCAGGAGTACGGACAGAGGAATGCAGGCACAAGGGCGGCGCAGCAGCAGCACACTGACTGTAGGCCCTATGCCTTATATGCACTGGCTTAAGGGTGCTCAAGTCCTGTGCAAGTGACGCTTTAGCAGGGGCTCGCTGTACAACGGGCGCACACACAGAGCTGGGCACACACACACACAGCTGGGCACACATATTACACACACGTGGCGCACACATATTACATATAACACACGCACATGGCACACACGTGGGGCACACACATGGCACACAAACACACACAGGGGTGGATGCAGCAGCACGTGCCACAAGGCTCCATGCCGTACAACGCACCACCCACAGCACAAGGAGGCTTGAGCCCTGTGCACTACCAGCAAGCCCCCTATCAGCAGCCCCAGCCTGAGTACGCTGCCAGGACCCAGGAAGACATTCAGGTGGGCATGGCGGACGTTTGTTCCCATTTGACCATGGCTTGCATCAGATGAGATGAACGTGTAGTGTGCATTAGATAAGGTGAAAACATGGTGTGCATTAGATAAGGTGAACACATGGCTTGCCGTAGACCAGCGAGTGTGTTTTGCAGAGGGGAGGAGCAGCGTGTTCTGCAGAAGGCCCGCTAGCTGTCCTGGGCAGACTTGTCCTGGACCAATAGACATATAGGTATACCCAAAGACCATAGATCATAGACATACCAGGCTTACCAGGCTTGTCCAGGATCAATATATCATCTCACAATCATCATAACTAGGGTCGGCCTTAAGTGACAGCATGTACGCTTATGACTCAATGTTTCCCGCCATAATCATTGTATACATTCCGTGTGCACGATACTGGCCGACCCGACCCTACACGATCATTATGACCTCACACTTTCTGAGCAAGACGACCTGTGTCGATTGACGAAATCCTCTACTCACAGAGGGCGTACGATGCCGCAGTAGGTCCGCCAGAAAAAGGTGCCATCGCAGCACCCCCCCCCGCACCTGTCCACGCTCCCTACTCTGTTTTTAGGGATGGAAAGGTGCGTGCTGCTTCATACCTTCATAAACTTTTCTGTAGCATGCTGGTTTGTCAATAATGCGTGATGCATGCAGAGGCGGAGCCTGCTGTGCTGCGGGTGCTCATGAAAAGAAAAAAGAAAAAAAGATAAAACTACGCAGGCAGTGAAAACCACTCCTCACATTAATTAAGAAAAAGGAGCCACTTTGGTACCGAGCACCGTACAGCTCCTCCACCGCGGGTGCTCATGCTGTGTAGCGTGCTGCTGCAGCAATGCGTAGGGCACGTTACAGCGTGCTGTTGTAGAATTTAAGCTGGGCTGGGTCGCAAAAGGCTGCTGTGCATTGCTTCAAACCAACCATATGATTTTGTCGTCAGGTGCGTGACGTCAGCTGTTTGACGACGTTTGTTACGAGCAAGATGCATATTAGAGGCCATTTGGCATCCAATGTCCCAGTAATATTCCTCTTTCATGTCGTTCTATAATGCAAACAGAACAGTGTAATGTTAACATGTTCGCAAGCTCAGCTCCTGGTTACACATGTTGGCACGGTTGAGCCTTGTAGCCTGAGAGTGTCTTCACCATAATACCCATTTCCCCTTCAATATCTATCATGCCACTCCTCACACATTCCTCCTTCATCCAATTTCTTATTTTTTTTTGTCACAGGCCCCTACTGCACCCACTGCCCCCGGTCCTTCCTCTTCCGCTGAGGAAGATGAGCTGGATGTGCTGTCAAGGCGTCTTGACGCGTTGAAACGCACATAGCGTGCCTGTTTTCTGCACTTGCCTAATTGCATTTATTAGGGATGTTTTGGGCTAGGAACGGTCTCGGTGTGGCTGTAGAAACACAGCCTGCCTTGTAACACAATATCTCAGGTTTGCATTGATGTCTCCTGATAGCCTGTACTTTATTCTCTACAGCCTCCGTTGTGTTGTAAGCTTCTACGCCTTGTTTACGTTTAAAAAGGGCAGCACGGCTGGGAGCAACCCATGCATTTGAAAGCAGATGTACAGGTTTGCCTTTCTCCTTTCCGGCCTTTTCCTTGAGGAGGCCTTTTCCTTGAAGTGCACAGTTCTTGATCTCCTCTTCTTGGGGTAAAGTCAGAGACGTCCTAGAGCACGCACATGAGGGTCGTGCTGTTTTCTTTCTGATATTTTGGAGCACTCATTTATTCCGTTGCTTGAGGGTGATCACCAGACAATTAAAACGGTTCATCACCATTGATTTTGATACTTAAAAGGCTGTTGTGTATGGAATGTAAAGCTGTACTGATCAGATGTATAACCCTTTAACCCACGACAGGCAGCTGGCCACTCTTGGTTGCTTTGGCACCCATGAATGTTGAAAGAATTATGCAGCGAGAAATAATACTCTCCCCCCATTGTTGTAGTCTAGCCTGGAATAAGAAGGCTTCAAGTCTGGCATGACATCTATGTACTGCTTAAAACCGCTCCTTCAAGTTGTCGCATTTCTGTTTACCTGTTTGTGAAGAGGCCTGCTCAACCTCCTATAAAGGCCCCAGCACTATTCGATCGTATGGATGCACTTATAAACTTTTGAATTTTGCAGAGAAACGAACCCATGAACCGCAATGTCATCAACTATTAGGTAAATGGATCAACAGCGAAACATCATCTGTGGTCGTTCTAAGCATTTTAATCAGGGAATTGACCACTACAAAATCAGCTTACACTGTGTGGCAATGTCAAAAAGCAATTACCCTGGCATGTCAGAAGCAGCAGGCATATAGTGCTTTGACCAAAACAACAATCACACCCTAGTCAGGCCTACTTTTATAAAGACTAAGTTTGTCATTGCAAAGCGTGTCACATCCTGCCATGTTCAAAATGCGTGGTCATGTCACTCCATCTGCTTGTCAGCGCCCTTCGCCTGTAATTGTTGTGGGGGCCCGCCTGATCTGAGGATGCCACTCCTGCTGTAACATTCCTGCTGCTTGAGGGCCCCCGTTAAGCCTCTGTTGTAGCAAGCTTTTCAGGCCCTGTATCTGGCCTCTCTGCTGCAGCAGCACATCCAAATCAGCTTTGATTGCGTCGCGCTCTTTGCAACAAAAGACAGCTTCTTGTTCCTTTGCCTGTGTGCGGCAAAACGGGGGAGGGAGAAAGGGAATCAGCAAGGTTGACTGTCGTGCCTGTTCAGACCACTTACCTAAATACAAAAAGCCTGAATCAAGTGACAGAAATACATACAGCCCAAAGGCCACTGCACTGCTTGCCAACCGGACGATATCAGTACTAGCATACCTGCAACGCAGCCTGTAGGGTCTCTAGCTGCGTCTCCAGCAACTTCCTGGCCTCCTTTGCTGCTTGCAGCTGCTCTAAAAGAAAGCTCTGAGGTTGGGAAACCAACTTCATCCTTTCCCTGGCAGCCGCCAGCTCTTCGCCAAGTTTGAGCACCTGTCGAGGTCAAGGTACGTTAATTTTCTCCTTTTCTTTTGCTGTGGGGGAGTTTACCGTGACCAGGTGCCTAAGGGGTGTCTTTTCCTCATTCGTGTTTGGGAGCTGTCGTCCTTGCCTGCGTACCTTTCCTATTGGGTTCACACGCAAACAACTACCTCAGCACGTTAGACGTGAACAAATGTGTACACAAGAGCTATGCACCCCTGTGTGTACACGAGAGCTACGCACCTACGCACCCCTGTGTGTACACGAGAGCTACGCACCTGTGTCTCCAGCACCTTGCTCTCTTGCTGCAGCTTCTGCTTTTGTATCCTCAGCTCCTCCATCTCGTGTGCAATTTGTATGGCCGCACTTCCTCCTGGTGCTCCAATGGCCGAGCGCAGCCCCCCGGCTGCTGTCAGGTCGCCTTCTACGGCACGGAAACGGTCCATGCTCACCTACGCAAATATACACACACAAAACGCAAAGCTGTAATAGTGATTTGGTCTATTCAAAACATACAAAAGCATAAATTTGGCAATTCGTAGTAAACTATAGCAGCCCTGCTGCCACATATAAGACACAGGTGGCAGGGGTATTGCTTTGGCAGCGAGCAAATGACCAAGCCTAGTTGAGTGCGTTTTTAAATTGCAACAACTGTGTGCGGTTGCTCCAAGGCTGAGCAGGCCAGATCTTCTTCCTTTGAGATGCCTTAAGACTCGAGACGAAATTCGGTACATCAATTAAAACGTGGCAGATTTGATGGCGAGTGATGACCTTGAGGATGCAATAACAAAAGAGCACCTGATGGCATAGAATCACATGAAGCAAGTGTGCCACCAAGTTTGCTTGAACGCGCCAAACACATACACACAGTCACACACACATACATGCACACGTACGTGCACACACACGCGCGCGCACACACACGCGTGCAGACACACACAACACAACACACGCACACATAGACACACACAGTAGGTGATCTATGAGACCCTCTTAAATTTACTGACCTGCGCTTTCTCTTGCAGCATCTCGTTATGTAGGTTTGAACGCTGCAGCTGTGCTTCCTTTTCTCCCAGCACCACCTACGGAAACAACACATGCCCAGGGTCGGTCTTTGTAGCAACGCATACACCCTTTGAGTGTCCAGGTCGGTATTTAAGGCATGCAAGCCTCCTTTTTATATTCAAAACCTTTTTTATAGCTCGCCTGCGGTTCTTCTGGCAGGAAGATATAGGAACCATACATTGTGTATTGTGTATATAAGCACAGAAATGTTGTGATCATGCATTGTGAATTCACATAAGGTCCTAGCAATTCCTGCACGCACCAGTCTTGACAGAGGTTGACAAAAAGGTGTCATAGGCAATCTTTACACCAGACTCGGCCCCTGAATATGCTACTGCTGCTGCTCCAAACTCACACCCTCAATTTGATAAGGGGATCTGGCTACTCATAAACAACAAGGCAGCTCATCCTGTGGCTGGCAAGGTGAAAAACGAAGCCAGCCATCCTCCTCAGACTCGACGCTCTGCTGGTCCACAATTAGTTCACACACTGTATAGTAGCTGGAAAGCGAAGAAGGAAGCACCAACCACTACCTTGATGTGTGACAGCTCAAAGGCGCGCTGCTTGAGCTCAGCCTTCATTTCAACCATATGCATCTCCATGTGCTGCGTGGCCTTGGTTGCATGTATCTGCTGGCGCTCGTGCGTTTCCTGCATTGGAGAAGTGTTGTAACAGACAGATGCCTGTACATGCGCAACAAGCTTGTTTGTGGCGTGTCAATAATGTCGATCAGGAATACGTAGGGATGGCCAGAACCGTGTATGTATACGCTATACGCCGTATATGACCGTATGTTTGGCGAAATCCCTGCCAAAATTTCCGTATATGCACCGTATGCATATGGTTTTGGCCAACCCCTGGGAATACGAGGTACGTCTCATGCAGAGTTCAAAATTTTGCGGTTGATGAGTGAACCATGTGCGGGCATTAGACTGCAGGTCCTTTGTTTGTGGCCATACCAACAGCACTGATCCGGAACACCAGAGGTGTAATTTGGCCTTGTAGGAATGATCGTCAGCCTTATGTAGGTCTAATGAGTCTAGTGATAGTCTAATGATAGTCTGCCTAACTGTGCTCATTCAGGATAAGAGCTGAAGCAAATCAGATCATCTTGCACACCTGCAATTCTGAGAGGGCAATCTTGGCTCGTGAAGCTTCCTCCTGCGCCTGGTCACGTAGCTCACGCAGCAGCCTCACTTCCCTGTTGACAAAGGAGTAACAATTTGTTACTAAGCGCCGCTCAATTCGCTGAAAAGGTGGTGGCTGCTGACAAATCGGCAGGGTTGACCAGAACCATGTACGTATACTTTTACACTATATACGGTGTATATACTTTTTTTGGCAGGGAAATCACCAAATAAACGGTCATATACGGTGTAAATATACGGTTTTGACCAACCCTACAAACTGGTACTAGCAAATGACCATGCGCCAAAGAGATCTTGAAGCGGTTGAATTGCTTGTAAACTGGCCTTCTGTCGTCAGGTCGTAAGCCCCCTATGTACAACTCGGAACATGGCGTCGTCCATTATACTGATTAAATCTGTCATAGATCCTGGGTGCCAAGCACCAGTTTCCAGTAAACCCCACACACTTGGAGATGAAAGCTGAAAGCATGCGATGTTTGGGTTCAGAAACCGTAAAAGTCCCCAGAATTAAGCACCCAATGCCTCCCATACTAACAGAGATCAGACTCACTGATCCGACATGCTGTTGTGTTTGCTACTTCTCCTCCTCTCTTGAACTAAGCTTGTCTAGACACCAACGGCTGACCACACAGCATACCTGTTGCAGGGATCACTGACCTTCCGTGTGCGAGCCTTATCTGTGCACCTTAAAGCACAGCCATGAAATGGCTCAAAACTGTCACGGCTCTTAGCTGCAAAGAATATGCCAAGGCCCCCCGCACCTGTCATAAGACTCGCTAGCCTCCATACGAATTCTCTCTATGTCTGCATGTGTGGACGCCTGCAGCTGTGTCAGCTCCCGCTGCAGCCGCCGGTCTTCGTCCTTCACCTTTTGAGTCTCAGCCTGCAAAAGCAAGAGCACACAGAGCCGACGACATAAGTGCAGTACTGACGACATAAGTGCAGTACTGACGGCTGCAGCGCAACAGTTGTTTTGAGCCGTGTTGCCAGTGTGCATGAACTGCACGCAGTGCTGATGACTGCCGTGCCATGTCTATGTTATGCTGTGCTGACGACATGTTTGCAGCGCATACTTCGCTGATGACTGCCGTGTCATGTCTATTTTATGCTGTGCCGACGACGTGCATGCAATGCATGCTGTGCTGATGACTGCCGTGCCATGTCTGTTTTATGCTGTGCTGACGACATGTTTGCAACGCATACTTTGCTGATGACTGCCGTGTCATGTCTATTTTATGCAACACTTGTTTGCGCAGGCAAGTTGGCTTGATAAAGAGCACAGGATCACCAGGGTGTGCTCAAAGCATTGAAATCACGCACCTGCACCATTTTGTCAAAGATATCCCTCTTCTGATTCTGCAGATCATTGATCTTTGCATCACGCGTCTCAAGCTCTGATTGGAGCCGCCTCTGCGCATCTGTCAAGAACTCGACCTGTGATGACAATTTATGACTTAGAGCAGGTTAATAACAAACCATTGATCTGTGCATCACATGTCTCAAGCTCTGATTGAAGCTGCCTCTGCGCATTTGTGAAGAAATTCAACATGTGATGATGCTAAAAAGCGAAAGGAGAGACAGGTATAGTAAGGATCATCGTGCAGTAAAAATGACTTTGTAGCAGTGCTCACAACAGTTGGAGACCCACTAATGATAAGCATTTACCTGAGAAAGGCAAGAAGAATGAGTGTGTGGTGCACCAGTTTCCAAGAGTGACATTTTGCTCACATTTTGCAAAAAAGGCAAACAACAAATAGAAACAATACAGGCATATCCTCCTGACAAACACCCTCATCCAATGAACTCGTGCATGTCACTTCCTACCTGCTTTGATAAGTAGGCCTTGTCGACAAACAACATTTCGTTGGTGTGCCGGGTTTCTTGGGCGCGCGTGTGCATTTCGTTGTGGGCCTGCTCCATGCGCTTGAAGTTGGCCTCAACAACCTGCATAGCACGACATCACCAAAGCAGACAGCGTTGCCGTATCGAAGGAGGAGCACTCCTCCTGAAAGGGACACCATTTTTTGATAGGGACATGGAACACTCAGTATTTCGGTATGGGACACTTGAGTATTTAGGTGGGACACTTAATATTTTGTCATGGACCTGGAGCATTCACTATCTAGCCACTGGTGCATTCAATATTTAGTCATTGCAAATACTGTTTGGGGGTGCTAATACACTTGGAAGTCATGCCGCATAGAAGTGAAGAGCATGTGGCTCAATCTTACCAATATGCTCTACAAAATCTCGTTTAGAATCACCTAAACGTTTAATAATGTTCTTACACGTACATACACACGTACACACACAAGATACTGCACCTGCAGGTGCTGGTTGTCCTGCCGCATCTGCTCTGCTTGCGTGTGTAGACTGTCGTACATTGCGCCCTTAGCGCTGAGCAGCTCTGCACGCACAGTGGTGCTCTGGAGCTCAGAGGCCAGCCGTTGCACGCGTGCCTGTGCGGATGAAGAAAAAGCATGCGTGAGTGTTTGTTGTGTATGTGTGATTTGTGTGTGTGTGTGTGTGTGTGTGTGTGTGTGTGTGTGTGTGTGTGTGTGTGTGGGAGTGTGAGCGTGTGGGTGACTGTGATGTTACTACAGCATAGGCCAGCCTTGACGCCGCCGGACATTTCCACTTTTGTTTAGCTACAGGCTTTTTCCAAGCTTCCGCTCAGATGCCCCCTGAGGCACATATCATATTTAGCATATTTAGCATGTATCCGTACCTTAACTTACCATGATCCAATTGACGCTACTGTATGTTTAACCAGGACAACGTACAACAGCTTGGTAAAATACAGTCAACACGCAGCATTTTTGCAGCGAAGCGTTGGAAGGTACAGACGTATACGTGCGGTCCTGACCAATTAGGCACGTTTGGTATAAGGAACTGGGAACAAAGTACTTCCAAGTTGCAGATCGTTGTGAGTGCACGTGTATACATCTGTTTGTGTGCGCGTGTGTGTGTGTGTGTATGACTGCATGTGCATAGGCAATAGGCACCCCTTGTTTGATTGCATCTAATGTTTAGCTTACAGGAGACGACACCTACCTGAAGGCTGTCCACTGTGTCTCTCAGCTCCTTGTCCTTCTCTACCATCCCCACTTTTAGACGCGCATTCTCCACCCTGCAGGACAGAAAGTTACCTAATGAACAAATGAACAGAAGCTCCTATTGGTCGGTCCACAAAGCAAACTCATAGTGGTGAGGTACACTGAATTTCTACCTAGGAACACTACCTGGAAACACAGCCATCATCTTGTGCTCTGTGTTTATGTCTAGCTTTGACCTGAAACGCGTTTTCCCCAATGTTTTAGTTCTTAATAAACAAGCCTCTTGGTGTCCTTACAAGAGCCCAGTTGCAGAGATAGAGGATGAGGCAATCTTATGACTAGGGTTGGCCAGAACCGTATATATACGCCGTATATGACCGCATATTTGGTGATTTCCCTGCCAAAAATACCGTATCTACACCGTATATATATATGGTTCTGGCCAACCCTACTTATGACTCTTTGGGGCAGTTTAACGTCAGCATCGTACGTTAAGCAACTCCTCGGCGGTTGAAAAATCTTCCGGCCACAAAACCACAACAGATCACAAAGCAGCACCACATCCTAGATCTCCTTCTACTTCAATTATGCCCAGGCTGACAAATCAATTGGTGCGAACGGGGTTGCCAGAGACATGTAAACATGGCTTGGATACAGCACTTTTTCAGGCAGGGGAACTTTCTTAGGCGTGGTCACACATGGCACATGGCGCATATGCACGGCCACACATGCTGCATACACACAGGCACACACGGAGCATATACACACAACCATACATCATTCATAATCCACGTTGCAAATATATAGTTTTGGCCAATTCAACCCATCAAAGGTATAATCCCGTGTCCGTACTAGCTGCAGGCCATTTGGGTTTGAAAGCCGAGCATTCAGACCTTAAGCGTGCAGCTTCTTCTGCAGATCGGCCTGACGTGTCTTTTGCGCCGGTGGTAGCGAGCCTCAGGTGCTCGTTGTCGGCCGCCAGCTTAGTGGTAGCATCATGGACGGCGATCTGTGTGTTATGATGCAGGCACAAAGAACGCCTTAACCTGCTGGCCAACTCTTAGTTGCGTGACGGGTATAGAAGAAATGCCTTTTCAGCCACCATGTCAGCATTTGCCCGGCGTAATTGGTATCCAACAGACAGCTGCTCGTGGATGCAGTGGATGCAGTGGATGCAGTGGAGAGGAAAAGAGGGATAGGTAAACGTAAAAGGAAGAAAAATAAGGCAACCTTCTGTATCATCTTATAACATAGCTGTAGAAGGGTATGCTAAAGCTGATCCCTACACCCTACACCCCTCCTCATCCCTCCTTCCATGTCAAACCCACCCCCTGCCCAAACTAATGCATTCACAGCAACTTACCTTAACCAGGTCGATGATGTGCAGAGCATCATCAGGCATTGCTTTAAGCTCCGCATAGCGCGCATCACTTATGTGCAGGCTGCTTAGATGCTCACGGAATTCCTCGACGCGCATGTTCATGAGTGGTGCACGAGACTCGACCTCTGCCTGCCTGACTTCCAAGTCCTTGACCACCTGTGTTGTGTAATGTGTGTGTATTCTGTTTACGTGTTATGGTGCGTGCGTGTGTGTTTTTGTGTATGTGGTGTGTGTGTGTGTGTGTGTGTGTGTGTGTGTGTGTGTGTGCACCCACGAACGAAAGCTGTTCATCTCTTTCGCTTTCGCTTTCGTTTGAAACCTCCAGATACTAGGACGCGCATTGTGTATTTGCAAAGATTAGTGGTACTACTACCCAGCAGGTTCTTACCTTGCTGAGCTGTGCCTTCAGTTCTGCGACCTCCAACTCTCTTTGTTTGCTGACTTGCTGGCAGGTCTGCTTCAGGCCCTTGTTTTCGGTCGTGAGTAGCACCACACGGCTCTCAAGGTGCCGCTTCTCTGTCATACTCTTCTGGTATATCCTCTGGGGCTTTTGGACTCCCTGTGGTGTTGTGTTTGTCAGTCAACTTTGTTTGACCAAAGGTATTTCTCTCAAAAGTCGCTTACCCTGTCTGAAGCTGTGTCTTGACTGTCAGTGTCGTCATTGCGCTCATTGTCAGAGCTGTAAGTGGAGGAGGTGGAGAGAGCCGGGGGCAGCTGGAAAGGAGACCTGCTGCCACTGCCACGCTCAGAGGATGCGTTACACAGGGCCACATCTTGCCCCCCTGACTCTGACAGCTCGAGCTCTGCAAGCATCCGTTGCACCATGCATTTTGCCATGATGTTGCCCTGGGAGGACGGACTCTTTTGCAAACAACTTTTGGGGAGTTAATTGTGCATGCTAAACTACAAACAATTGCTAAAATAAATTGTTTTTGCTCTAAAACAAACGAAAGACGCATCATGAGCTGTTTGACAGGCTAGGTCAAGTTCACAGGCATGGCATCATTTCCCAGATTGCCGCCAAGGGATTATGTGCACCACCAGGCAGATTGTGTGAGCATTGGTCCCAAGTTGTTGCATGAATTGCCTCGTCGCCACAATGCGCACACACATGCACGCACACTTTCACACACACACACACACACAAACACACACAAACATACACACACAGACACACAAGGGCGCACTCGCACAAACACACACACACACACGTGCGCACTCGCACAAACACACACACACACACACACACACACACACACACACACACAAACACACACACAAACACGCACGTAAGAACATACAAACACGCACAAGCGCACCTAAGTATACCCCCACAAAACACACAGAGAGAGGGACCTGGGCAGCTCATCGCTAAGGTCCATGTGCATTTGCGGCGAAGGAATTGGCGGGGGCTTCATCACCTGCTCCCACTCCTTAAATTCATGGCCCGCTGCAACCCTGCTCTGGCCAGTCAAATTGCCCAAGCTGGAGCCCTTCCTGCTCTCCTAGGTCTGTTCAAATGCTTCCTGCACCACATGAGCACCTTCCGTACCTTCAGTTCACCACAAAAGTGTCCTTTCTTGAAGGCGGTCGCAGTCGTTTACCGTATCAAGCACGTTTGCGCCCTGACCTGCCTTGACACATGCATGCACACTCAAAACTTGAAACAACACTCACACGTATACACGAACGTACATGCACATACAGACATACGTATACACACAAATAACGTGTGACGCGCAAACATGCCAGGCCACACACTCCATGGATCACTCTCTGCTCAAGGCTGAATCTGCATGTTGGGCCGTGTAATGGACGCGCACGCACACACACACACACTTGTACACACGCAGGTGTGATTGAAGGCGTCCTCCACGCCAACCCACGGCCACGCGTCACTGAGGAGCTCCTCACCGCTGCTGTGTCCCTGCTCAATACAGTGGCCACCTTTGACCCCAGTAGTGCTGCACAAGCCATGGTGTGTGTGCCACCTCACGGTGATGTGCCTCAACACAGCAGCCCCAGCCCCAGCCCCAGCGCAGCAGCCCCCACGACCAGTAGAGCTGTGTTGCTCATTGAGGTCATGCGTGACCCGCAGAGTGGCTCTCAGGCACGCCAGGAAGCAGCACATCTGCTGCGCAGCCTCGTGGATACAGGTAAGAGGGGGAGAGCGTGTGTCCTTGTGTATTGGAGTGGGTGTGGGTATGTACAACATTGCTGGAACGACCCAGATATGCAGGAGAATGGGTATGGGTGGGTTTGTGGGTTTTTGAATATAACAACTTACAACGCAGAGAGTAGGCCTCAGTACTGCAAGAGTCAGGACGGGCTCTCGTATCAGCTAGAAAGTTCTTCAGTGCTGAATACTGTGCCTGTCTGCCTGCAAAAGCATCCAATGGAACGTCGGGCAGGGGCAGGGGTGTACAGCCCCCAATGCTCTTGGCCTGCGTGCCCCTGCCTTCCCTATGCAGGCCACCAGCACGACCTGCTGACTGTGCCTGCCTGCCCCTGTGCTTTCTTGTGCAGGCTACCAGCACGACCTGCTGACTGCATGCCTGCTCCTGTGTTTGCTTGTGCAGGCCACCAGCACGACCTGCTGACGAATGGTCTGCTCAAGGAGCTGCCCACTGTGCTCGAGGACCCTGCTACTTCCTGTGGCTTTGCCTTTCTCCAGGTGAGCGAGCAGGCACCACAAAGTGCACCCATGATGAGCACCCACAGGTCATAGTATGCACCTACCATGTGCACCCACAACAACGCGCACCATTCTGTTACCCTTTTTCTGCCTCCATAATGAGCGCCCACAGTGTGCACCCAGTGCGCACAATTTTATGCGTGAGCACATACACATTCAACAATGGTGTTATGGTTAAAAATGAAGAGGCAGGCACCTTTTGAAGTGGTGAGACACATACATCACACACACACACCCATGATGTTTTAGGCCTGGTTGGCAGTATATTCTCTTTTTCTCACGCACGCAAATGTCAGGCACGACGCATGCTCAGGATGTGCTGTGAAATGAACTCTGTTTCTTGTGCAAACAATAGCCACGCACAATGCATGCTCAGGACGTGCTGTGGTGTATGATGGCCTTAGTCAATAGTGAAGTAGCTTCCAAGGGCCAGGTGCAGCACCCACAGCCCCTTTTGCACGTCCTCATGCCTCTGCTGTATGTGCTGGGAGAATCACACAGCCCACACCTACGGCACCTGCTGGCTGCTGTCTTACGGTGCGTCTTAGGAGCTCCTTTTTGTATGCTTGTATGTTTGTGTGTAAGGCCTGTGTGTGTGTTCACTTTCTACGAGAGTCACGCAGCCCTGCATCTATGGCACCTGCTGCTTACTGTCTTGCGCTACATGTGTATATGGTGTGTATGGTGTATGTTTATGTGTATGTGGCGTATGTGTATGTGTATGTGTATGTGTCGTATGTGTATGTGAATGTGGTGTATTTTTATGTGTATGTGGTGTATGTGTATGTGTATGGTGTGCGCTACATGTGTATATGGTGTGTGCATGCGTGCATTGCGAGTTCTGCTGGCCTTGTGCATTCGGTAGGTGCGCCAAAAGATCAGGACTTTGTACACAGTACCGTTATTCAGTAGCATGATTGCAATGTATGAGTGTGTATGTGCCAACACGTGCATGCTTGAAGTGCATGCCTCGTGAGTGTTTTTTAAAGCGCAGGCACTTGGCGCTGTGCTTTAAATCCTCTCTGTCTTTACCCCTGAAGCGCAGGCACTTTACACTCTTCATGTGCGTCGAGCTCCTCTCCATCTTAGCCACGCTGCCTATCCATGTGCACACAACAGCAACATTGTTTCGTTTACGCGCCCCTTGCATTCCTGCACCGGAGACTGTGATGGCAACAGTCCATTGTACTGTGAAAAATTATGTCAAGCCAATTGTCATCCTTATGCTCTGAGGATTTTTTCAGGACGTCAATTTCATTTTCGTCACTCTCCGTTTTTGCGCAATCCGCACACAACCTTTTCAACTTTACCCTCACCATCGTTTTGCACGCTGCTATCAACCATCTCCCTCCCTCAAAATCCTGCACACCTCTCTTCAATTTTTACTGTTCACCCTCGTCATTACCTTGCACACCACTCTTCACGTTTACCCTCCTTAACGTTCTGCGCACCTCTCTTCACTTTCCACCCTCCCAGTATCTTGCATGAATTGGCCGTGAGTGACAACAGTGCCAAGGAAGCCTTGCTGCAACTCGGGGTCATGGACAGCCTCGTGCGCGTGATTTGTAGCGACCGGCTGGTTTTGGAGTCAAGTGAGGCAAGTGATTTTATCCCCTCCTGTTGTGCCCT
>Ga0307972_1000926_pt1 | contig 15865 bp, 15 predicted proteins | sample OrgLakmetagen780_FD_201848 | JGI IMG/M metagenome (GOLD analysis project Ga0307972, IMG submission 201848) | Saline water microbial communities from Organic Lake, Antarctica - #780 | ecosystem: Environmental > Aquatic > Non-marine Saline and Alkaline > Saline | place: Antarctica: Organic Lake...
CGTTTGTGTAATGATAAAGAGTATCCTCATTTCCTCTTGGTTTCCTTACAAACTCATCAGCCGTCTTAAACTTCTTAGCTTCTTCTAGGAGGGTAGTTTGAGTCGTTGCGGGTACTGTGCCGTCTACTTCTGGCAGCTCTCCATCTACACGCTCGATTATAGCTTGTGCTTCTGCTAGCTCAGGTTCGCTTAGTGCTCGTTGGTTAGCTACTTTTTGCAACGCCTCAAATCGAACAGCGTCGTCAGGCTCTACTTCGATGACAGACTTGTTCATTAAGTTCTCTACTACCACGCTATCCTCAACGTCTGCCTTGACAGTTTGTGTATCTTTCTTGTATTTTTTATATTGTTTTGGCCCGTCTTTTCCAAATAGGTTTGCGAAACCTGCCTCTGAACCAATGTTTTCTTTGATGAATTTAACCTCTGCCTTAATTGACGTGATGAGTTTTCCATAAGCAACTTTTAGTTTGCCAAGTAGCGTCAAATCACCAGCTTTTAGTGCTTGCTTTTGTTGCTTCACATTTTCTAATACTTGTCCCTCTAACTTAGTTAGTTTCTCTGTCTTAGGGAGTCCGTCTGGTGCTTTCATTGCTGTGTCAGGCTTTGTGAGGTCTGTTTTCTTAGCTCCTAAGCTACGTAAGTAGGCTCGTGTCTGCTCCTCTGGTGCGCCTAAAACAACCCGCTTGCCTGTGTCTGCTGCCTTGTCAATGATTGCACCAACAAAACCTTCCTTAGAAGTAGGTACCCCTTGGTCTTTTATTGCCTGTAAAAGAGACAATCCTTTATAATCGCCAGCGTCTTTCATTGCTTGTAGGGCCAGGACTGAGTAGTCTAGCGCTGGATAGCCTGTTAGTTCCTCTAACCGTAGTAGCCAGTCTTTTTTACCACTGTTAAGCATTGATTGTACTGAGCTTTTTAAGATAGAGGCATCTTTGGCATAATCTCCTGATTGCGTCACCTTACCAAGCATTTTAGAACCTTCTGTAGTAAAGTCTTTCAATTCAGAATAACTTTTATTGATGTCAAAGTATCGGCCTAGCTGCTGTATTCCGCTTACTTCTGGGCTTAAAGATTCTCTCAGGTTGTGCAGTGTCGTGTTGATTATGCGCTCTGCATTAGTAACTTGTGGCACTCCTGTGGAGCCTTTAGTAAACAATAGGGTAGAACGCTGCGTTGAAATAAAGTTATCTATGTCGCGGACAGTTGGTGCATTCCCAAGCATACGAGTCTTTGCAAAGAACTCTGTTAGCATTTCTATTTCGGAGTCAGCAAACTTGTTTCCTTGAAAGCTATTAAACTGTTTCGTTCGAGAGTTAAATGAAAGGCCACTTTCATCCATCATTGCGATTGCATTTTCAACAGCCTTATCAATACTGACTCTTAGTCCACCAACTTTTCTTAATTCTTCGCCCAACAACGCTCCTACAGCTCTCTGTTGTTCTATCACCGAATCAAATGCTTGTCCGACATCTTCCCCCACTTGTGATAGCGGGGGGTCTAGTTTTGCATCTGCTATGTGGCTTTGTGCTTGAGCAAAATAACCATCATACACGTCGGCGACATTGTTCTGTCTACCAGCCACCCCTGACAAGAACGGTGCCCCTGTAACTGTAACTGGCTCAACTAAACGAGCTGCGGAAGCTCCGAACTGTGGGTCTACACCTCTTTCTCCCGCGAATGATTGTAGATTTTCTCTTAGGCTCCTTGTTTGTTCAATAACAGAATTAGAGGCAGCCTTGGGTGTGGCGGCAGTTTCAAACAGGTCATCTGTTGGATTAATTGTGTAGTCAGCATTTAGTCTTGGGGATGGTTTGCTTTTAAAAGCATTTTTGATTAAGGAATCAGCACCTAACGCACCACCAAGCAGCTCAGCTCCGGCTAAACTGTTTCTTAACTCCAGTTGTCTTTCTGGTGTTTGACTTTCAAATCCGGTAAGAACATCATCTGCGAACTGTCCTACTTTTTGTGTGGTGCCTTCTCCTACTACAGAGTCAATAGCTGGGTTAATTACATTTGAACCAAGTTTACCTAAATTACCCCCTATGTCTGCTTTTTCTAATGCTGCACCTCCTTTTGTGTCCTCTCCAAAGAATCCTGCTCCTGCTGCCCTAAATGGTGCAGTTGCACCTTGTAAGGCTGCAGTCTTTACACCAAGAAATGGGTCACCTTCTCCCGTTGTTTGATTTGCTTGTGCCTGTGCTTTTCCAAAAGCGAAGTCATCCCCCGCTTTAGTAAACACATCTTTAGCTGCCTGAGTGTTAAATATGCTATTAGGAGCGACTTGTTTACCAAAACTAGCAGCCGCCGCAGCTCCGTATTTTTCTTCAAATTCTTTTGCTGATAGTCTTTTCATATTAGAGTTCTTGGTTAAGCTGTACAAATGACCCGTCGTAGTTTCGGAAGTAGAACTGCCCGTCTGCTTGTTGTTGAACATTCATTCCAGCTAGTGTCTCTGTTGATGCCCCTCTGTAGGCAGCGTCTAGTGCTGTGTAGAATTTGATAACATCTACTTCTTGTTTAAAGTTTTCTTCTGACATATTGTAACCAACGACAATACCTTCTGGGTCGCCTCCTTGTCTGACTGCTGCGTTGTTAATCTTTGTTGCTGCGTTTTCAAGTAATGATTGTTCTTTTACCCCCAACGCACCGTAAGTAGCTCCAGCCGCTTTGGCGTCTATCAGCTCTTTGTTTGTAAGTTTAGCTGTAATTTGGCTCATGTCTCCGATAAGGTTTTGTGCTTCACCTGTTACCAGTCTGTCTATTGTTCCCTGTAGTAAGGCCGTAGTTCCTCCAACAAGAGCACCAGTTATTCCTCCCAAAGCCGTACCAGCTACGGGAACGACGGAGCCAGCCGCTGCTCCCACAGCTCCTCCTGCTGTAGCACCGGCCAAGAACCTGCCTGCTGCTCCTCTTTTATCTCCGGCTCCTCGTGAGAATAATGAAGGCCCAACAACAGAGTCGATAGCTGTGCTGTTGCCAATATTGTTTAGTATCTCGAATGTCCTTTCGGCCGCTATTAGTTGGTTGGTTTGTTTAGTAGTTGCGCCTGTAATGCTCGGCACCTCAAACTGACCTGTCTCTTGATTAAAGACATAGTCCACTCCGTCGATGTTTGTAACCTTAGGAGCCGTTATTCCTCCGCCTGACACTGGCTTACGTAGCTGTCCAGTAAACGCTGCGATGTCTTGCTCAAAGGTTGGTGATGCTGGGTCTACGTTAGAGATACCAGAGATGAGGTCATTCTGTCCAAATTCTAATGCTTGCATACCTAGTGTTCGTTGGAAAGCTATGTTTGCTTGCTCTACTCTGAACTCCCGGTCTAGTTTACGATTGTTAGCGTCCATTGCTCGCTTTTCTTGTCCGTCTAAGAAGCTGTACACTGAGGCGTTTAGCTGTGTTCGGTAGTTGTATTCGTTTGTAGCGTCCTGTGTCTTGGCTGTGAAAAGTTGATTCAGGTAAGAACGGGCTGAATCTAGGTCATTTTGTGCTGCTGCTAACTGTGCTTGTAATGGTAGTGCTTGGATAGCTGCCTCTCGTCCAATCTTGGCTTGCTGACCACCGATAATAGTGTCTGTTACACCTCGGCCTTGTCCCTCTAGTCGTAGCTGGTTAGCGTCACGGGTACTTGTAATAGCTGTGATTTGATTCTGCAGGCTGTTGACTAGGTTTTCTTTTGGCCGTAGCTCTCGTTGCATCTCTCTTACGAAACTCTCACTGGTCGGTCGGTCTTCTTGAGCTGATTTGTTTTCCGCTAGGAAAGAATTGAAAAGGTCAGAAGATGAGCTTGGCGCACCGTCCGCTGCATTGGAAACAAAGCCTGTAGCTGGGTCAAAGGTTGAGTCACCTGCACCTGCAAGTGAGGTATTGATACCGTTTGTCAGCCCTGTGAGGTCTGTTCCAGGTGTAGGAGTAGGTAAGTTAAGTCCTCTGGTGTCACGCACAGAGTCAGAAGTGATGGTGTTCTCTCTGACAGTGCTTTTGTCACGGTTCAGTGCTCTATTATAGGTTTGTCTAATTGTTTCATTATCTGATTTTCGAGAGCCTCCCTGTGACACGTTACCGGGGTTTTGTTTCAGAACGGCTTGACCACGAGCGTAAGTTTCAGCTATTGTTTCATTATCTGATTTTCGAGAACGACTAGAAGAACCACCAGAAGACCTGTTGTTTGAGGAGCTACTTCTTGAAGAGCCACCAGACGAAGAGCTTCCTCCTGAAGAAGAACCACCACCATAACCTAACGCTAACCCCCTCTCGTATGGAGATGGGCTTGATGAGCTGCTTGATGAGCCGCCTGATGATGAGCTACTTGAAGAGCTTGAAGATGACCTTCTTGACCGTCCATTTGCTTTTCTCCTACTCCTCGCTCTTGATGCTGCTGTTGCCATATTATTCTTATATTATACCACTTTTTATTGCGTTCCTACGACTGTCCAAGTGTCTGTTGCCGAACATATTGTTAATACTCCGTTGTCTTCTACTAGCTCCCCTCTTTCACATGTTGTAGGTAAGGTGTCCTTTCTTGGAACCTTTAGCAGTGTGTTAAACCGTGACGCTTTGTTAAAGTCTTGGCTACCAACAAAGTTGTTTGCGTTTACTTGTGAGCTAAGTGCTTCAAGTCTTTGCTGGAGCATGTTTACCTGTTGTTGTAAGTCGTTTTCCATACTATGCGTTGTTATTGATACGTGCCTTACATGACAGTCCTGTAATCTCTAAACCTCCTGTACTCTCTAGCCTAAACTCCATCTCTCGCCCTGAGCCTAGTGGTAGACCTGTTGCTTCGATGTTTAAGAATGTCTTAGACACCGCACCTACTGTGTCGAACGTACCAATAGTCACCCATGAGGTAGTCCCATTAAGTCTGTAAAGAGCTGTGAGTGCTTGTCCTGATAGTAAGCGTGCAAAAGATACATCCACGGTCAATAGAGTCTTATCAGAGAACACGTCTTCAAAGTCTATGATTTGTGACTCATAAATGCTTGTAAAGGCGTATGTGGAAGCATCGTTTGTCTTATCTACTGAGCCGTCTGCTGAATGGGCAATAAAGAAGTAGTTAGCCGCTGTCCCGAACCCTTGGATGCCGCTAGTGTTGATGTTTTCATCTATCACATCTAGGTTAAGTGCAAACGGGTAGTTCACGTTCTTACGTCCAAACGACCAGATACCCTCGTTGTATTCTGTCCCTGCTGAGTTAGTCATAATCTTGCAAGCAAAGAACAGACGGTTGTTTTTAACCGACTTGCTTAATGGCATAGATTTTCCAGTAAGTGCTTCTGTAAATACTTGTTTGATAACCTGTGGTGTCCCTCCTTGGTACACTTGGATAATCATAGACCCCTTACCTGCTCCTGTAGCGTTGTTTAGGTATTGGTCTGTTACTCCTACAATCATGCCCTCAATGACTTCTAAGACACGTAACTCGCCTTCACCCCAGTCTATAGCTTCCTGCACATCATCTGACGTTAGGTTCCATAGATACACCTTAGAGGTACCGTTGAAGGTAGATACAGGAGCGCAACCTATTGCTAAGTAGTTACCGTAGTTGGCGATAGACGTAATCTTAAAGTTAGACGGTAGAATAAGCACGTCGTTCTGTACTGTACCGCCTGGATTCACTCTAGCTATTTTATTATTATATGGCAGGTAGAGATTATCGTCTTTAGCAATTAAACCCTGTGCTACAGAGGTGATGGCATCGACTGTACCAGCACTGTTAGTGATAGTTGGTGTGCCAGATAGTAATCCCCATTTAAACACCTGTGTGTTGCCCTGGAAGCCCCATAGGTAGTCTTTATACTCTACTAGGCAGCCATTACGCACGGAGCCATTGCCTTCTGAGCTGGCTGGCTTAGTCCAAAGCCCTGTAGTAGCGTCTGCTTTCTGTAGAATCTTGGTGTTACCTGTTCCAGTCTGTCCTAAAGCGTACAATTTAGATGATGCAGAGGCGTAGAGGAAGTCTTGAGCGAAGTATCTTTGCAGGTTTTCTGCGTAATATACAGTGATGCGGACATGGTCTATTGAGGCGACAGTGACAGATGCTTTTTGTTCAACATCTACTTTAACTCCTGTAATTGCAGACCCAACGGGTACAGAAAACCCAAAATTTGTGACCTTTAGGTAGTGTGATATAGACACTCCTTTAACAGAAAAGACTATCCCAAAATTTGGGTCGTTAACATCACTTCTAGATAAACTTAATCCCCAAGTATCTGTCTCACCACCGTAAGTTACATAGGTGTCAGTAGCGGGTAGTATTGCACCTGTCGATTTGTTGTTACCTTGTACAGAGCTACCTCTAACTAATTTCACAGAGTTCTCAGTGAAAGAAAGTCCCTCGTACACGTAGAATATTAAATCACCTACCGTGGTTGCCCAAGTACCCACGTATATCGACGCGCTTCCTGTGTGTGATTCGCTTGTATTGTCACTGCCGACAGCAAGGTAGTTGTCACTGTCAGCAGTCCCAGTGTTGTATTCTATTGATATAGAATATTTAGTTGACGCGCTCATAGCATACTTTTCTGAGCCTAAAAATATAAATTCAGACAACGCATAAGAAGTAGTTAGTGTAGATATGTCTAGAGCTTCTGAAGTTGCTAACAATGTGTCTGGCCGACCTGATGTCCCAAAAGTTCCTGTGTGTGAGTATAGTTTGGCGTAAATGTTTCCTGTGGGTGAACCAACCTTTTTTAGGAAAAACTTAGAACTTTCTAAATTTGATGCACTTGTGTTTGTAAAACTTTGAGCTACTCTCGTAGTAAAACCACCAGCACGTAAAGCAAATAGTGAGCTTTGGTTGCCCTCTGCGTAACTGTCAACCACGACAATGTTTCCTAAGTCGGTAGTCGTTGTGTATGTGTTGTTACTTGACAGAGAGTTATTGGTGTCAGCCCACGCTAAAGAGCCGATTTCAGGGTCAGAAGAGGATGTGTTAGGACTTGTAGAGCCGCTATTTGACACTGCGGTGCCATCATCTACATCCGACTCTAATGAACGGTAGGGAATAAGTCGATTGGGTTGTGAGAATACATCAAAGTGCTGTGCCGATTGGAACTTTGTGGGGTTCTGCTCTCTGGGGTCATCGCTGATACCGCCTGAGAAGTTGTTGAAATTGTATTCTAGTGTTTTACTCATATTATTTTTGCGCTACCCATAATAATTGTGCGTTTCCTGTGGGGGTGTTTGTTTTTACCCATGTTAAAGATATGTAAGTGTCATTGACGGTAACTGTAGCAGTTGTGTAGTCCGGGTCTGAACCATCAGAATATATTCTAAATCCTTCGCCATTAGCTCCAGTTGTTGCCTCTTGTACCGCGTATATTGAATGTGTGGTACCCAAAACAATAACCGCCTCTGTAGTGGATAAAGTAGACGTGGAAGCAAAGTGTGATTTAACGCTGACTAAGGACGGTACAACCCCTAATCCATGAGCAATAAGGGTTGTTGTTGTAGTTGCTGTATCGTGAGTAGTTATCCCAGCAGACCTGCTGGCTGCTATAATAGCGTTAATTTGAGTATTCATGCTAGATGGGGACACTACTAAATTAGCTTCTGTACTTCCTAAGTCTGTGCCGTTGATAACCTCTGTTTGTGTAGCTATCTCTACAATACCTTTTTTTTCTGTAGTTGCATTAACATTACCGCCAGCGTCTACATACGCCTTTACTGCTTTTTGAGTGGCTACTTTGGAGTCGCTGTTTGCAGCCAGTGTCGTGTCTGTGTCAATAAAAGAAGTTTCTATTTTGTCTGAGTTTAAAGCGGCAAAATTGTTATTTAAATCAGCTTGACTGTCTGTAATCAAGTCTGTTGGTTGGATAATTGTGATTGATGCCATATTATGCTGGTTTAGATTTGTTAGTTAATGACGTGGTTGGCTTTGCTGTGTTCCCTATCAACTGTGACACGGCCAGCCAAGTTCGTGTCTCTGTGGAGTAGGTTGTGCTGATGGTTGCCCAGGTTGCTCCGATAGATGCTTTGTCTTTATTCAGGAAGGCTCCTGAGATAGAGTTGATAAGCAATCTATACCCTCCGCCTACTAAGAATGTAAAGCCGCTGCCTACGTTTAGGTAAACTGGTGTTGAGTTAGATGGTTTATCTTTGTTAATCATGGCTATCGGGAATCAAGGTACGGAGGCATCATTACTGACACACTATCTGTATTACGGTTATCAAAGGTTTGCTTCATTTTCATCTCCTCTTTGAGTGACTCGTTTGACAGTGCTGATAGGCTGTCTAGTCCTAGTGTCATAGCTCCATCGTAGGCTGCTGCGATAACAAAGCCTCGGTGTAACAAAGGTGATACACCTGGTTCTTTCGTTGTGTCGTTTGCATCAAAGTATGAGGCTGAGCGTTGGAAGTAGAACTTGAGTCCAGATGATACCGTTATGTCTGGTGTCGGGTACAGTCGAATGATGTTGTCAGCTATCTTGTCGTAGTAGATTGGCTCTCCTTGTGTGTCCTCAAACTCATCTAGGGCCACTTCTATCTGTGCTTCGTCGATAGTCCGGAGCTTCACCCAGTTACCAGCTTCATCAAGCATGTCGATGCGCAAGAGGTTAAGGATTGAGTTGCCTTGTTCGTCAGTTAAGAAGCTGTAGTCTTTCTGTCCTGCGGTAACGTCTGTAGTACCGATAGGTAGCTTGCTATGATTAGTGTCGTCAAACTGAAAGAGTCGGTCTGCACCAATAGCGTAGCCAGTGATTGTGTCTAGGTAGTTGTTACAACTGTTTACAATCTGGTACGTTGGCCACTGGGTAGCATCAACACGCATCATTGCACGAGCTTGTTGTACGATTCCTAGGTTGTTTGTTACGTCACTGAATACCATATTTTTTAATTAGTTACTGTACACAAGACCCTACCGAAGTAAGGTCTTGAAACAATAGCTAAGCTACTAGGATGTCAAATAGTACGGGTACCATTTTTGTCCATGCAACGAATTTGTTGTCAACTCGTGATTCTAGACCAACACCTGAGATTTGCTTTGAAGAAACAACTGGGTTGATAATAGTTTTCACTCGTCCGTATGTGCTTTTCACGATACCTAACATGAACGCTTGCTTTACACCTCCGAACACGTGTCCAGCTGCGTGCTTTGATGAACTGTAGTGCGTGATACCTAGGTAAACGAATCCTCCGTTTACTTGTGAGATACCAGACTTTAGTACTGCATCTGCTGTGTTGAATCCTTCTGCTGATGCAAGAGCTTCTACCTTTTCGTAGTCTGATTCTCGCCATACGATGAATCCACCGTTTCGTGCAAGCATGTCTCCACCACCTGCTGTTCGGATAGCTGTCTTCATAGCTCCGATGATCGTTTTGATGTTTGAAGTTGCAACTGTGATGTTACCTGCTGACCCACCGATAGATGCGTTGTCGAAGTTTGTCCACTGTGCGTGCTCAGCAAGCATTTGTGTTTCTACCTTTTCGTTCAACATAGTTCCCATGTTTTCTGCGATTTCCATGAAATCAGAGAAGCTCTTTTGGGCTAGGTCAGCGTCATCGATGTGCTGTGAAGTACCAACGTATGTGTTGATAGTCACTGAGTCATCGTTAGTCGCTACTGCTGTTGAGTCGTATCCAGTTCCTCGTGTTCCTGTGTAGACTACTGAGTCTGATAGGTACGGGTTCTTTAGAATACCTGTGTTTGTGTACTTTACTTTTAGAATATCTTTCCAAACTGTAGGAGCATCTAGTCGCTCTTGCAATGTTGTTTCGATTTCAATTGAAGGTATGATGGCCATTTTATTGATTGTTTAGTTAATTAAGCAATCAAATGGTTTGTTATGAGTTGTAGAACTTGCCTTGGTTTTCTTCTTTAGCTCTCTTAGCGTTGACTACCTTTAGCCGCATGTCAGCGGGCACTTCTTCGATTGGCTTAGCTGACCAGTATGCTACATCGTCTGTAGCGGCTGTGTTGGCTCGGCTTCCTTTGGGTACTGCTGCATCTGTCTTGCTTAGGGCTTGTCGTTCTGCTAGGTCTGCTTTAAACCAGTTGGCGTTTAGTACGTCGCGTAGGTTCTTGCCTGATTCTTCCATTCCGTTTCGGACGAAAGCAATGTCTTCATCGCTTTCTATTCCTTTCTGGGCTAGGTAGGCGTACTCTCCATAATCAAACTCATCTGATTGTGATTTCTTCGCTTCTTTCTTTGGTTTGTTCTTGTTTCTATCTAGGATAGCTTTGTTTTTGAGAGCCTCAGCTTTCCAATACTCGACACCTTGCTCTTCTTCTTGTGTCTCTTCTTCTGTATCGTCTGCTACTTCCTCTAATTCTGTTTCAAGGGAATCATCCTGTACTTGGTCTTCGTTTTGCATAGTGAAGTTCTAGTTATTAGTTGTGTGGATTTTTCAAAGTTCCACTCTTGTTAATATAATTATACCACACCTGTACCGCACACATTACAGCGTAAGCCGGATGCGTTGCAGTTAGGGCAAATGGTAGGGGTCACTACTTTCTTTAAAGTGGTAGTTGTATTGACTACCAATTTCTTTACTACCTCTTTTGCTTTGGTCAACATACTGATTATTCAGCCTCGTTGACAAAAGGTGTCTTGACAGCTCCTGTGGCACTCTTGATGTTCTTTAGCTCTTGGTAGCCACTCTCTAGTGCGTTGACTCCCTCCCACACGCCCCGTAGTTGTGCGCCCATAGCTTCGTTTGTTACTGGGTTCTCGGTACAGTGCTGAGCTAGTTGAAATGCTCGGTTCTTCATTGGGTTATGTCCCACTCCAGCTTCCATGACTCCCTGTGAGTAGATGTGCTGAAGAACTACTTTCTTTACGGCCTCGTACATCTCTGTGTCTGCACAGAACGCCTCAATCTTTACTATTTCTAATTCATTTAAATATTCTTGCATATTATTGTGTTACTGGTGGTAATGCTTGCTGCGCTGCTGCCTGTGACTGTGGTTGTTCAGCCTGAGCCACTGCTGACTCTTGTGGAGTGATGACTTGTGTGAAGTCGATAGCACTCATTCCTGAGTCTTCTAGTAGCTCGTTAAACGCCTTACCAATACCAGGGAGCTGACTAAACGCTTGTGGGTTTGCCATAATCTCACGGATGATATTGGTAATCTTGTCGGCGTTCTGTGCCATGTTCTTCTGCTTGCCTTTGATGTTGATAAGCACGTCCATTGGCAGGCTGTCTAGCTCTCCCTTTAAGACCTCCATGAATCGACGTGAGCCACCTTTCATAAACGCGTCCTTCTTAATCTTGATGAGTTCGTCACGCATTTCGTTGGTAGGGGATGGTTTACTAGTATCACCAGCTAGAATGATGTCTATAATCTCGCGCTCTGCTTGATTGGTAGCAATCTTTTCAGATACTTCTAGCATCTCATCCATAGTCAACTCCTCAGAAAACTTCTTACCTGAGTTCATGTCACGTACTAGGTATCCTAGTATGAGGTCACGGTAGAGAACATCTGCGAAAAAGGTAGCAATCTTACCTTGTCGGTATTCATGCATACCTTGTCCTTCCTGAACGATAAGGTTCTGTAGGGCAAATGGTGTACCTGATGTTGGGTTAGTTCCAAGCGCACCCTCTGAGGCTGAGCCAAGTAGTCGAGCGTTCTCTGTTTGCTTTTGTTGCTCGTCGGTTAGTACGGTAAGGTTTTGTAGACTACCGTCTAGTCGAGATGTATTTGCTCCCTTCTCTTGCTTTAGAACTTGGTTGTTTTTTAGGTTGGTCAGGTTTTGGTTGCGTAGTTCCTCACTGTCTGTAATGAATACGTTGATAGCTGAGTCCAGTAGTTCCTTAATCTTGATACCAGAGTAGTTAGACCATACTTGTGGTTCAAATAGTCGCTCTACGATAGACCGTCCACACGCTCGTCCCTTAGCTCGAACGTCATCAATCTTTAGGAACTTGAAGTTGTCTTTTAGTGGCTTGTCTTTTCCTTTGTATAGAGTGATACCTTGTTTGTTCCCCTTGTCATCTGTGTAGAAAGCTACAATGTACATTGAAGGAACGTACTTGTTTACATCTCCATCATCTTTTAGCCAGGCCTCAGGCAGGTTCCCCCGTAGTTCAAAGCACTCAATGGTCTTGCTCGGTAGTTTAGCCTCTTGGTCATTGGCGATAGCCACCTTTGCGCTGGTTGAAGACAGGACAATTAGCTTGTCGATGGCGTCTGCATCCCACTTGCCCTTAAACTCAGTTAGTTGTGCTACCGAGTAGTCGTGCTGCATACAGATAGGCCCTTGTGAAGCGTCTACTTGGTTTACAAACGCCAGGCTCTTTAAGTCAACCACCTCTGGTCGGGTGCTGTTTACGTTCTTTACAATTACTAAGTCATAGATGATTGACGTTTCAACTACCTCATCAATAAAGGTGTCTAGTTCGTGTGTCCGTGCCCACTGAGGGTGAAACTTCTTTACTAGGAAAGACTTGTAGTAGTCATCGGCACTGTTCACGTAGGGCACGATGTCCTTAACGTCGAAGCCTTCACTGCGAAAAGCAACGTCAATGATTGGTGTCACGATGTCGTTGTATGGTCGGAGTCCGTCATTGGCTCCCTTGTTGAAGTACGCATTAGCTACGTTGGTGCAGCGTTCTACGTGTTCGTACATGTTCCAGTCCTTTGAGTTGGTCAGAGGGACTCGGCTGGTTCGGTAGTTGTTCTTTTCAGTTGTGATGTACTGAAATACGTCTTGGTATTCAAGCATGATAATTAGTTATGAAGTAAGTTCATTACAAATACGTCCCTAGTAACATCATCAAGAAAGACTCGTTGTGTTTGCGTTCGGGATAGTCTACGTTCAGAGGTGAAGTCTCCTTTACTAACAGTAACGTATGACTCACTGAGTAGTAGGTCAGGCTTAAAGGCTTTCAGTGCCTCGTTTACATTATCTGTCTCTACTGTGTGTGATTCACCGTTAAATGCCATTGTGAGTACGTACAGTTCTTCTTTAGGTTTGGTTGTTGTCTTTTTAGCCATATATGTTGAGTAATTATAACATAGTGTCAAGGCGCATCTGTTGATAACTACTCGGCTGGGTTTACCTTTTCCTGTTCGTCCTCATCTCTTAGCTGGGCAGTGAAAGTCAGTGGCACATCTTTTATCTCGAAGAACATGCGCATCATTAGCACATCAGCAAAGTCAGGGGAGCGCCCTAGCTGTTCCTTAATCTCACTCTTGGGAATTATCTGTAGCTTAGAATCCATTGAGTTGTCTGTACTCTTAATAGCGTCTAGCTCCTCCACGATGTCGGACAGGGCTTTCTCTTGTGTGTAGCCCTCTATGTTGGTTACAAACTTAGTTATCTTAATAGACATATTACGGCTGTTGACCGTTTCTCCTAGCTTGAAGTAGCATTGACTTCTAAAGTTACGGTAGTTGGCTGGAACCAGTTTATTCTTTACAAAGTCCCAGATAGGTAAGGGTGTAGCGTTCCCAGTAAAGCCTTTAATGCCTCTCATGCCGTCTACTACTCCACCACCGATACCGTCCTCGTCAGCTAAGACGTTCATGTAGCCAATACCTTGCTCTATGATAATAGACTTCATCTTGGCGATAGTCTCATCAATCCCTTGGTAAGTGTAGACGTACAAGCCGTATAGGTTCATACCATTAAATAGTCCGAACACAATCTTGTCACCACCGAAGCGAGCGATGTCTGCGACCATTACTTTCGTGTCTGGGTTATTGACCAGTGTGTTAGTTGATAGGTCTAAGATAGACTCATAGAACATTACCTTCTGTGGGTCGTCATCAAATTCAAAGTTACCTTTAAGTAGTCGCTCTCTAGTTATCTTGTCTGAGCGTTCCAAGTTGTCCAGATAGGCTTGGGGGAGGTGTGGATTGTCTCCTGGTAGAGCACGTATAAAGTCTCTGTATGGTGGCAGAGTTCCTTCTTTCCATGGTTTGTAGTAGTCACGGTGAACGTGTCCCTTGTTTGGGTTAAATGTCTCTAGCCAAAACGGCTTAATCTTTAGACCGTTGACATCATTCTTACGACCTACACGTGTCTTTAGAATAGACTTGGCCTTCTCTGGTGTCTCATTGCTCTCATCAATCCATGCCCAAGTTATCTCTAGTGAACCAAAGCGAGTGTACTCAGGGTCTTGTGGACTGTAGGCAGTGTCTAAGAAGTAAATCTGTGAGCCATTAGGGAAGTGCAGCACTGACTGCTGAGCGTCGTATCTGTAGTCACGCTCTGAATAGCCTAGCTCCTTTAGTATTTCAAATAGGGAAGCGATAGTAGTAAGCCGTAGTGTCTTTAGCTCTTTACGACCTATAGCCCCTCTTGAGCCAGGGTATTGCTCTGCGACCATGATAGCCAAATAGCATCCTAGCCGTGTCTTACCTCCCCCAGCAGCTCCACCGTAGCCAAGCTCAGTTATCTCCTCTGACTCCCAAGCCTCCCAAGCCTCTGTCTGCTTAGGTAGTAGATTAATTACTGCTGTTGCCATTCTTTATGATTTGGATTAGCTTCAATGGGTCGCCATCTTCGTCTCCTGCAATCTTCTGTGTTGCTTTTCCATAGAGTTGTTCTATCAAAGCCAGTAATACCCTTTCATTAGGTTTAGTATCTTCTGTTCCAAAGGCAAGCAGTTTAGCTTCAGTTACAAGCTGGTCACGTTCCTCTGCAGTAAAGCAGTCGGCTATTCTTAATTTATTAGTGGAACCTTTGGGTCTGCCAGCTCCTTCTCTCTTACCTCCGTTTTGATTTTTTTTCAGTTCAGCCATAGTGTGTGTCTTATGTCAACATTGTACCATGCTTTAGTGTCCCCTTACCTGAATCGAACAGGTGCGTTGTAGTGAGTAGGTATATTGGTGTGAGTCAATACAGATAGACAGAAAAGATAAATAAGAAATATCTCACTACTAGGTGCTTACCATAAAGGGGATGCTGGCGGAGACTTTAAGAGTTACCAGCCCTTCTATTATACCTTATCGGGTGGGGTGTTGTCTAGGGCTGATAAGTAATCACGTAACGTATTCCTGAAACGCTTGAATGCTATCCACTGTCTAGTTCCACCATCAGGTTCCACTCGCTCTATTTCTTCAGAAAGTTTGATAGCTTCTTCCCATGTTTCTTTCCGCACCTCCTCCAGCAAAGGCAGACAAGCGTCTACTCCTGCGTTGAAGCCAAAAGCTCTATGTTCACTTGGTACTGCATCATCGGCTGGTGCTTCTCCGACATCTTTCTTCAACTCGTCTAAGCGTTCTTTGATTGTTTGTGTCATAGTGTTTATTGCTTTAAGTCAATCTTATAATTATGTAGCCAGTACCTTTTAGTTTTTTTAGATGGTGGAAATGGTCTTCCACTATGTCGATAGTTACTACAAACATTACACGTATATGTTTGTGGTGCGTCACAATTGCATTTTGGACACTCTCCCCAAAACATTCTAATGTAACCTCTAAAAAGTTTTAGTTTCTTTTTCATACCTCGGTGCGTTTAGATTGGATAATGTCTAATATTGTTTGTAGCTCATCATAACGTGGGTCTCTATCACTTCCGTCTTCTTCTGCACCTATCCAGCCCTTTTGTCTGAACTCCACCTCCCTCTTAACCTCATCGAGGACTGCGGTGACGGTGTTGGCGGTTATTCCGTCTAAACTGTTTTCATCGTCTTTTAGCTCAATTAATGCGTGTAGCCATCTGGCTTGCTTTCTAGCTTCTTCCTGCAATCGTTTTAGGAGTGTCATATCAATCCATCTTTAGTTAGTCGAATAAGTAGGATGGCGAGGGCATTGGGTGCTGTGTCAGCTGTTACCGCATTGAACCATTCCAATTCATTTAGTTGATACGAAAGGTAGGGAGTATTGTAGTCATCGTAGGAAATATTCAAGTGCCAATTCATATCGTCTTCGTCAGTTAGATACTTTGGCAATCTCTCTAAAAGCTCAGTAGCGATGGGT
>Ga0307972_1000944_pt1 | contig 15695 bp, 7 predicted proteins | sample OrgLakmetagen780_FD_201848 | JGI IMG/M metagenome (GOLD analysis project Ga0307972, IMG submission 201848) | Saline water microbial communities from Organic Lake, Antarctica - #780 | ecosystem: Environmental > Aquatic > Non-marine Saline and Alkaline > Saline | place: Antarctica: Organic Lake...
TGTCGATTGGAAGATAACGAGGAAGATGACATTTGCTTCCGCGCCATTTCCCAGACGGCGTCGAGCGAAGCATTGTAGGAAGGAGGAAAGGACCACGGCTCGTGGGTTTCTTTGAAGTGCACATGTAACAAGAAAGGCTGCCTTTCCTTCTCCTCGACAGGAGCAACAACGCTGCTGGCGCTGCTAAGGCCATGTGTGTCGGAGTGGCGGAAGCCTTTTGACTCATTGTCTCTTTCGTCGGTTGCCTCAGGTGGCACTTCGCGTTGCAGCTGTTCTCTTTTCGTAGAGGTGGTCTCTTTCGATGGAATATTTGGCGACGATAATGATGAAGATCTTGAAGGCCCTACCCCAATCCCACGTGCGTGCCAGTTGTCTAAGATATCCAAAGAAATATTGGTCACTGCCTCACTGCAATGCCCATTCGATCGTGAGGCGCCGCCTTTCTTCTGGCTCCAGGCCTGGGTATGCAGGGAGAAATGGTGTGAACGACACATACTCATATTTGGACTCTAAGAAATTAACAGACAGTAAGTAGATTGATCTCGCACAAGAAGTTACACGAGAAAAAATCCGTGACAATCGCGATATACTGATAGGAGAATTGACTTGATACAAAAAATATTGATCAACTCTTCATACCTGAGTATTCCAGACCAGGTGTGGGTTTCTGTACGACCCTTGCTTAACAAACACCGCAAACTTATCGAAGCCAGACGGTTTGTGCTCCAAGTGCCACTTTCCCACCTAAAAGTGTGCGAGTACACGCACATACATGATAGGCAGCGTATGAAGAAGAAATAGTAGAAACAAAGAAGACAAAGGGTGAAGTCTGCAAGCATGAAAGTCTGCACGAAGGTTGCTTTCTAGTGGTTGAGGCAGCAACACACCTAAACAATAAAAGACAAAGGGATTGTTGTATAGGAGCCACCTTTGAATAAAAATGCCTCCCATCCCCTCCCTTATAATCCCAAAGATGCATGCATTTCACACACCAGCGCAGTCACGTAGCCATGTCGTTTGAGAATGTTCACGTAAGTGGTGTCCCGCCGCAACGCCACAATCTTACCCGACAACTGAAAGACACCGTGCACTTCAGACATAAAAAAAAAGAGCCCCCATAGGAAGACAACCGTATAGGAAGGGGCAATAATTACACGCATGCAACATGCGCGGCTCAGCGATTATGGTCTTCTGCAGATCCGAATACGATATATACATGCACGTGCACATTTAGCTCATCATCAAAACTTGAACCACTTGAGCATTCCTACTACTAGTGGTACATCTTTCAACCAAAACAAAAATAGCGTGTCGGTATTATCGAGAAAAAATATGCTGCGATACCCTTCCCCTCACTCGCTCTTACCGTGAGCGTGCACTCCCGTTAAGATCGACGCTCGGCTCGGGCTGCACAAGCTCAAACTGACAAACATGTCCTCCACGACGGCGCCTTCTTTAGCGAGCTTATCGAGATTCTTGAGGTTGGCAAAAGCGGCGAGTCGGCCTTTGGGACGGTAGCTCACCGCTTCAGCCGAATGGTCGTCGCTCATGATAAACAAAATGTTTGGCTTCGGAGGCGGAGTCGGTGGTTTGCTGCTGTGTACTTTGTTGTTGTTGTTGCTGTTTCTTGCATGGCTGGCGGCATCATCCGGGGTAGCCACAGTCCGCCCGCGGGGAGGCAAAGGAGGTGGAGGCGGGAAGCTTAAGCTAGGATCCACCAGCCAAGCGCCTCGGGCGAGCGAGTGGCTTGATTTGATATGCGCAAGCGATCCAGTGACAGCTTGGCCGCCCTGAGTAGGATGGGAAAATCACCCGAGTTGTGATCAAGTCGTTCAGCTCACATGAAATGTGAAAACAAGGACAGAAAGAAAGGGAGAGAGAGAGAGCATGTAGTGTCACCTGGTGTGGATTCGAGCCAGCTTGTAGGGGTGTGCCAGTCGGAAATCGTGGATTCGCTGACTCTGCCGTTTGCGGTTGCAGAAAAGAGCTTACAATAGAGCTAAAGGTTTTGGCAGGTAATACACTTCCTTCTTCTCCGGAGACTTCTTCCAGCGATAGCGCAGAGGAGATTGAGGAGGTAGAACCTACGAGCAAAAAGGAAAACAGACGAATAAGTCTTTGATCTTCATGCGGTTGGAGTTATCTTGCGCTTACTAGATAGCGACGCATGCATCGGTAATTCTGGTGTTTCAGCTGCTCTTTTGTTCACTTCTGCAATCGTGGGTTCCACAAAAAATATCAGAGATAACCCACTCCAAATAAGGTTGTAGCCGATCAAAAAAACGGCCACGACAACTTTGAGCGTTCCTAAGGAGCAAAAGGCGCTGCCTCCGCTACCGCCTCCACTGATTTGTGTCCTCCTGTCAACTGAGCTCGTTTGAGTCGGAGGCGTCTGGCTAGGAGCTGCCACTGTGCGGCGCTGAAGAGGTGTCGACATGACAACTAAGCTATGGCTAGACAATAGGCTAGCACTCTGTGCTCGTGATCTTCATGGCTAGTGTTATAGTGGGCTCATTGGCTCTATTGGCTATTAGTAATGGCATGGCTATCATGCTATGTCATCAAGCGTGTTCATTTTTCTTCTCATTTTTTGTTTCGAGAAATAATGAAAGAAACACAAAGGGGAAGGTACTAATATAATACGTGTTTCTGGACATTTTGGGATTTTGAGTAAAGCTGTGTTTGAAGCTCGGAGATAGAAGATGAATTATCCCTACTCGCCCTGGCTTGTTACTAATGGCCCAATTTGAGACGGGGCAGGTGCTTCGAATAACCCAATTAATTCAAACATAAAACTGCGTTGATCTATTGAAGATGAATTATCCCCACTCGCCCTGGCCCGTTACTAATGGCCCAATTCGAGACGGGGCAGGAGCTTCGAATAACCCAATTCATTCATCCGTACTGCATTTGGACCCGCATTGCGATTTGAATGGTATTATATCACCTACTTTCTTTTCAACACCTCAAGTATCTTGCTTTTGTGGCAATTGCAATATGGTACCTGTGTAGTGTGATTTCCAGATCCAAGAAATCTTATTCCCATAGACGAACGACCATTTCGCGTGCTTCTTGGTGGTCTTGTGCTGCTGCCAGCTTGGCTAACTCCACAGCGCGCTCTTTGTTTGAGGATAAGTTTCCGACACCCGTTTCCGTAAAGCGAGCAAGCAGGTATTGGCCTTGCGCTTCGCCCTGAGGAATACATAATACATTTACGCAACGCAGTGCAGACTCGATGTGAGGTTTCATAAAAGAACTAACGAACGAAAAAGAGTTTTTTTAGGTGGATGTACCATGGTAAGCAATAAAATTAGAGTACCAACATTGCACCTTTTCGGCGGCCAGGGTCGCCCACTTGACTGCTTCCACGTCATCGCCCAATCCTTTGGTCCGCGCATCCTTGGCATCACCGTCTTTCCTGACCCAGGTCGCATGCAGCAAGGCCGCAAGAGTGCACATGGCGTTGACCTCTCCAGCAGCTGCCGCTTTTCGAGTCCATTTCAGCGCGAGGTTGCGGCTTACTTCTACGCCAGCGCCCTTGACGTAGGCCTAAATAAAGGAGGAGCCCGCCAAAATTAGAAATTGAGGAAAGAGAGTGACATTCAAAGGAAGCCAGAAAAGGAACATGGAATAAAACGAACTTTCGTAGATGAAAAAGACAAGAAGCGTGGAGCCTATTTCTGGCGCAGCGTCCCCAATCTCGATGCATGATCATGCTAAACTCTTCACTCTGTCCCAAAGCCGAGTGTCTATCGCTCACCTGCCCTAGCTCAGCTGCTGCTCCTGCGTGACCGAGCTCTGCTGCGACACGATGGCACTTGGCGGCTTCCTTCAGATCCTTCGCTATCCCATGCCCCATTGACAAAGCACACCCTAGCTGATAGGAGCCTTCTACGTCGCCTCCTGCAGACGCACGCTGCCAGCAGATTACCGCTACTTCAGGTCCATGTGTAGTGTTGCTGTTGTCATGGTTGGTGAACCTGCGCCCGAGCGCACTCCAGGCTCTAGGGTGGTTTCCTTGCATAGCCGCCAGAAAGCACCACACCAGGGCTTCTTTGTCATGTTTAGCTTTGACTAGCTCGCCGCTTGCGTAAGCTTCTGCCAATGCAAACTGTGCACCTGCGTGGCCTCCACTGGAGTGGCTTGCGGCATCGCGCCAAAATTGAAGCACTTCATTCGCTTCTAATTGGTCTTCAGCTGGCAGCATACTCCATGCAGCGGACTCTAGCTTGACCTTTTGAGCGAGGGGCACCTTGCGCCGGCACCCTTCCTCAAAGCTTCGAGCTGATGGCCAGACTTGTGGTGGTAACTCGTCTTCTGAATCATTCTTTTTGTTGCAGAGTGGGCAAACACTCTGCAAGGATGAGCACAGGTCGTTCGCTTGAAGCATAGCTACGCAAGTCGAGTGAAATTTGTGTGGGCAGCTGTCGTCGTCACTATCGCTTTCGCTGCCATCATTCAAGCCTGGTGTCTCTGAGAAAGGGAGCAAGCAAAGGACACACTTTCCATGGACTGCGGCATCCTGAACTCGGCTAGCATATGCTTTTCGCGCAGTGCGCCGTTCTGCAGAAGACAGCGGTGGTGGTACCGTTGCCCGGTCCGCCTTTGCTACGCAAAAGAGGCGATGGCCTAAAGCATTCCCTTGCTGAGTCCAATGGGCTTTCTGGCAGTCTTTGTTGCAATAGAATTCGAGGCCACATCGGCCACACGCAGACAGCTTCACCGAAGTATCTTCAGCCTTCCCGCAAAGACCACAGGCCTTCGTGAACTTCGTTGTAGCCATTCCAGGCGAACCTAGAGCTGCGGTGCTACGGTGGCTAGGATGGCTAGTGCAAGAAGGTGCAGCACTAGTTTTACAAGCTACTGTACATGTACAGTACTGTCCGATGATATAAAAATATGCCACTCAAAAGACCTAAATACGCAAGTGTGGATACCTCGACATCGACATCGCGATCGCAGTATCAAAAACTGCTGCCAACGGCACCGGCACCGTGGAACCAAGCATTAATGACCGGTAGAGAGGCGAGGAAATCTCGGCCGATTAAAGAAGGGCTGGACTTTGTATTGGGACTTAGATTTTAATCAATCTAAGACAAAGAACGAGAATTGGCCCTCGGACTTTGCGTTCCCGTTTTCATTAAATCGACTTCGTTATCTCTCTTTTTGTGATTTTTGTGCTCTCTGTTGTTTTTGTGTGCATTGGAAGCATATCCCCATGTTGCCTCCGTTTACATGCCACCGGCGCCTCCTCTAAACGGTGCCTTCGGGGCTTCCAGCACTCGACGAATCGCGAAGAGCCTTGGTAAGCTCGTAAGCGTTCAGGCCTGAGATCTCTGCAGGCACTTTCCCGCTCGACCCGCGCCGCGTCATCAGCTCAACCTCCATCTCGGACCGCTTCGCCTTAATCCTCTTGCCTGCTTTCTTGCGCATCCACATGTTTTGCATCTTGGTGGCCGCCAGCTCTGACTTGAAGTCCTTGGGGTCCATCTTTTCGATTTCTTTTAAGTGCGGGTAAGCCGACACAATCCGGGTGGTGAGCTCGGGCGACTCAATCATCGTCACGTCGAGTTCCGCGCCCACTTCTTCACCAAGCTTCTTCACGTACTGGTAGCGCACCACCGCCACCAGCGTGTCAACGTAGTGCACCATCAGCACGCCTCCTTTGCCCTCCGTGGCCGCAATGCTCATCTTGAAAATTTCTTTGGACGCTTCGTTGCGGTCGTTGAAAATCGGCGGCTCCACGGACTTGAGGAACGGCAAAAGCTTGTGCTGCGGGATCAGCTGAGTCGCCTTCGGGTCCAAGAGAGCCCAGTGGTCGTTAAAGTTGGCAATCATGTCGCCGTTCACAGGCAACTTCTCGTTGTCGTTCATTTTACCAAATTCGTCCAGCACAATTGCCGTGATCAGTTCGAAGAGCAAGCCGCTCACCAGGATGGTGAAAAGAAGGAAGTACGCCCAGGTCCAGGTGTGCTTGGCACCGCAGAAGTTCTCGTCATAGCCATCCATGCCCTCAACCAACTGCACGCCATCGCTGTTTACGTTCAAGGACTGATCGCACTCAGCGACCATGATGTCATGCATCACGCCGTTCCACCATTCGCCCGTAGTGGTGCGGAACAAAAGCATGAAGGCGTCTCCGAAGTTGCGGAAGTTGGCGTACTCGTTGTAGCCACCGTTGACGTAACCCTGGGAAATGTCGTCGGAGCCGTAAAAGTCCATGCCCATGACCGCGAAGATGAAGATCACCAGGAAGCACAGCGATGCAACGTTGGCCATGGCTGGAATCGCGAGCACGAGCGTGTCCACAAGCCGAGCAATGCCCTTGATGCGGCCTGCCATGCGAAGGGATTTCAGGGCACGCGTCACACGAGCCACACGAATGACGCGGAACATGGCCGGGTTCAGAGGCAAAGTGCCGGAGCTCAGAGCAGTCTCCACAATCCAACCCGCCATGCTCGACACCACAAGAACGAAATCGAGCTGGTTCCACTTGTCTTCAATGTACTGCTTGAAGCCCCACGCCGTGATTTTCAGTGACATTTCAATGAAGAACAAGAAGGTAAAGACAAGGTTGACTGCTTCGAGTCCCTGGTAGTATTCGCCCCACGGTTGCTTTTCTCCCATGTACTCCGGCGCAGTTTGAAACTTGTTGATTTCGTCTCCGAGCACCTTGAAGGCGTGAGGGTACTCGCCGGCTTCCAAATCGGCACGAGGCAGGCGCTTCCAAGAGTACATGCCCATGATGATGATGTTGGTCATCACGCACGCGCTGATGCACATGTCGAAAGTGTTGCCCATGCCCTTGCCCGAGAGATCCCACATGACAACCCGGTAGCACCACATGCGAATGTTGTAAATGAACTCGGAAACAGTTCGTTCCATGCCAGTGAGTCGCTTGGGGACTTTCCTTGGCGGCAAAGCAACCTTAAAAGGGCGCATGCGAGACATGAGCGTCATGGACTCGGTGTACTGCGACTGCTCTTCGGTCTGAAGCGGGTTCTTGCCGCCGCTGGACTCCTTGATTTCGTTGAACTTGTCAACCACGGCACCGGTGAAGAGGTTCATCACCACGAACACGCCAAAGAGAACGAAAGCCACAAAGAAGAGTGCCGCAGGCCAGTTGTTTTCTTGCCGAGGGTTGGCGCCGTAAGGGAAGTTCTCAACGCCGTGCACGTTACGCGAGAACACAGGCCGAGTGTCCATGGCGGCGTACATCACATCGAGCCACATCTCAAGGCCGGCCACCTCGTAAAGCGTGAGCAGTGCGGTGAAAACGTTGTCAAAGTGCATCGATTGGTTGGCCCATTCGCGCTCCGAGTACCCCGCGCCGCAGGTGTCCGAAGGGTTGCTTTCTTCTTCGTCCATGAAGCAGCCCCAGCACTGGTCCACACGGTTGACGGAGTCGTCGTTGCAGTACCAGAAGCGACCGGCGAAAAACTGCACGCCCATGATGGCGAACACCAGGAAGAAAAAGAGCACCACCATGCAAATGTTGATGAAGACGGGGAAGCATTCGAAGAGCACCATGACCACAAGGCGCATGCCAGGCATGCGCTGAATGGTGCGGAGAGGCCGAAGCGCGCGCAGAGACCGCAGCGTGCGAAGAGCGCCAAGGCCTGAACCAAGGTTGCCCAATGGATTGGGCATGAACCAGTAATCAGCGCTGATCCATGCCACAAGCACCACCACGAAATCCAAAATGTTCCATGGGTCCTTCAAGTAACCCTCCGGGCAATCGTACAAGCCGTTGGTGACCATCTTGAGGAACATTTCAATCGTAAACGACACCACAAAGATGAAATCCACGACATCAAGACCTTTCCAGAAGTCGGAGCGAGGTGGCACGTTTTCAGGCCCATCCACAGCCAAGCAGACCGACCCAAAGATAATCGCAAACAAAATGTACGACTCAAACCATGGGTCGCGGCAAATCTTCATGCAACCACGGCGGAACTTGTTGTCAGTGTCGAAGATGCCGAAGGACTTGCCCTTGAGCGTGTTGCGAATCAAAAGCGCTTCCGCTTTCTTGGACGACTTCAAGTCGTTTTGAATGGTCACCATGCCAGCTGAACCATGTTTGCCACTCTTCTCCATTTCTTCCTTGCGCTGGGCAGATTTCGACCGAACGCGCTCGCGGGATCGCCGAATTTCGTCGCCATTTTCGTCGGTCATTTTGGCCATTTGGGCAGGCGTGAAGAAGCCATCCTCGTCGTTGCCCTTTTCTTCGGCTTCACTGCCGCTCTTGGGCGCGCCATTCGAAGCAACCATGGAAGCAGGAAGGCAGCCCATGATCATCTTCTTGAGTGCGCCAATCGACATGTCAGGCGGCTCGCCGCAAGTGAAGTCCGAAAGCATGATGGCGAGGAACAGATTGAGCACCAGGAAGTTGCCGACGAGCACCACGAGCAAGAAGTAGATCACGATGTAGTAATGGCCCGTGCTGATGATGGATTCAAACATGACTTCGTTCCAGTTTTCGCCCGTGAGCATTTGGAAAATGGTCAACATGGCAATACCAAAGTCGGTGAAACGAGAACGGCTCGAGTATGGAATGTAGTTGCCCAAAAGGCCCATGCCCGCGACGGCGGCGATGAACATGTACAGCAACAGCATGAACGTAAGCGAAGTCATCGCAGGCACCACAGCAAGGAGCGAGGTGATAATAGCGCGAAGCGAACCCCAGAATGTACACCGGGTGCACGTGGCGAAGCTGCAAGGTTGTGCCTGCGGTGAGCCAGGCCACCCACGCGGGAGTTGACGAAGGCGAAGATGGCGAAGAAGAAGATGCAGAATCAGGAGGAGGTGTACTACTAGAAGTCACTGCTGCTCCTGCATCTGAAAGAAGAGGCCAATGCTGCAAAAAGAGCAGAGTGCCACCATGGTCCAATTTGATGATCAGATGCTTTGCGCTGGCCCCCACACTTCGCTCGTCAAGGCTCGTGAGCGCAAACGCTCCTGTGATTACTCCCGTGTAGTGCACGACACTTTCGTCGAGCTTAGGCGAAGGTCTCCCTTGTAGAGGTGGTGTAGTTTTGCAAACATCTCCAGAAACAGATGTCTCATCGTGCAACAAATGACTTCCGGATGCTAGTCGAATCACAACAGTTTCAGTGCGTGCAACTGCTACCCAGTCTCGAGACTCATCTTGTAGGGGCACTTCTGATCCTCCCGAACTCACTTCTCGAGCTTCCGTCGTTCCAAACGCAATGAACCGCTCAACCCCACCCAATCCAGTGCTGCCGTCACTGGATGCAATTTCAAGCTTGCTATGCCTAACGTGTACAGCACTCACGACTACAGTGTCGCCGCAGCTCATGAATCGCCGCCATACGAGAGTGCTGCCTGACAGCATTAGCGTAACCCGTGGGAGTGGCTCTGATGATGCTGAATCCTGCACTACTTCAGGCGCACATTCAGCAGCATCTTCTAGTATCAAGAAACAAACTGGTGGAGCGTCAGGTGTCTGAATAACGGGGCTCAGCGCAACCACTCGACCTTTCAGCAAGGTTAACTTTCGCCGACTCATTGAGGTACCATGTCGGTCGCGTTTGCGAGATCTTGAGGATGCCAAGAGGTCACGCACGGACTCCATTGGCTCGCTGATTGGCAGCGACACCCCTTGAAAGGACGGAGGCCCTCGCAATAAAGCCAAGGCAGCAGGGCACAGGGTCACCTTGTTAGTGTTGTCGAGGACTTTAACTGCGGCTGAAAGGATGCATCGGTTACCACCGCTGCCGGAATGTAGGAGCTTCCAACGACTACCTGAAACCTGCACGATTCGATCTAGAGCCTGAGAAGGCGGAGGAAGTCCTTCTAAAGCTACTTCAGTGCCGTCTTCATCTTCGAGCCATAGGCGTTTTCCGTCCGCTGAGGCACGCAAGAAGGCCACTAGGGTCCGTTCCAGATCTAGCCCATCGTTTCTTGTTGGAAGTTTAGCACCTGCTGTGACCCTAGCCCGAGCAGCAACGATCGCTAGACTACATTGACTGCAACATCTTGTGTTGGGACCGCAGGCACCAGAATTCATGCTGAAGACAATGCGATTGACCCTAGGTAGATCATACCCATTTCAGGCTATAATTTACCGCTTCCATTTTTGAAATGAACGGATGCTTGAAGGGCTCCCTCCAGACGACGACACGACTACATTCTCCCTGTAGCCGCCCGCGCCTCAGTAGTTTTGACTCCCTGTGCTAATGAATCTACCTCGGTGCTTGATTGACTAATGGATTTCAAAGAAAAATACGAAAAGGAGAAGAGATTCAAGCCCGTTGCGCGCCTATCCTCCCTATATCTAATCTCACTTGCAGGCAGCTCGCCTGTGGGCACAGGGGGCGAAGGTCAGGTACAATTGAAGGTTATACTGGCAACTTAGCTCGCTTCAGCGGTCAAGTGACAAGAGGCCGTAGATGTAATCGGCATCTCTTTCACAGCTGTCAGCATCCTTCGCAGTTGCCAGCAGTTGACTCAGGAATAAGTAGCAGCTAAAGATAGTGGGTGTTAGGGAAAAGAAAAACTGAGAGCCGCCCTGAGATCTGAACTCACGTACTTCTCTGAGGTATATATCTCTGTCTTTGAAAACGTGGTGCAGGTTCCTTGGATTTGATTCAATTCCAAGCGGCTGACTCAGATAGCTTGCTCTACAGTAACGATCGCCGGAATCCCCTGCTCTTGAGTTCCCACTTCCTTCCTTCGCGGGGTTTGTGCCTCATCACTTGCACTCTGGCAATAGCACACTTGGACGTCCAGCGCTGATTGGCCTTGGGAAAAACCATATGTCCACTTCAACGCCAAAGAACGCCCACCCCACCAAGGCCTCTTCCTTGTAAAGAAATTTAAGTTAATTTTCTCTGTTGCACTCCCGCCGTTCTTATATCCTCACACCCCACAAACCCCCGACCCCCCCCCATCCTTCTCCAACCCCAACCCCCATCCCCGGTTATATGTTTCATTTCACACCCATTTCTGTGTCGGAAATCCTTCAGTCAGCCAATCGCATTAGAACCATATAAAGAGGGCAAACTACAGTGTTGAGTTGGCTCCCTCACTCGCCTAGTCCCACTCCCTTATCAAAATGTGAACAAAAATGGCCTTTTGCCAATGAAGAACAAGTTTAGCGCCCCTGACTAGTTTCTTTGTTTCCTACTTGGATGGCAAAGACGTAGGTAGCGCTATGAGACCGGGAACTATATTTGGATGACTTCAGAGTTCATGGAATCCATTCAGCAAGGCCATTCTCAACATGAGCCACCAGTGACATCATTCCCGCTGTCTAGTACTTGCTTCTTTACTTGTGCGTCAATTGAATGCTGGGTCCTTCCTGGCACCCGAGGTGCTATCTGTGGAATTCTTCATCGAAGGCTCAAAGCGACGATTTGCTGCAATTTCTGCTTTGAGCCTGTTTTTGTTGGCGGTGTTCGCCGCTATTTTTCGTGCTGCGCTAATGGTCTCCAACGCCGCCTCTTCAGAGCTGGGAGCAACGCCAGCTTTGCCGAGTAAAGAACGATTGGTGCAGCCGCTCTAATATGAAAAGAAACAACAAGAAGAGATAAGTTCGCAGAGCTTTACGTAAAGCCATAAAGAGGCAAGTGCGTATAAGACCACTGTGTCCGATGAACCAATTCGTCAAGAAAAGCGTGAATGTGAAACACCAGTAGGATTAAAAACCGTAAAGAACCATGCAGCTCAGACGATCGCAAAAAAGAAGGGCAGAAGATATTTGATATGTTCAGTTCAATTTCCTTCTGCTCTATACCATCAAACACTGCATAAATGTGGCGGTCTCGAAGTCCAACGAGAGGCACGCTTGAGGCAATCCGAGATCAGCTCTGAGATAAGATGAGAGAAAAGGTGAAATGGGACGACAAAAGGAAGGAGAAGAAAGACATATTGAGGGAGAATACTATTGCGGGGATCGTGAAAAGAATTACAATTTTCAAATGCGAGAATAGACCAAAGACTTATGACCAGAAAATTGACCTTTTCATTATTGGAAATTAGAGGAATAGGATGCATACAATGAACTCACGGGTTAATTTTGTGCGGCCGGCTGCTGCCCTTTTTGCCTTGGATGCTCTGTGCAGTCGAGACATGCTGCGCTGAATTATTCAACAATGGGCTTCCGAGCAAGTTGCCTAACTTCTTTCTTGGTCGCCACAACGATGATACTGGTACGGGAGCTCGTACTGGCGTTTTGTCAAAAGTGCGTCGATCTGCACTGTCAAGGAGGGAGGATTGTGCCAGTTCCAGCAATATCCTATGCCTTGCCTCTAACAACGAGGGATTACTACTATCGTTCATGCTGCTATTACTAATGCTGCTTCTACTGCTCGTGCTGCCGCTTTCTGATACCCCAATAGAGTCTCGCAATTGCGCTAGAAGTTTCTGCAACCCAACCACCGGCCCCTCGGCATCGTTGTGAGCGTTTTGAAGGCGGGTCTGAAGGCGGGTGAGGCGAGATGGGTCGTGTTTGGACACCAAGTCCTGCACTTGAGCCTGGTGGAAATAGATGTACGTAGAAAGAGGAAGCAAAACGAAGTGAACAAAATAAGTGGACAGAAAAGAGAAAAATGAGGTGAGAGGCAACGGAGAAGCAGGACATGGATTTTGAAGCCTCCAAAAAAAAAAAAAACAAGAATCGCAGTGATAGAGTAATACCCTCGAAATTAAACAAAGTTCGTGTCCTAACCTCAAGAAGTTGCACTTCGTGCCCGGTTCCTCGCGCACTCGCGCGCCCTGTTGCCACTGCTGTCTTAGTGGCAGCTCGGCCTGCGCTGCTTTTCCTGTGGGGTGCATGCACGCACATGGACGGTGAGTATAAGAGCCAACTTCATCGTAGTTTTTGAAAGCAAAGGATGCACAAAATAGCACGAGTTGAAATTGCAAGCCACTTTTTTCAACCTCTGGCGCAAGACAAGAAAAACAAACACATGTTTCCATACATGTGGCGGCTGTTTCCCGAAGGTACGTCGTCATCTTGGTCTAAGCTCCTCAACGTAGAAGTAGAGGTCTTCGTGATAGCGTCCCGAAAAGGAATGATGCCAGGCTCGAAACCTTCCCGAACGATTTCAACGGCTAGCAGGCGCTGTACATGTGGGGCGTTACGAACGGGCACAGCACAAAAGACAGCAGTATTGTATCATGCACATGCAAGCAGCGCAAAAAAAGGAAGGATATAGTCAAGACAAATAGACAAGACAAATAGAGAGGCTTGACACACGGCGAGTGAGAAAACCAATACCTCTGGCAAATAAATAGAATTACATGCAAGCATATGCACGTTATGCATTTTTTTTTTAAAGACGTCCTAGTACCATCAGAGCTGCTACTAGGCTCGGTTGTGAGGTGCGCAGCTGGTCGAACACATTCACACGCTCCTGAGGGTCATTGTTGAGGTCAAACAACTCCCAGGGTCCTGCGGGCGGTAAGTTATCATTTGAGGGAAGCAGAGGGTTGTCAAGATCAGCTGCTGTCTGGCGTTGCCACTTCTCGGGGTAACACCTTTCGAAGGAAAAGGGGGAGATAAAATGAGAAAAAGGCAAGAATAGCACAGTGAAGTCAAGTTTACAGCGACGAACGGAAAGAGAGAGAGAGAGTACAAAAAAATGAATACAAAGTTGACGGCGCCAAGTAAACCTCAAATCGTAGTACAGAATGAGCTTGTAGCCATCTCGCGTGCGTATGCCGATGTGACCCGGTCGAGTCAACGGTTTGTTGGGATCGCCTGCAGGGAGAGGCAAGAAAACAAGCAAACACCCACGTAAGAAGAGTGGAGGTAAGTACACCATCGGAAGCACACCAGAAACAATAAAAGAAGATTCGACGCATTAGCTGTACAGACATGAATGTGTCAGGGCGTAATCGAAGCGGCAATGCCGCAAACTTATGCGAGGGCCTTTTCATAATACACACGTGCGCAGAATGAATTTAATTTGAAGTTGCAAGCAGTGCTTGCTTTTTCAAACCAAGAATGTGCATATGTTCATCCATCAGCGTGCTTGATGCGCTTTTCGTACCGTAAAAACGGTAATAAATGGCATCTCGAGCCCATCGCTTCTCAATTGGCTGGCGACTGCTGCTCTTCAAAGTGTACATCTGATCTTGAGCCAACACTAGATGCGCGAAAGATCGGCCGTGAAAGCCCACCGTGGGCACAGAAGGAGCAGACGAAAAACTAGTGGACATTCGAGCAGTTCGAGTATTTTCCCCACCATTTCTCAGGGATTTTCCATCTCCTTCGTCTTTATCCCCATCTTGTGTGTTTGGTGAGGGGCTCAAAGGTGCAGTCGAAGCATAAGGAATCGAACTTTTGGTTTTCGAAGCTTTGTGCCCCCGTTTCGAGGAGCTCAAGAGGCGTGGCAACATCTGAACGTCCACTTGAGCAAGCTCCAACAAGGTAGGCGCCCAGTCCACATGCTGCAGTAAAAAGCCCGACGGCAGCAACGTATTGGGTGCTATTTTACGAGGGTAGCGCAGGACGCAGGGAGCGCGGATCGACTCGTCCCACATGTAACGCTTGTCGAAGCCGTTGCGCTCTCCCAAGAAGTACCTTTGTGTCCGCAGAAAAAGCAGGGCCATAGCGCAAAAAAAAAAAGTGTGTGAGCAAGAGATGGCGATGAAAAGAAAGAAAAAGAAGCACGAGTGCACACGAAGAGTGACCAAAAGAGAGGAATTATTCATTGCTTTGTCGTCCTTTTGAGGAAACAACGAGCATAACCCTTTAAGTTAAGTATAATTATGCTCTCAACACGAGCAACCGTTGGAAGAATGCTTCCCCTCTGTCCACCTTACCCTTGGTCGCTGGTGTACACCACGACAGTGTCTTGTGTGGCGCCCATTTCCTCGATCTTGTCTAGCAAGCGCCCTATGCCATCGTCCATGGCCTTGGCTGTGCGCAAATAGTCCGCCACCTAATGGCTCACGATTGAGGGAAACGACCAAGAGGGCAGCAATAATTTGGGAAGAAACTAGCATGGAGCTTGTGAATCAAATCAAAACGAAGTGGATTGAATCAAGAGGAAAGCAGCTGATGTGGTTATTTACCAGTTTGGAATGCACTAGCCGACGTGCCGCCGCAAAGTTGCTGTCGTTTAAAAATTTGGAGAATCGATATGTGTCCAGTTCAGAGGCGCCAAAAACCTAGGAACATAAAAAAATGCATGTTGCTTAGCGCGAAGGATTTGGCAGCGGAAATATAACGCACGCATAGAATGAATGTGCATTAAAACCCATGGTTTGCACATTCCATCAAGCTGCCATCAGATTGTAATATCAATGTTCACTTCTTCGCACCCCTTCCCTTTCGCTCCTCCCCTCTTATAAGTCTTGCATTACTCACGTCTCCACGCGCCTGAAATTCCACGATCCGCGCTCCCAGTGTCTCGAGAGGCCATCCCGCGGGAACCCCCCCAATCGGCCCTGCTTGTCCGTTGAGCGCTTCGAACATCGACGGAGCTTCGGGAAACGCCCAAGTTGGGTCTGCCAATTGACTTATGCGCTCGGGTTGAGGTGGCAACAGAGATGAAGAAGGTGGCGGAGAACTTTGTCGATTGGAAGATAACGAGGAGGATGACATTTGCTTCCGCGCCATTTCCCAGACGGCGTCGAGCGAAGCATTGTAGGAAGGAGGAAAGGACCACGGCTCGTGGGTTTCTTTGAAGTGCACATGTAACAAGAAAGGCTGCCTTTCCTTC
>Ga0307972_1000948_pt1 | contig 15686 bp, 20 predicted proteins | sample OrgLakmetagen780_FD_201848 | JGI IMG/M metagenome (GOLD analysis project Ga0307972, IMG submission 201848) | Saline water microbial communities from Organic Lake, Antarctica - #780 | ecosystem: Environmental > Aquatic > Non-marine Saline and Alkaline > Saline | place: Antarctica: Organic Lake...
CGGCGCTTCGCATATGAATGCAGCCTTGCCGAAGAGGGTCTTTAACGGGTGGGGTCTGATATCCTTGCTTGATACGGCACTTCGGCTTCAGAGCCGACCATGAACCGCCGTATACGGAACCGTACGTGCGGTGGTGTGAGAGGACGGCGGGAGCAATCCCGCCTCCTACTCGATTAATGAATGGGTCATAGGTTACTCATTCTGCAAGTAGTGGTACCGTTGTGGTTATTAGCCATCCATCACCTATGGTTGCCCGGAGGTAGTATGCATCCCATGATCGCTGTAGCTGGCACACTGCTAGTACTCGGAGTTGGTTTCTTCATTATTTACCAAGTCGCCAAGCGCCATGACTTGAATGACCAGCACTAATTAAAAACCTCTTAACAAGGGTCTTCTGTCTACCCAGACGGCCTCAGACCGCTTGTGTTTCCACTGACAAACAGCCCGCCTGACTCTTTTCATTTCCCGGTCATCGAAACCCTGACGTCAGACGCAAAACTCTTCCTTAATTCAATGTCGGTCTTCCTAATCTTTGCTACGTCGTAAGGGTTGGGTATCCATGTTGAAAAGGGGAATTCAATGAGAAAAAACTTCAAACATATGTCTTTGGCCTTGGCCTTGATGGGACCGGTTGCATTCGTAGGCTGCGGTGGTGGCGGCAGCGACACTGAGTCTGACCCGGAGCTCACAGCTCCCGAGCTTCCCGGTGGCGAAGATAGTGATGGAGGTACAGGCTCACCGACCTCCCCATCCCCTTCAAACGCAAGCTTCCGCATTCTGGCGATGGGCGACAGTGGCACGGAAGAATGCGCTGCTCTGGATTCGCGAGTTGCAATTCATGATGCGTCAAGAAACCTGGACCGTGTTCTGAGCCCGGCAGCCAACGGCGACGTGAGTATCGGCGAGCTGGCAAGCGGCGATACGGTGACGATCTTTGATGAGAATGACTCGACCGTACGCGCAGTTACCATTACGGAGTCTCGCCTCCCGCCAACTATTGAATGGACCGTTTCCAACTATCAAGGCACCCAGGGCGACTGCTACACCTTGGATCAGGACGAAGGTCCGGAGTTCGAGGCTGTGGTCACTAATGCCGCTGGTTTCGATTCGGTGGAGCTTGGCCCAGATGCAAAGTTCTTGAGATCGTCAGGCCAGTCATCGGATCGAGCCATTTTGATGGCTGAAGATGAATATCGAGTCTTTGCTGGTGGCTATGCAGGCGCAGAAGGTGAAAGCGCCAGATTGACAGACTATGGCCTCACGGATCTGGGAACGCCCGCCGAGGGCTCAACCGTCGATATTGAAGCGTCGACCGCTGCGACCCCTTACGCCGTATCACTGCCGTCAACCGTGGTTTCGATCGGTGCGAGCTGGATCGACCCAGACACCGGTTACCCTTATGAGCTTGAGTCTATCAATGTTAACGACACCAATCGTGACCAGCTTAACTCGCTGAATGTGATCGAACCCTCTGTTGGCGAACTGGCTGTTCGGCATGTGCATTTCGGTGATCCGTCTGCGGGTCAGGCGCAAGTAAACATCGTCGAGATTCTTGATAACGTGGATACAATCAGCTTGTCCAATGCGGACCTGAGTGCGCTGACGAATGTGAATCGATCAGGACGCGAAATCAGCTACCAATTTACCGATTCGGCCGGAGAGGGTGAGCGCATCCAGGACGTTCGTGCCACTTTGTTTGGTTTCGGTTTTGGCGGCGAAAAGACGTTCTCGCATACGTTGATTTCTGATTCTGTGGAGCCAGTCGTCGTTCTTCCGGACTTGTCCTCGCTGATCCAGTCTCCGACTGCTGACATTACGACCGCTCGTGTTGAGGTGACAATCGCAGCCAATTCACCTTTGGTTCAGGATTTCATATTTGGAAGCTCGGGTTTCTTTGGTGTAAGCAATATTGACGAGGGCTTGGGCACTGACATTCTCACCGGAGAGTTCAGGACCTACTACAACTCCTTCTTACAAAACTGATCCCGGCATTTGCGAATCAAAGCCCTCCTAGCGAGGGCTTTTTTGGGATAAGCGCAAATGTTCATCAGGGCAGTTTCAGCAGCGATGTTGCTGATTACTTGTGAGCACACCGCACTCTAGCATTCCAATATTCAGCTACACGTAACTCCGTTGAGTTTCAAAACCAAAACGGGAGTTCACCATGAAAAACGCACCTCGCATTGAAACTGAAGTTGTAGCGTATCACTACAACCTCGACAACGAGGCAGACTGTCAGGCGTACGGCGATATGTCTCATAAGCTGGAGTCTGAAGGACAAAAGCTCATGCGGGTTTATTCGCTGGACAACTCAAACAAGAAAATCAAATCGGGACCAGTGGTTCTGGACACGAATTTTCTGTTTAACAATCAGTGGAACACCACTGACGATAGTCCAACGAATCCCAAGTTCCGGATCTTCAACTGGTACGAAACCGTCGTCCCTAATAAGAAAATCCGGCAAGGGCACTACACTGTCGTAACCCAGGAGATGACAGACATTCTCAATGCTGTCTTCCAATGTGGCTTTTGCGGCAACATGGAGTGGGCTCAGGAAGCGGACGATTTCTGCATACAGTGCCTCGGATCGCCGTATCTGTCGTCGAACGAAGTGCACCTTACGCTGACGGTACCTGTATCAAAGAGTTTCGGTGCTGATCGCCAAGCTATGATCGACAATGACCATGGACTGCAAAGTTCTCGGGAAGAGGTCAAAGCAAAATATCTCGACGCCCAGGCCAAGCTGTCTGAGCAGAAGATTGCGAAGGAGCGTAAAGAAGTTGCAGCAAAGTACGAAAGTGCTTTGGAAAAAATCACCATCGAACGTGATGGTATGGACTGGCTTCTGGATAACGGCATCAACACAGATAACGTTATCTTCTACAGCCACAACAAGGCGTTCTGTTTCGACTGGAGGAACCCTCTCAGTCACGACGTAAAAGAACGTTTGAAGGAAGCTCTGAAGGATTTCCCCTTCAAAGTTGAATTCAAGTAATGATCAAGCCCTCCCAGTGAGGGCTTTTTTGTGCGCCCGGCAAATCCCCCAGGGCCACCCCTCTTTCTAGTCTTTGGTCGGCCGTAGTCTTCGTGAGTTTTCAACCACGAAGGAGTTAAAGCTATGCCCAATCAAACGTTCACCACCGTGGCTCACAAAGAGCTGATCGCATCCGCCGAAGGTCAGGCGCTGGTTGCCGTCGCGAAAGCGTCTGCAGTCAACATCCTGCTGGATATCAAGTCTGAGCTCACCCGCAATGACTTGATCGTCGAAATGGCGCAAGAGTCCCTCTTTGATGCTGTCATAGAGGCCTCCAGTCTCGATATTCGCCTCTCTGGTCGCCAACATTCTATTTCCAGTCGCTATCCTCAGATGAGTGAGGAAACCGTCTTGCAGGTTCTCGTAGACACGCAAAAGGAAATAGAAAACAGGCTGATTTCCGCCGCGATCACTCGCGATAAAGCGTGGACTGAGGAGTACCTTCCCGCCGCGACAAAACTGGAAGTCATGGATGTTCATATGCAGGACGTTGTTGGTGTTTACGACACGCCTGATGAAGTTGAGGAATGGGGATGGGTCGAGCAGAAAGCTTGCTACAACCACCACAAAAACGGTCAGGACGGTATTTGGGAGTTCATTGTGAACCTCTCATCTAACCTCGCTGATATGCCAGCTCGACTGAAGCCGGTGTTTAAAGAAGCTCAAAATACTGGGGCAACTTACATTGTGTTCCATCAAGGAACGTAAGGGAGTGTGATTAAACACTTTTGGCCTTAGTACAACTGACAACCCAGCGACTCCGGTCCTGGGTTTTTTTTGGCAAAAACAAAAAAGCCCTCAAGGGAGGGCTTAATCATTCAGGCTACTCGAACAATGACCTGTTCCTGAGCAATACCATCGGTGATGGCGTAAGCGCAGCCTAGCTCAAGTCGTTTGATCAGCATCTGGTCATCCTTCTCAAAACCATTATTTTCTGTGAAGAACGAGATTTCCAGGTGCTCCAGATCATCGGTGACCTTGCCTCCGCAACCACTAATCGGAATCAGGCGATACCGACGAACAGGCTCCGGCACATCCATACCATCCAGCGACGATACGATAGTGGTCTCCAGATCACGGGTCAGTGAAAACATGGTTTTTGGCACGTTTGAATTCATAAAACTCTCCTGCTGTGAATAAAACTCACAGCAACTACGGAGACGGCCTTTTTCCACCAGGCAAACGGTGTGCCCGGTGGACACACACGGCTATTCCGGATCCAGTAGCCTTATGCAATTCCATTGGCGCCGTAACAGTGGCGAGTTCTAACCACATAGGAGAGAGAAATGTCTAAGCCCAAAGTTGTTGAAATCCGTCTGGAGCGTTTGGTTCCTGAAAGCGATCTTGATCAAGACGACAAGGATCTTCCTTTGTCAGTGCTTTTGGAGGTTGATGCGGACGTGCCTGTCAGCCATATCGCGAACGCCGCCCTTGACGCCTTTCACAGTGAACAAGAAGTGGCCTGTCTTGATGACTTCGACTTCCGGGTATTTTACAACAGCGTTGAGATGGTTCAGGACGATACCGTCGATTCTTACGCATTAAAGGAAAACGCACGACTAATTTGACGGACTTCCTTACAAGATGACTAGCCCTCCCCCGGAGGGCTTTTTTTGTTGCAGGTCTCTGTCATCACCCTCAAAACGAAAGTCTCCATCGACCGATATTCATTGATGTTGATAGGCTCAATTTTCAGTTTGCCGTAATCACGATGAAAGGGCTGTTCAAGTCTTCGAAACTGGCCCTTGGGTCACTACACATCAAGCACTGGAGCATTCATGAAAGGCACGGTACTCGACTACGACAACACAACTGAAACCGGCACCATCGAAGATCAGCGGGGCGCTCAGTTCCCCTTCAACGCCAGCCAGTGGTCAGGTCAAGCGGATATCGAGTCTGGAACCGTCGTGAACTTCAAACCCAAAGGATCAAAAAAAGGACCGATTGCCGCACAAATCGTACCCACGGAGCCAGCAGCAAAAGCCGGATAGCCGTGCAATAATGAAAGCCTAAGTTCACAGTATGGAGCCTCCTTTACGGAGGCTTTTTTGCGCCTGGCGTCAGGTCCACGTTGTTCTGGAATTCCCCGCAAGCCGTAAGAACCCTGAGTTAAATACAAACAGGAGTTCACATGAGCGTTGAATTAACAAAACAGGATTTCGATCAGGTTATCTTTCTTACCGACGAGAACGGTGAGGATCTGGGTAACGTAAGCGGTGAGCACCTCCAGTATCTGGGGCTGGCTGCGGCTGAGCTACAAGACGGAACATGGTTTCCTCTTGGCGGCGATGAAGAGGCAATGCTGTCTGGGCAGTCTTTCCCGGTCGGAATGGACGGTGAATACCAGATGTGCGTCAATCACACTGCGCTTTTCGAAGATGAAAAGTTCTTTGTGGCCAAGGCGACGATGGTTTTCAATGATGAAATGGAAGGTGTCATCTCATTGCGAATGGCGGAAACCAATCACCAGATCGGCCTGGAGCGAGCGAAGCATGCATCCAACTTACTTAAAGGTAAGTTCTACTGGAACCCCGAGCCTATTTTGGGGGAAGAGGGTCGCGCTGGTAAGTTCGAGCTCTACGTACTGTTGCCAACCGAGCAGACGATCGAACATTTCAGGGGCGCCACGTCGTTCCACGACGCACTGGAAGCACTTTTCTATGATGTAGAAGCTGCCTTAGGCGTTGATCCTGTATGACACACAGCCCTCTCCTGAGGGCTTTTTTTGTATCACACATTGACTCAACCCCTGACACGTTAGAACAGACTGGACTGGTTCAGACTGCTTCCATCGGAAGATGTTTTAGTGCCGTCTCGGGCATCTTTTATCCGTCTCCGAGCTATTTTAGCCGTGGCCTTGTGGTCAACGATTGCGCGGGGGTAGGGCGCCATATCTCCGGCTTTTGAGGACAATCTGTTTGCGGTCAGTTCAGGCTGATGCGCAGCAGGCCCATAGAGATCGGCGAGCTCCGGGACCCAGGTCCGGACAAACTTACCATCCGGGTCATGGTCGACACCTTGCTTAACCGGATCAAATAACATCAGTCGTTCGAAGGAGGTGGTCCCGGCGATTACCTGATTTATGACATGGTGAACGCCGGGAGAATAATCCAGAAATTCCCGAGCCAGGTGCCGAGCCACTTCAGTCGTCGGTATCCAGAGATTCATGGTCGCAAAACTGACAGCCGTTGCTCTCAGGCGCATGTTCAACCACCCAGTGGCGTTAAGGGACCGCATGGCAGCATCAACGTAGGGAAACCCGGTTCGTCCCGCTTTCCAACGCTCAAAGGCCTCTTGATCAAACTCATCGGATCGGAGGTCGGCAAATTCCGGCAACATGGTTTCAGTTTCCAGTCGTGGCTGCTCTTCAAACGTTTGTATGTAGTCCCGCCGCCAGCTCAGGCGATCCAGATAGAACCGGGCGTTCGACTGGAACTTCTCAAACTCTTGCTCCTCCATTTTCCCGTGCGCCTGGGTAACGAGCTGATCTACACGGTGAAACAGCTCTCTGTCAGAAACGATGCCGTACGCCATGTAAGTGGATAGCCTTGAAACACCGTCGGCCGTGTTGGGGCTGGAGATTTTTCTGGGATAGGCTTTAAGGCTGCCGATCTGGAAAAACTTGTCCATCAGTGCTTCAGCGGCCTTTCTTCCGCCGCGCTGACGTTTCGGTTTGTCTTCGCCGCTTGCGACTGGGATGTCGGCCTTATCAACGCTTGGAATCGGTGGCTTGGCAAATCGCGCCGACAAGTCCTTGCCCATCGGATTTCGGATTTCCGTTGCCACCGACCGGGCAAAGTAATCGGGAAAGGGCTCTTTCTCCTGGGCCCCTCTGACAATGCCGTTCTGCTCGATCTCCATGAGCTCTACGCCGTTATCCCGGCACCATGCTCGAACCGCGTTATCTCGCTCGAACTGGGCATTCTGAGTGGTCTCTTGGTGAGCCCATATCCGGGTGATAGGACTAACCGCGTGGAGCTTCTTAAAGGCCTCAACGGCTTCCCCGCAGAGCTGGGTAAGTGAGCCTCCGATCGACTCGATATCGGCGGATAGCTCTTCCAGGGTCTCCTGAACGAAGCACTGATGCTGTCGGGACACGTCAGGCTGAGCAATCAGTGATGGCTCATGCACATAAACCGGCAGCACTGGCCCGGACTTACGAACCGATTTCATCGCGTGAAACAACGGCTCCGAATCCTGCAGTCTTAAATCACGCTTGTACCAGAGAATCTGAATAAAGCCCGCCTCCAGGATGGTTTATCGTCGACCTTGACGCAGTTTCTTCGGTTTCTTGTTGCGCTTTTTGGCTTGCTTCTCACTTTCGCGAGCCGCTTCCTTTTCTTTAGCAGACAGGGATCTGGTCAGAAGGTCATTTCGGATTTTTGCGCCATGTTTCTTTTCGATGGCTCGGGAAAGATGGATGCCAGCGATAGGCGCTACAAGGTACATCGTGAGCAGCATGAAGGCGACTACGAAAAAGACGATGCCGCTGATACTCACGGCCAGTGTGCCCCAGGATTCAGGGAACCCATAGCTGACAAGCAATCCCGTCAACCCCGCCGTAAGAGTGGCAGACAAACCTAGTAGCTTGAGTGGGTTGTCTGTTTGCGTAAGGGCGAATCGAGCGTAGGTGCTGGGTTTGGTCATACAAACTCCTCGGCGTTTAAGAACTCATGGTGAGCGAGCCTTACGGCAAACGAGGATTTAGTGTTCGGTAAATTTAGCGCCGTTCGTGCAAGGAAGTTAATGCAACTTGCTCTCAGCCATTTTGCGTAACTTTGAAATCAAACCTCCACTGATCTCATCCATTACCCTTCTAAATGCTTGCGCTGCCGTAAGCTTTGGGAGTTTGAGTTACTTCCGAAGGAGCAAAGCTATGATTCATCAGTCTGATTTTAATGTGCCAAACATCCTGACCAAGCAACTGGGAATGAACGTTGTCGGCGATCGCCAAAAGGTCCGCTTGTCCAGCAACTTCCTTCCCATGTTTGGGTTTGAGGCCGATCAGCGGGTCACAGCCGTTCCTTCTCTGGATGGTGGCTTCAAGGTCCGGTTGAGCGAGAAGGGCGAGCAGAAGGTCTATCAGCGCAAGTACAACCGAAAGCGTACAAACAAGCCCTTTGAGGCCGTTGTGGAGTTCACGCGCAAAGAATTGCTCTCAACGTTCCCTCCAGGCTGCGAGCGGACCCATGTCACCATGCGAAACGGTGAGCTCAAGTTCACACCGATGCCCAACCGCACAGCGGCTATCATTCGTCGCTTCAAGGGCCACAACCCGCTGAACGCGCTTGCAGCCATGACAGGCGGTGTCGATATCCATGTAATGGAATCACTCGGCATTAACGTTGACGCGTGCATTGAGTGGCGCCCCAATGAGGCTCGCGATGTAGCAGCAGGGCGAGACCTGACAGAAGTGAATGCGCTGAACTGCCTTCGCAACGGCCGCACGCCACGACTGATGATTAACGAAGATGTTTACACGCTGGATCCGAACCGACTGAAAAAGCTGATCGACGAAGGCGATATGATTGGCATCTGGGCGGGATCGCTTCAGTGTGATGACTTTTCCCAAAGCAAAGGCAAGAAAGCGCGGCAGAAATCCATTGAGGATTTAAGCACCTCTATCGATATGCTCTACCCCGTATTACGCCAGATTGAAACGCTTCAACCGCTGTGTGTGGTTATGGAGAACGTCCCTTCGTTCGGAAGCCCGGATTCGGCGGCAGGCAATATTTTCAAAACCACACTCAGGCGCTGGGGTTATCATGTGACTGAGCATATCATGGACGCACGAGACCACGGTGGCATTCAGAGCCGCAGACGTTATCACCTGGTGGCTAGCGTTTTCCCAAACTTTGAAGGACCGAAGCCGGTTCCACGTTCAGAAGATTCAATCTGGGGAATCGTAGAAAGGCACTTGGCAGAGTGCCGCGATGTCACGGACAGTTATGCCATTACGTCACCTAAAGCGACTGAGCGGGGCGGCAACTACATCACCAGGGAGTCGACCTACGCGCCGACTATTCTGAAAAGCCAATCCCGTCTGACAAAGGATGGCTGCTACATCGAGAATGGCGGGCGGATTTATGCCCCCAGTGAAGGGTTGATCCGCGATTTAATGGGTATCCCTGAAAGCTTTGATACCTCGTGGATGGCTTCCGAACAGGCAGTTGAAGTGCTTGGCCAGTCTCTGGATTATACAATGCACTCCAGACTGATGGCGTCGGTGAAGAATCATCTGATCCTGAATGCCGGGAGCAAGCCCATCATGAATATGCGGCAAAGCGCATAGTGAACGTACCTGAAAAACCTTAATGGATCATTAGGAGAGAGCGAGCGTAATGGCGGTTAGTTTATTCACTGACGGTAACAGGCACTATTGGCGGGCTTACAGAAAATGGGATGGCAAGGTCCAAGGCCAACTTTATTTCCCGCTCCATCCAGACCCTCACAAGGCTATGGAAGAGGCAATCGATGCGGACATGAAGCTGGCAGAGCGCCAGAGAGCGTTCTATCTTGCGCAGATGTACCGAGCCGATTACTGGATGAAGGAAAACGGAAAGATCCGGGGCCTCTCTCTGGGGCTCGATGGCCATGGCCGACCGCAATGGCGTTTGCAAATATCGTTGCCCTGGACTGACAAACAAGCCCGTGCCAGCCGCTCCATATTAGCATCGAGCCCGCTGGATGCCTTCCAGTCAACGATCAAGGGAATGGGAGATCTTGTAGGCTTCGACTCATGGTCTGAACTGGCCAAAGCCCTAAAGCAGTGTTACCCGGATTACGCGGAAGATTTGGAAAACGTTATGACTCAGACGGATTTCGCCACGTCGGCGTGAGGTGGCGCTCAAAAAAAAAGCCCCTCGGGAAGGGGCTTGTTTATCAGGAATCCAATTGCCGAACAGCCTGCATCAAATATGCAATTTGCTTCAGCGTTGGACACTCTTCGTTGAGACTTTTGTCTCTTGAGTAAGGCGAAAGATAAACAGCTTTGCCATCAACCATCGCTTGCTCAAACGGCGTATACGCATTCAGGCAGATGCTGCCTTTATGCGTTACGTCGCCGTAGGACACGAAAAACTCCGTGAACGGAAACCGCTCAGAAAGATCTTCCAGCATCAGGATTTTCGTTGTGACGATCCGGTCGAACTGAGCAATGCTCACTTCACGCTCGGCATCCAACGGCTCCAGCGGGTAGTTGAAGGTCTCATCAAGCTCATACTCATCGAGCAGACCTACTGTGCCCTTGAACTCGGCGATGTAGGTGCCTTCATCACCCAGAAAACGAATCGGATCGCCAGTGGACCCTTCGATTTCCTTCATGACCTTGAGAAACTCCTGAGAACCGCTGTTGGGTTCACGGTCCCAGTGCTTCTCAAGCCAAGCGCTATCTTCATAAGTACCTTCAGCCCACGATGCCAGTGGTGCCGGGTAATCGTATTTCAGCGAAACAATCTGAATTCGTGCCATTCTTAGACTCCTTGCGTTTATGAAACTCACAAGGGCTACGGCACGGCTTACTTTGGACGGAGGGGCGAGGGTGGCGCATTCAAAATCGGGCACTACAGAATTAAAAAAGCCCCTCGGGGAGGGGCTTATTCATGTTGGCTAGGAGCCAAAGTTAATCTTTTCACAAAGATCATCGATTTCTTCAGATGAGATCGAGTCAGGGTCAGCAATATCGGCCAAGTGAGACATATCGTATCCCTTGCCGCCGATGCATTCCTGAAACCAGCGCAATGCGATGAGCTGGACATCAGCTTCCCGATCACGTTTGTTGCTGCGTTCTACGTTATCAGGCTGGCAGGCCTCGCTCGCAGACACAATTCCATGGTCTTCAGAGCTATCGAAGGACACATACGGACCTTCCACCCCAGCATCACGAGCCATTGCCTCGGCTTTGTCCCAATGCTCTCCGAGGTCGTACTCGGATTGCCGCAAAAACACGTTGAACGTTTTCAGAACAGGGTTCGAGTTACCGTCGTTGCGACCTGCAACCGTCACTCGCTCTGCAATGATTGGATCACTGTAGTCAGTGGATGAAACACCACTTTCCAACCACAGACGTATTGTTTTGGCAGCAACATCAGACAACGCCCATTTAGGTTCTTCGCCCGCCAGGTTGATGCCACCAGAGCCTTTCAGGAAATCGCAAAGGCGGTAGCGGCTTACATACTGGGCTTCAAAGGGCTCAAAGCTTGTGTTAGCCATGTCGTAGAACTCAACGAGTGTATCCATTGTGTGAACACCTTCCTCCGGAGGGCGCTTGTTAACACACGCAAATTCCTGAGTTTTAGAATTCCACTTTCCATAGCCTTCACCGTGTCCGACAACGCGAACAAGCCAGTCAGCTGTGCGATCTTTAATCTTGAAAAAGTTGCTCATATCTAAACTCCCGTTGGTTTTGAACTCACGATCGTTACGGAAGTCTTTTTATTGGAAGGAGCACAAAAAAGCCCTCACTCGGAGGGCTTGTCATGGTTGCTATCATTTTTCCTGAATTGTTTTAGCCATCTCGTTCAACGCTTTAGAACCTAAAAATGGCTCAAACTCAATCGTTCTTATTTGTTCCCCGGTTTGAGGAATTTTTGAGACACGATCATTAGTATGAAGGTCTTTCAAATCAACATGGTGATTCGTACAAAACTCTCCAACTTTTTCAGGATAGCCGACTAAACTGACTCGAATCATTAATCCGACAAAAATGGTGATCTCAACACCGTTGGCGTACAGCTTCCAGTGGAAACCGTCATACCCTGGATTTAGCTTTTTCCGAGGTGCCAGGCCAGGGTGCATCCGACGAAACTCGGCCAATTTACCTTTCATTCGACTGAAAGGGTCATATCGGCCCGATGAGCCTGAACGGGTGCTCCTTTTCTTTGCGCCACTAATTGCTCGGCGTTCATGTCTTTCGTTCATCCAATCACCACCGGACATACGACCAGACGCAGCAAAACCAGAATTTCTTGCGTGCATAACTCCTCCTGTTTTTTAGAACTCAGAAGGACTACGGAAGGGTGGTTTTTCGGCGGGCTGTAGCGTTGCTAATTATCTCAGTACCGTAATAGCGGTTCCCGAGGTGAGATCTCCGCCCAGTTGATCATACGGTTAATCGCCGAGGTCTCACCCCGGTTCATTGGCTATGACCATTTTGACCTCGCTGTGCGGGGTCTTTTTTTTGCCGCCAGCAATCAGTCGCGATAAGCTTTCGCAAACGGAAGGAACGCTCGCTATGGATGTAAATCGGCAGTTTGGCCTCAGGAAACCCTGTTCTAATTGCCCATTTCGCAGTGGTAGTGGCTCAATTGAGCTCCAGAAAGGTCGCCGCGAAGGAATTATTGAAGACCTTCTTTCCGGAAAAACGACTACCTTTCCCTGCCATAAGACCGTGTATCGGGAAGATGGGCGCAATCATGACGAAGACGGGAACTATACCCCCAACGATGTTGCCCATTGCCCAGGTGCTGCCGCCGTCTGCCGTAAGGCTGGTAGGGATAGTGTGGTAGTCCAGATCGCCAGTCGTATGCGTTTTATAGACCACGATCACTACGACGCTGCAAAAGGTGAGTCGATGGAGCCAGAGGATCTGGACATTGATTGGGAGCGAGTCCACCTTTCCCCGCCAAAGCAATAATAGGTCGCGTAAATGGTTATGAAATCTGATCTTATCGCTACAGATCGTCTTCCTGATTTAACGTTCTCCGACAACGCGGCCGCAATCCTCAAGAAATACCAGAAACTGGAACCCTTCCTGACATCGGATACAGTCAGCCCTTTGAAGAAGGTTCGGCAAATCTACCGGTTCGCCGACTGGGTTCTTGAGAAGGGGGCTGTACCCTCGAAGGCTGTCTGCAAGCGAGGCTGCCACCATTGCTGCTATGTGGATGTTGACGTTTCGCTACTCGAAGCTGCCTACATCGCTCAGAACGCACCGGTTACGCAGGTTATGAGGGAGACACGCCTGCACAGCGGGTACCATCAAACTCGCCAGTATTGTGATTTTCTCGACCAAAAAAGCGGGGAATGCACAATATACGAGTACCGCCCGCTGGCTTGCCGCACCTTTTTCGCGTTTGATTCCCCGGACTTGTGCGACACAGACAATGGCGAATACCCCCACGCCATCTTCTCGGCCAAGACTCATGGCCTTATCCAGAGCATCCAGCAACAGCTTTTTGCCATGGGCGGTAGTCGTCACGCAGATATCAGAGAGTGGTTTAAGGAAACGACTGAGGACCCATATGAGGCCGAGATATCGAGTGCGTTTACGTTCAATTATGTCTGAGTCCTGGCCCGCTCTAATCTCCTTGAACACGTAGCTCTCCTGAGTTTCAATAACCTAAGGAGAGTACCCATGAACTTAACTCTAACTGCGTTCCGCAACGTTATCGGATACCAAGGTGCCGTAACGAAGGTCATGCATGTCATCGACCAGAATGCTGCTAAGCAGATCTGGCATATGCAGCGGGCCATTGCAGGCCCGATCGATTCCGCTGTCAGCATGGAAAGCTATGCAGATGAAGTCCGGAAAACCGTGGACTTTGCCTGGCCTGACCAGTGGGACGACGTTCCTGAAGGCGTGAAGACGCAACTGGTGGTAACACCCAACTATTTCAAATACGTTTGTGAATGGATTGGCGGTTACCTGGAGACCCATGCGGTTGCTATCGCTGACCTTGCAGAAGGCACGAAAGCCTTCGACAAGCCGGGTTCAACGGAGGACAACTACCGCTTGTGGTGTCTGCTGGTGGATATTGCGAGACAGGGAACCGCCAACTCAGAAGACGAGTTTGAGGTGGTTGCCCACATGCTCAAGAACGCCATGTTCTTGATCAACCCTCGGGATCTGAAGTCACTGGCAGCAAAGCAGTGTCGAGTGGCCGAGCGTGATTTGGATCTTCAGAGTTCGCTTGAGGACAATGACCGCAAAGTACTCATGGAGATGCTGAGACACGCAGCCTGAATGACCAGCCCTCCCCGGAGGGTTTTTTATCTCCCCTCCCAATTCCTACGATGCCGTAATAGTTGACACGGATCGCTTGTCCCGGTCGACGATTATCGCTATTGCCTACAGCAACGGTTCTGATCGCTATCTGGCAGCGCTTATCTCAATATTAACGGCTTTGAAGAGTGTATTTATGGCTGACATAACAGTATCCAAGTCTCTATTCTTGTTCGCTGAAAGGCATGCTATTCCTCTGATAATTGGATGCGTTCTTGCAGGCGCTGCTATTGGTGCAGCCATCTACACTGACCAGGCCAGTAAAGTTGTCGCATCCATGGAGGTTGGTCAAGCCGTTGGGGCGGAGCATCACCCTAGCAGCTATGGTAGTAGCACTACATCTGTCGAGACGACGGGTGGGAGCTTTGCGGTTTCCGGCACGTTTCAGTTGATCAAAGGCAACAAAATGGTTGTTGAGACTCGGGGGACTGGCCAGAAAAAGCTCTGCGATAAAGGTCAGGGCGTCTGCAGCAATTTGCTGAAATGACATTAAAGCCTGCGATGGTTAAATGTTGAGCAAACCCCCGAATAGATTCACCATAGAGTTATATCACGATAAAAGGAGGCCACATGGCTGCTGTAAATTCTCTTAAATCTCTGAACAACCACTCCAGCGACGTTTCAAAAAGTGATCTTTTCAAGATTGCTCCGCACCTGATTCTCGAAGAAGAAGGCTTCAACCCCCGAGGCGCTTTCATCGATGACTACTTCGAGCAAGAAGATGTGAAAGCGCATATCCGGCGCCTGGCGGATGCCTATAAGGCAGGCAACTATGTGCCGCCCATGGTTGTTCAGGTGCGCGAGGGGAAAGTTCTTCTGCGTGACGGCCATTGCCGTCGTAAAGCCCTGGACATCGCAATGGGCGAAGGTGCTGAAATCCGCAAAGTAGAAGTGCTTGAGCAGAAGGGCGACGAAGCAGCCCAGACGGCCCTGATCCTTAACAGCAACGACGGTTTGAAGCTTTCTCCACTGGAAAGGGCAGTCATCTACGATCGCCGTGTAGGTTGGGGCTGGTCCGAGAAAGAGATTGCCGATGAGTTTGGCAGGACCGAAGCGCACGTCCGCCAGCTCCTGGACATGATGGATATGCCGATCGAGCTCAAGCGGATGGTCCAGTACAAGAAGATTTCTGCATACGCTGCTCTTGAGATGTTCAAAGAGCACGGCGAAACAGCTGTCGAAATGGTCAAAAAGGCGGCCGAGAAGAAAGATCAGCGCAAAGATGGTGGTAGCAAACGGGTCACACAGAAGGATGTGGCGCCGAAGAAGCGCATGACCAAGAAGTTTGTCAGCGCGATGCAAACCAGTCTGACAGGCATTACGAGCAAGCTGGACCACCTGACTGCTGAGCCCGATGGCGAGACTTATACGCTTAGGCTTTCCAAAGATGAAGTGGAAGATCTGAAGAAGCTGCGTGAAAGCCTCTCAGACAGCGATTCAGACAGCGAGAAGAAGTAACCCGCGTCTTGCACGGAGACTGATTATGACAATTGATCGAAAGTTCGAGATCACAGCTACGAATCCAGGTCTAAAAATATTTATTTCAAGTGAGTGTGCAAAATGATTATCGGCGCGGAAGACACAGCGTTACCCGCTTAGTGGTGCATCTTATATTTACCACAAAGTACCGTAGAAAGGTTTTTGACGGAC
>Ga0307972_1000952_pt1 | contig 15646 bp, 16 predicted proteins | sample OrgLakmetagen780_FD_201848 | JGI IMG/M metagenome (GOLD analysis project Ga0307972, IMG submission 201848) | Saline water microbial communities from Organic Lake, Antarctica - #780 | ecosystem: Environmental > Aquatic > Non-marine Saline and Alkaline > Saline | place: Antarctica: Organic Lake...
GCGCCGATAATGGCTGCGACTTCGTCGGCGTCGCCAATTGTGTCGCCGGAGGCCATGATGACCTTTTGGGTAACACCGAGCGCATCACGGAAAGAACCATCAGCCGCGACAGCAATCAAATCAGCTGCACCAGGACTCAGGGTGAAGCCTTCTTTTTTAGCAACGTCTGTCACTGTTTCAGCCAGAACCGCTCGGGATGGTGAATGCATCTTAAACACCTGACAACGTGAGAGGATGGTGCTCAAGATCTTCTCTTCCTCGGTAGTAGCAAGGATGAACACTACGTGGGCTGGCGGTTCTTCGAGGGTCTTTAGAAGCGCATTAAAAGCATCTTTAGTGAGCATGTGCACCTCGTCGATGATATAGACTTTTTGCTCAGATTCATACGGCAGAGTATGGACCGCCTCTTTGAGCTCGCGAATGTCATCAATGCCACGATTACTAGCCGCGTCAATCTCGTAGAGATCCATAGCGCTGGTTCCAATAGCAGTAGCGAAGATCCGGGCCAGGGTTGTCTTGCCGGTTCCTCTGGTGCCAGAGAAAAGTAGAGCGTGCGGAATTTCGCCTTTTTCGATTGCGCCTTTGAGCACACTGACAATATGATCTTGGTCTCGTACATCATCGAATGATTCTGGTCGGTATTTGCGATACAGCGCACTGGTGGTAGACATAGTAATGACAGTATAACAGATAAGAAAAAGCCCGGCAGCCTGTGGCTGCCGGGCTTTTTCTTATCTTTGCGCGTTACTTGGTAACCTTCTTGGTAGCTTTTTTAGCAGCCTTTGTTGGTGCTTTCTTAGCGGTCTTGGTTACTTTCTTCGCGGCTTTTTTAACTTCGGTTTTCTTTGCCTTTCCTATCTTTTCGATTTTTTTCCAGTGGTCTTGCATTTCTGAAGCAAATTCTTTGAGGTCTTTTTTGGTTGCTCCTTTTACTCCAGCGTAGGTACCAGCTACAGTTGCGATCAGTTCTTCGTATTCCTCGGTAGTCATCTCTTTAGCATCTTCAAGTTTTTCGAGAACTTCAGCCTTAGCTTTAAGAGTCCAACTTTTAACCGCCTTTCGGTTCTTGGCGGCGCTTTCACTACCGTATAAAAAGTAGGCTCCAGCGGCCGCTACCGCGGCGGCAGTTAGTCCAACCCCCATACCAATTTTTTGGTTGGTACTGTAATCTGATTTTGATTTTGATTTTTTGCTTGCCATATCTTTTATATTATTACTACCTGACTAATCATCTGATCGACTGCGTCTTGTTTTCCGTCTTGTTCCAGCCATGAATCCCATCACTCGTGCAATCATTCCCCCATTATACAACAATGATCGAGCTTGGGCTACATCATCGGCTACTTGCTCACTCGCTGCTTCAATCCGTTCGATAATCTTGCGGAGGCTCTTTACCATTTTTAGTATGTTGTACAAAACCAAACTCACAATAATCGAGAACACTACTGTTGCGATACTAGCAATGACAAAAAATACATTTGCGTGAAGAATTTCATTCATACCCATAGTGTAGCAACCTTTGCGCTCACTAGTTTTTAGAAGCCAGGAAATTGTGTACAACTTGCTCGACCTCGGCGGGTGTATTTTGCTCCATTAGCTGGGCACGTAATTGGGCTGCCCCGGGAAAGCCATTGATGTAACCCTTGTAGTGTTTTTTCATGGTATTGAAATTTTTAAACGGCAGCAGCTCCACAAACAAATTCGTATGTTCGACCAGCACCGCTAAACGCTCTTCAAGCGTAATGTAGTCGATCGCAGCATCACTTTGATCTGATTCCGCAATCAGCTCTTCACGGTTAACGCCGTGGGTTGGGAGCGCCACTAATTCGTGCGGCAGTCGTTTAGTTGGATGGAATAACCACGGGTTACCAAATAGCGCGCGGCCGATCATCGCACCGTCTGCGCCAGATTGAGCCACCTTGCTATGCGCATCAACGAGCGACAGGACATCCCCATTACCAATAATGAGCGTGTCGCTACCCAGTTGATCACGTATCTCGACTACTCGCGCCAGACGATCCCATTTGGCCGGGACTTTACTCAATTCCTTACGGGTTCGTGCGTGCACCGACAGCACTGCGGGCTGTTCGGCCAAGATTTCAGGAATCCAGGTTTCAACTTCATCAACGTTGTAGCCCAGACGAGTTTTAACTGACACTGGCACATCGCCGGCTCCGCGTTTTGCAGCCCTGATGACTGCCCGAGCTTGGGCCGGATGCTTGATCATCGCGCTTCCACACCCTTGCTTCATGATGGCTTGCGCTGGGCAACCCATATTTAAATCAACCCCATCGAACCCCAACTCTACCGCCAACCGAGCCCCGGCTTCCATGTATTCCTCGTTACTAGAAAACAGCTGCGCGACAATAGGACGCTCTTCTTCGATGTAGATCAGATCAGCCATGAGCTTTTTGCGACCTTCAGGTGTAGCTCGCATCAAACCATCAGCGGCGACAAATTCTGTCCACATCACGTCAGGACCACCAATTGTCCCATCAGCTCGCTTGTGCGCTGAATACTTAGCAATCATGCGCCGAAACGGCGCATCAGTGACATCAGCCATCGGTGCTACTACCATCATTGGTTTAGGGATCTGTTGCCAGAAGTTCATAGTTGTGGCATTCTACCGGAAGACGAAAACAACGCAAGCCAAGGAGTACCGCATGCGCTATTTCATCATCGCACTGTTCTTGCTGATTGGAGGATTCTGCTTTTGGCAGATTACAGACCTCTTCCGCGAAGGAATTCTGCCACTTTGGGCATACTTGATACTTTGCTTGGGAGGAATGATTCTTGTCGGCTTTGTGTGTTATTTCAGATTTCTGATGACTCGGAAGGATGCAAAAGACGACACACAACCTTTTGATCATCAATGATTCACTCCGCCGCCTCACTCGAGGTGGCGTTTTCTATTCCCTCTTGCTCGGTTTCTAATTCTGGTATTGCGACATCTGCTGGGTCGCCCTCAATACTAACGAACACTTTATTCCCGAACCGCAGATCAACATAAGCAAAATTACCTGGCGCAAGATTAGTGTATTGCTCTGCAGCTCGGATGGTCTGTAGGTTATCGAATGTCTGAGCTGGGGTGAGCGTTAGCGATACCTTCAGTTCACTCTCTCCTACCAAACGCACAAACGCGTCCCGCGCTTGATCGAGTTCAATCGATACAACCGGCCAACCAGCCGCATCGAGCAACTCGACCAGCTCTTGCAGGGCGGCAAAGTCACTAGCGTCAGTGAAGACTTCGCTGGTGCTAGCCGACTGGCCGATTTGTACATAACGAGTATAGGCGCCGCCGGCTAGGTCAGGTGCCGCGGCAAACCCGTAGCCATTTTCGTCTAAGAAAACACACTGCGAGGATTCAGCCGCGTCACACCATAACGCTGCTGGTTCGTATTCAGCAAAGGTGACGACCAAGGCTTTCTTTCTTCGCTCTACGACCGGGTCTTTAACCCGTGGAGTGGCTGACACAGTTGCCACGATATCGTCATGGGGATACAGCCACGCAAAGCTGCGGGGAATGAAATTCACGTACATACCTTCAAGCTCTGCCTTCACCGATTCTTGCACTCGTGCGTGAGAAATAGTTTCGCCGCCGGTAACGATTACTTGATCAATTGTGAGGGCATCGGATCGACTACCAAACCACACGCCGTATAAAATCAATCCCAACAAGGAAAAAACCCCTAACCCAATCGAGAGGTTGATTAGTAGCTGTTTTGTCTCATCTCGCATGATGAGGCGATTATAACAGAAATAAGAAGCAGCAACTTACTGCTACCCGATTTGTTCTTTTCCAAAGAAAGGTTGTAGGGCTTCGGGGATTTTAATTGACCCATCGGCTTGTTGGAAGTTTTCTACCAACGACACGAGAATGCGGGGCGTTGGAATGGCTGTGCAGTTGAGTGAGTGCGCGTAGCGCATCTTGCCATCGGCGTCTTTGTATCGAATATTAAACCGACGGGTTTGAAAATCATGGAAATAGGAAGCTGAGCTGATCTCGCGGTAGGTCTCTTCACCCGGGACCCATAACTCCACGTCGTATTTTTTGACCTGTCCTTGCCCAAGGTCGCCACCACAGTTAAGGACCGTGTGGTACGGAATCCCGAGTGATTCGATGAATTCTTCAGTATTGCGATTGATCTCTTCATGCAACTGCACACTGGTTTGATGCGACGCTTCACAGAGCACAACTTGCTCGAGCTTGTAGAATTCGTGCACTCTGATCAATCCTTTGGTGTCTTTGCCGTGGCTACCGGCTTCGCGTCGGTAGCAAGGTGAGAACCCCAGGAACTTCACCGGGAATACACTTTCTTCGAGCACCTCATCGCTGTAGTACCCCATGATAGAAACTTCGCTCGTCCCAATCAAATAGTCTTCGTCTTGTGTATGATAAACATCCTCAGCTTCATTAGGCAGATGACCAGTTCCATACAGGTTAGCCTTGCGAACGATAGTTGGTGGGATCATGGGCATGAACCCTTTGTCACCAAAGAACTGGTTAGCGTAGTTCCAGATTGCCCACGACAATTTTGCTCCATCACCGAGCAAGTAATACCCGCGAAACCCGTGCACCTTAGCGCCCCGTTCAAAATCAACCATATTGTGCTTGAGCATCAGCTCGACGTGATCTTTGGCATCAAAGGTAAAGCGGGTCTTTTCTCCCCAGACCTTAACCTCTTCGTTGTCTTCATCACTGGTACCATCTGGCACCGTCATGTCAGGCACTTGCGGGACCTGGAGCATCAGTGACTGCCACTCTTTCATAATTGGCTTGAGGGTTTCCTCGTCTTTTTGGATATCGGCCTTCAGGACCTGCATATCACCAAGCATAATCGTCCGCTGCGTATCACTCTCCGCTTGCGCGATCTGCGCCCCCACGCGGTTTTGTTCGGCTTTTTTGTCTTCCATTGACTGCATAATCGCCCGCCTTGAATCATCAATCGTAATTAATCGATCAAGATCAATGGTAATGTTCTTTTTTTGTGCCGCCAGCTTGACGATGTCAAGATTTTCGCGAATGAATTTGATATCCAACATATCGTGAAAGTATACATTAAACAGTCAGCAAATAAACCAATTTGGCTTCGGTGGCAAAATAAAACAGCGCATCTGCGATACGCTGCACCTAACACTTTTGCGGTTTGCCACCCTGCAAAGGAATAATGTATTGCGCTGCAGCACTCTTGAAGCTTAGAGCTTTCGGATGAACGCTTAAACCGCACCGCTCAATACCCAACCACGTTTCGATTTCTGGCGCGAGACCAAACAGGGAGAAGGTTGATTTCGTATGTCTATCATAGGTTGGACCAAAGGCATACGGCAATGCTTCGTCACCGTCGTTATACCTCTTTTCAATGCGTTTAAACGCAGTCAAACTATCGGCACCGGCAGCACTCGCAAGCGAGATCAACATCAAGCCTATTACCAGTTTCATACGTTCACTCCTCTCCCCACTTCTCTAATTGAGAATAGTACACTCACAATGCGTTACTATGTATGTATGTCGTTTCCAATTCTTAAAGTACCAGCTGAGCAGTTTCCACCGTTGTTTGCGGAAATTCCGGAACCTCCCAAGACTCTCAACTACCGTGGAGTGCTCCCACCAAACAACATGAAGCTGCTGACGATCGTCGGTAGTCGCAAATACACCAGCTACGGCAAACAAGTGGTTGATGAGCTGGTCGCTGGACTACGTGGATACAATATAGGTATCGTTTCAGGACTTGCCCTCGGTATTGATTCACTCGCCCACGAAGCGGCGCTCAAGAATGATTTATATACGCTCGTGATTCCGGGTGGTGGTATAGATGATTCAGTGCTCTACCCGGCGAGCCACAAGCGGCTCGCCCATCGCATCCTCGAAGCTGGTGGCTGTCTGCTATCAGAATTTGAACCCACCTTCAAAGCCACCAAATGGTCATTCCCCATGCGCAACCGCTTACAAGCCGGCATTAGCCACGCCACCCTTTTGATCGAAGCGGCGGAGAAATCTGGCACCTTGATCACCGCGAGGCTCTGTGTCGATTACAACCGCGAGCTATTGGTGGTCCCTGGCAGCATCTTCTCCAAGCAGCACGCCGGTATTCATCAGTTTCTGAAGCTAGGCGCCACGCCAGTGACCTGCGCAAAGGATATTTTGCAGGAACTCAACATAGATACTGATAAGGAGCCCGAAACCATCGCCCTACCGAACCTATCGTCAGAGGAAGCTGCGGTACTCGCAGCCCTCAACGAACCACTCCCGCGAGATATCTTGATCCGCCAACTTGAGATGGATACAGCAAAAGCTACCCAACTATTGATGACGATGGAGCTCGGTGGCTTGGTGGTGCAAGATAGCGGTATGTATCGAGCGGCGCTGTAACACCGTCAGCCACTGTTGGCTTATGTTGAGCGTCGGCGAGGCTTGCGTGCCTGCAATTGTCTGTGAACATCGGAGCCTGCGATACATAAGCCAACAGTGGCGAGCAGTCCGACTGATTTGACAATTTCAGCGTATGCTAGTATTTGTTCTACACATAATATGAGTAAAACTTCCACCAAACAAACCCTCGTTATCGTTGAGTCACCAGCTAAGGCCAAGACCATTGAAAAGTATCTTGGTAAGGGCTACAAGGTCATGTCCAGTATTGGGCATGTTCGTGATTTACCCAAGACCAATAAAGACGCCGTTGATGTCGAGGCTGGTTTTGTCCCCCGATACATTGTCTCTCCCGGAAAGGCGAAAGTCATTGAAAGTCTGCAAAATGCTGCAGCTAAATCAGATGTGGTCCTACTCGCATCTGACCCCGACCGAGAAGGTGAAGCAATCGCCTGGCACGTAGCGGAATTGCTCAAGGAGAGTAAGCCAAAGGTAAAACTCAAACGGGTTGCCTTCAACGAAATCACCGAGGAAGCAGTCCAGGCCGCGATTGAAAAGCCGCGCACAATCGACATGCACCTCAAAGAAGCGCAAGAAGCGCGGCGAGTACTCGATCGCCTGGTCGGCTACGACCTCTCGGGGTTGATTTGGAAAAAGGTTCGCTATGGTTTGTCAGCTGGCCGCGTACAATCACCAGCCCTACGAATAGTGATGGAGCGCGAGCGTGAGATCCGCAAATTTATTCCCGACGACTACTTTGTCTTAACCGCCAACCTCAAGGAAGGCAAAACGCAGATCCCTTTCACCTGCGTCGAAGAACCAGGAAAAGAAGCCGAAGCCGACCGAATCAAACAGGTCGGTGAAAAGCACGACTGGGTAATCACCAAACTCAAAGAATCAGAAGCCAAGCGATCACCCAAGGCACCATTTACCACTTCGACCCTGCAACAAACGGCCTCTACCAGACTAGGCTTTTCCCCTTCCCGAACTATGGGTGCCGCGCAGAAACTATACGAAGCTGGGCACATCACCTACATGCGTACCGACAGCACCAACCTATCTGATCAAGCGCAAAAGCAGATTGTGGCGTATATCAAAAAACAACATGGCGACAGCTATCTGTCTCCTCGCTCGTACAAAAGTAAAAGTAAAAACGCGCAGGAAGCCCACGAAGCTGTGCGTCCGTCTAATTTCAAAAAGTTGAGTGCTGGTGCCACCGGTGACCAAAAAGCCCTTTACGAGCTCATTTGGCAGCGCACAACCGCTTCGCAGATGGCGGACGCGACCCTCAAGCGAACCAAGCTTTCTACCAATGTCGCTAACAGCACCGAGACGATTCCAGATTTCGCCGTCAACGGCTCACGGGTGGTATTTGATGGCTGGTTGAAAATCGACCCCCGGGCTCGTGGTGAAGACACCGAGGTACCAAAGCTAGCCGAGGGCGACAAACTTACATGTGCCTCAGTCGAGATTGAAGCCAAACAAACCCAACCACCAAGTCGCTACAGCGAAGCCGGTTTGATCAAAGAACTCGAAAAACGTGGCATCGGTCGCCCGTCAACCTTTGCCTCAATAATGAACACAATCGTCGCTCGCGGCTACGTAGAAAAAGATGGCCGTACGTTGATTCCAACCGATACCGGCGACGTGGTGTCTTCGTTCCTAGAAAAGCACTTCATGGATTATATTGGCGACGACTTTACTTCAGGTATGGAGGATCAACTCGACGAAATCGCCTCTGGTGATCGTGAATATGTCAAAACGCTATCCGATTTCTACAAACCCTTTCACAAAGCAGTCGAAGCTAAAGAAGATATCGAAAAACTCACCACCCTTGGTCCCGGACCTAAAGAGTTCCCCTGCCCTGAGTGCCAGGCAACCATGGATCGCAAGCTCGGTAAAAACGGCACCTTCCTATCCTGCTCTCGCTTCCCCGACTGTACTGGCGCCAGACTAATTGATGGCACTATCCCGAAGCCCGACGAACCAATCGGCACACACCCCGAAACTGGCGATCCGATCTTTGTGATTACTGGGAAATTTGGACCGTATGTCCAGCTTGGTGAAATTCCCGAAAAAGTAAAAGGCAAAAAACAAGAAAAGCCGCGCCGCGCTAGCTTACCAGCGGGAGTAAAAGCTGACGACGTGACCTTGGATGAGGCGGTAAAGTATTTGTTACTGCCCCGCGAGTTGGGTGAGCATCCTGATACCGGCGAACCAATCATGGCTAATACCGGACAGTACGGGCCGTATATTGCTCACGCCGGAGATTTTCGTTCGCTCAAAGACCCCAAGAAAGATAATCCCTACGACATCACCTACAAACGAGCGATGGAAATTTTATCTGAACCAAAGCAAATGCGTAAAGGTGAGTCACTATGCAAAGAACTGGGCCTCAATCCAGCTACGAAAAAACTCGTCAACGTGTACGAGAGTAAAAGTGGACGATACCTCCGCAAGGGCTTTAAACGCATTAGTATCCCCGAGGACATCAAAACCAAAGACATTACCCTAGAACTGGCAATTGAGTTGCTCAAACAACGGTAACTAAATATTAAAACGATTAAACTCCGCCATAGTGCGGAGTTTTTGAATGAACTATTTGTTTGTATTGATGAACTAGTGGCGCGGGCAAACTTTGCCCGACGCCTGTTTTGTTGCCTGCCTCACAGGTATCAGGCTTGGGTGCTTTGTGTGGCCTCAGGCCTCTGCATGAAGCATTTTGAGACCATCGCGCCAATTGTCATCGACATCGGCAGCCCTTACCGGACCGCGGTAGGTAATCTGTCCCATTGGACCGCTAATTATATGACCAGCAACGTGCTTGCCTGCTTGCAGCAGATGCAGCACCGCGACAGGCACTGCCGGCGCATTGATCCAGTTGATTCCCTCGTCTGCTCGCGCTTTACGAACTTGTTGTCCCATTTGCACACTCTTCTTTCGTTTCTTTAGGTTTCACTAATACCGCAACTCACTTACGGCAGTTGCATACTAACAGACCATAAAAAATCTGCAACATACATGTGTGATTTGTCAAAAATTGTATATGCGTGTAGCATGGCTATATGTACACTGAGCAAGATATTTTAGGCAAACTGAATTCGCGGAGCGAGATTGATCGCGATCTAATTTGTCGAGCCTACGCCTATGCTCAAAAAGCCCACGCTGGATACACACGATACTCTGGTGAACCATACATGACCCACCTGGCTGCAGTTGGCTATCAACTAGCCTCTATGGGAATGGGTCCAAAAACCATATCAGCTGGGTTGCTACACGACACCATCGAAGACACTGAGGTCACCTCGCAAGACATCGCTAAAGAATTCGGTGACGAAATTATTTTCCTGGTTGAAGGGGTTACTAAGCTTTCATCTGTCCGGTACCGCGGTACCGATCGCCACAATGAAAGTTTGCGCAAACTGTTTGTAGCCACCAGTCAAGATATTAGAGTTTTAATTATCAAGCTCCATGACCGCCTCCACAATATGGGAACGCTTGATCATGTCCCCGAAGCTAAACGGGTAAGAATCGCTCGCGAGACACTCGAAATCTACGTCCCGGTCGCCCATCGCTTGGGGATGCGCGGGATTCGTAAAGAATTGGAAGACCTAGCGTTCCCCTATGTTTACCCTGCAGAAGCAGCTCGAGTACGAGCAATTTTGACCCAAAAGTACGGAAAAGCTGCAAACCTACTCGAGCGCGAACGAAAAATACTCCAAAAACGCTTGGCTGAAACCGGCTTTGTAGCCTTTCACACATCTTATCGGGTCAAAGGTTTATATAGTATGTACCATAAGCTCAAGCGCAAGAGTTGGGACGATACTGCCGTCTATGATTTGATGGCCATGCGCATAACTGTACCAGCGGTAGAAGACTGCTACAGCACACTTGGGATAGTACATCAGCTCTGGCGACCCCTGCCCGGACGAGTAAAAGACTACATCGCCTTCCCGAAACCAAACGGCTACCAATCACTGCACACTACCGTCACCACTCCAAACGGCATTATTCTTGAGGTCCAAATCAGAACCGAACAAATGCATCAAGAAGCCGAGTACGGTGTTGCTTCACATATTTTGTATAAAAATACTCAGGATGATAAAGATGCCAACCTCAGCCCAACGTCTGGGTTTTCAAGCTTACTACCCAATCTATTTCGTCCGTTTAGTCGTCAACAAGCGCCGGCAGTGGCTCACATAGACAAAACCACTGATGTCCCACACGAACACAAAATCCCTAAATGGATCTCACAAATTGGCCAAGCCTATAAACTAGAAGATCATACAACGTCTCAGTTTATTGAAGATACTGAGACAGATTTCTTTACCAATCGCATCTTTGTCTTTACCCCTACTGGTGATGTGGTGGACCTCCCCGCCGGAGCGACTCCAATTGATTTTGCGTACGCGATTCACTCCGACATTGGAGATCATACCTCGAGTGTAATGGTAAACCGCAAAATGGCCCAACTAGATGCAGAGCTACACAACGGTGACATCGTCGCTATCGAAACGCGCAAATCAGCCCAACCAACAGAAAAATGGCTCTTAAGTGTTAGAACTTCAATTGCCAAGCGAAAAATCCGCAGTACCTTAGAAAGAATTAAAAAAGAGACTAGATAGAGAAATTCCGAATCGAATAGATATCTTCTGATTCATCTTTTGGTTCTTCGGGTTCTGGCGCACTTGATGCAACTGGTGGCTGTGGTTCGACCTGTGGTGAATCAGGCTTTTTATACTCGTCTGAGACTGGATAGACCGGTGCTACTGTTTCAGGTTCTGGTGTATTGGTTGGGGTCGGCTCTGGTGGCGCTACAGGCTGCTCTGCAACTGGCTCGGGGCGACTAAACCCAAAGGAAGTATGAGCAGCCAAGCGCTCGAGCAAACTCGGATCAGCTGCCGGTGGTGTCGACGGTTGCTGCTCAGCTGCTACTGGTGCTGTTGAATGCGCAACCGGTTCTGACTGTACTGGTGTAGCTGGCTCTGATTGCGGGTAGGTTTCTGGCGTAGAGGGTTCTGGTACAACTGATTCTGCTGTAGCCGACTCAGACTGGTGGTATAGTTTCGGCTCAACGGGTTCTGCTGGAGCCTCAGGTGGTTCTGACTGGGTATATGGTTGTACCGGATCAGCAGCAGCCATATTCTGCTCAGCGTGCTTTGGTTGCTGGTTTTGTGGAGCTTGATACTCAGGAGACTGAGCAATTTCAACCGCATCTTCTCCCTGCGCACTCACAAGCGGCGTTGCGGCAGCTACAGCTGCCATTGATGCCGCGGCTGCCGCTGTTTGAGTACCACCTGATTCTGCTTGCATGCGCTTGAGGATGGACGAAAGATCATCTTCTGAGAAGTAGTCAATTGTCAGCTTGCCACCAAATTCTGTTTTTTGGATCTGTACTCGGGTACCGAGTGTTTCAGTAAACTCTTTTTCAATATCAATGAGATGATCACCAATATCTGAGTGCTGCTTTTTTCGTACTTTGTCAATTGCAATCTTACGCACAATCCGCTCCACTTCGCGGACCGACATTTTTTTCAAAAGAATTTCACGAAAGATGGTCTCTTGTTCTTGGGGCTTATCATTCAACATCAAGAGCGTCCGGGCGTGCCCTTCTCCGAGCTCACCGCGCTGGAGCGCTAACTTGATATGATCGGGTAGGTCCAGCAGACGAATCGAGTTTGACACGTACTCCCGACTACGACCAACCTTTTGTGCTACCTGGGTATGAGAAAGTTCAAATTGTTCAGCCAGTTGTTGGAACGCCAGTGCTCGATCGACAGCATTGAGGTCTTCACGTTGGAGGTTTTCGATGATTGCTAGTTCGAGTTTTTCTTGCTCGTTTTGCTCGCCTTCACGGATGATCACCGGCACTTGGGCTACGCCAGCCAATCGACTAGCCCGCAGACGCCGCTCACCAGCAATCAACTCGTATTCTGTATAAAATGTTCCATCGTCACGCTGTACTTCGGTACGAGTTACCGTCAGCGGCTGCAGCACGCCATACATACGAATAGACTCCGATAGTTCTTGGAGTTTACTTTGATCGAATTCGCGTCGAGGCTGAAACGGGTTTGGAACCACTTTTTCAGTATCGACCCAAAAGATTGAGTCACCTTGAAAAGCCATATAAAATGAAGTATTACCTCAAAGACGCTCTACGTCCTTGTTCCAGTCATTTTACCACAGCTACAGATTCCAACCCTGGGGAGAACTATTATGAGTGAATTTATTTATATTTTCTGGTAGACTCTGATTCACATACAAATAGATGTATGCCTGGGGTGGCGGAATTGGTAGGTAAAATGGTGTGGGGCACTTTTTTTACATAAATGATATTTGAAATTAGTGTGCTGGAGTGGCGGAATCGGTAGACGCGATGGATTCAAAACCCATTATCTTCGGATGTGCGGGTTCAAGTCCCGCCTCCAGCACAGTGATTTTAAATTGGTACATCCATTATCTTCGGATGTGCGGGTTCAACTTCTTACAGAAGCTGTCCACTCACTGGCTATTTTTTATGCTTCAAAGTAGCTCACTGAGTCTTGCAAATGTCTCCCAGACATCCTCACCAACCCGCGGCATTGTGTATAGAAAACATGTTATATTGTAACTAGAAACCAGTGGAGGAAGCGGACAATGTTTCGGTCAACAAAGAAACCTCAGAAATTGCCCAGGCACATCGACAGACAGCAGCTCGACTCAGACTCTCGTGATGCTGATCAAGCGCTGCTCAGGCTGAAATCAGCAATTGACGGTTCCACACTTAACTTTTGGCAGCGAATGTTAAACAATGTTGGTTTATGGTTGATAAGATCATCTTTGCCACGATAGCCACAAGACCGGCGCGAGGGCCGGTTTTTTCTTGCCTTTTCAAACCAATTTGGTTAGAGTTTGTGCACTACCAACTACGCAACAGCGAAAGACGGGGATTAGTACCTTGATCAACATAGCAGACATGACCGCCCGAGAGGCAGCAGCCACCAGGATCTTTGAAGGTGGCCACTTTCTCATCGACACCGAAGTGGGCTTCCCGCTTGCCATCCACCAAGACCTGCCCAAAGCGCCGCGATCGCCATTCTACCTCAACTTGCGCCCCGAGGGTGTCAAGGAAGGAAAGATGACGCAAATGGACATCGATGCTGTCGCTATGTCCATGCTCGAGCTGGGTAAAGAGCAGGGGTTGTTTTGGACAAACCGCTCTGTGTGCGATATACCGCAAGCTGGGACACCATTCCTAGACTCCATAATGATTTGTTATCCTGGTGATCCAAAACGGTTCTTTTTGCAAAAGCAGATGATAGACGAGGTGCGTTCATTTGCAATCCAGGGCAATCTGCCAGAGTATGCCAATCAAGCCCTCTTAATTGACGATCTGGTTGCCAGCAGTTTGACCAAGAAACTGGCTATACGGGCAATCCAGAAAGCTGGTGGCAAAGTCACCGACTTGCTCGTTTTTTTGAACCGCAGCGCAGATGCTTACCAGGATCTGGCAAAGCTAGAGGTCACACTTCACCCAGTCTTTGAATTTGACCACCTGATTGAATGGGCATTGGCGAATCAACATCTGAACCGGGAACAACATGAAGCCATTGTCGAGTACCCCTTGCAGCTAGAAGCGTACAAAAAATCAGTTGGATACAACTGATGAAGCGCCGGCGGAAACTTCTGCCGGCCTTTTCTTTTGCCCACTGCCCTGCTAATCTAACTATTCATATGGAAGCCAAACCAAAAGTCATCGCTATTGTCGGACCAACCGCGGCTGGTAAGACATCCCTATCGATCAAAGTCGCCAAACATATAGGTGGTGAGGTAATTTCCGCTGACTCTAGGCAAGTGTATCGCGGTATGGATCTTGGAACCGGCAAGATCACCCCCGAAGAAATGGATGGTGTGCCGCACCACTTACTAGATGTGGCAGATCCGATGGAAATCTATACTGGATCGCGGTTTGTGACCGACGCAACGGCAGCAATTGAAGGGATCATCAATCGTAACCATTGCCCGGTAGTTGCCGGCGGCACCTTTTTCTACGTCGACCTACTACGCAATAAGATACAGGCAGCTCCGGTGGAGCCAGACCTAACCTACCGCCAAGAGCTAGCGAACTACTCAGACAACGAGCTGTTTGAGTTACTCGAGCAAAAAGATCCCCGTCGCGCAGCCAACATTGACCAATATAATCGGCGCCGAGTCGAACGCGCGCTGGAAATCATTAAAACCCTCGGCACCGTACCAAAATCGGTTGCCAAGGAATCTCCGTATGACTGGCTCATCTTTGGAATAGAAATCACAAAGGAGCAGTTGCACGACAATATCTACCAGCGGATCATCAGCCGAGTCGAGCAAGGGATGATCGAAGAGGTCGAGCGTTTACACTACGAAGGAGTTACCTGGGAACGTATGGATGCTTTAGGCTTAGAATATCGCTACATTGCCAAATACTTGCAGGATGAAATTACAAAAGAAGACATGATCGAGCAACTCTATTTTAAAACTCGTCAATTCGCCAAACAACAGCTCACCTGGCTCAAAAAAGACCCCGAGATTCAATGGATTGATCCGACATTTTCGGCAGCAAAAACACCTATAAAAGATTTTTTGAACATGTAAACCTTGAACAGTATCAAATAAAACGGTACGTTTTATTTGTCCAAAATATACAGGAGCGAGAAATGAAACAGATCTTTTATGCAGTTTTGATTTTGCTTCTAGCATTGCCGGCAGAAGTAAAAGCAAACACAATTCAGCTGCACACTATACAGAATGAAGGTCACCCGAACCCCTGCAAAGGTACAGGTGACGTCTGGAACTACGCTACATCTCAAGCAGAAGATGCTGAACGTCTCGGAGATGGAACCACAAAAATCTGTCACGAACCAGGAAGTGCAGTGCTGCCACCAGGTTGTGTAAGGAAACCAAACGGAAAACCTGACTGCTCAGCTTTTCAGTGGAAAGCTCCAGAAGGCGCTATACGTAAGAAACAGCAACCGTACCACCCCCAGACTCTTCAGAGAGTACTGGGGGTATATAATTATACTTGCTATCATAGTTGATTTTATACTAGCTTTCCCATACACTACTGCACAACGGGTCTATAGTTTAGTGGTAAAACATCGGTTTCCAAAACCGACGTCCGGGGTTCGAGTCCTCGTGGACCCGCAAATTAGGAAGAAGAAAACGGAGTTTTATGATGACATAATTTTCGAGGTCCACGAGGACTCGAAAAGCTTTTGCGTCACGATTGGAAGCAGAGCGCACCAATCTGTCCAAAAGGTATAC